>Ga0182004_10004162_pt1 | contig 11630 bp, 10 predicted proteins | sample Sormic07211540_1_FD_120479 | JGI IMG/M metagenome (GOLD analysis project Ga0182004, IMG submission 120479) | Endophyte microbial communities from Sorghum bicolor roots, Mead, Nebraska, USA - 072115-40_1 MetaG | ecosystem: Host-associated > Plants > Roots > Unclassified | place: USA: Nebraska...
AAAATTTGTGATATTTTTTGTTTACTGCATGGATCTACATATGTGGAGCTGAACAAAATTTGTTTTATAATTTTTAGATTTTTCTATGAATTACTACGCATTTATCAATTTTCAGCCGATTTTCTTATTTAGATTAGAATTGCTATGAAATATGAATCAAGCATCACATTAAATAGGCTACCATAAAATTTTTATAATAATTAGAGCAAGATAACTACAATTTTAATTTTACACTAAAAAGCATAGGCAAGCATTTCCAACAAAAAAAAGTGTACTAAAATTTGTGATATTTTTTGTTTACTATATGGATCTACATATGTGGAGCTGAACAAAATTTATTTTATAATTTTAGAATTTTCTATGAATTACTACGCATTTATCAATTTTTAGCCGATTTAAAGAATAAAAGAAAAGTAAATTGGAGATTTTACATTGGGAACCTTAGGAAAATTTTTATTCTTTTTTTTCTTGCATCATACTGGAATCGTAATAGGAGATTTTGCACTAGGAACCCTAGAAAGTTTTTTATTTTCTTTTTGCTCATCTACAGAGGACGCGACCGATTCGACAAACCGACGACAGGAGACGGAAGAAAATATTGGGGGCAGACTGAAATTTTAGCTTTTTATAGATAGGTATAGATATAGATATAGATAAAGTATACGTGGAAAAACTCTCTTTTTTCTCTAATAAGATAAACAAGAAATTACTTCAAAATTACCTTGCTTCGTGTTGCTAAGATATTTTCTATTTTTTAAAAAAAAAGACCAAAAGGGATCCTGCATTTGATACTCACCCGTCCCTCTATAAAAACAAGGGGTCGAAGAAAACGAATCTTTTTTTTCTGAATTACACAGTACAACACAGATACACAAACATGCATACTCACCCCTAAAATCGCACGCATATAACCTTACCTCTATGAGCACCTCCGAAGGACTGGGTCGACAGATCTCGAAATTCACGAAGTTGCCATGGGCACCTCGCTGTCGACGTCTACTACTGAAAGCATAACATCATAAATCATGTAATAAATTCAAAAAATATGAGCATTTGTGCCAAAGCCAAGGACTTGAACCCAGGGACCAAACAAAAAAGGACGAACGACGACGTCGAAGCCGACTATAAACTAAGGTGACTAGGTTGGAAACATGGTAATGTGAGAAAATCTTAACGGATTAGAGGGTCGAGCTTGTGGTGGGTATAGTGGTTGCATTATTCGCATGTATTGAATAGGGCATTCATATTTATATATCTTCTCGCCAAAATGGGAAAGAGATACTACCATTGTATTTTGTATCCTTGTCAACTCTCATAGTACTCCTATCTTATCTTATACTCTTATAAAGCTAAACCCCACTAGAGAATTCTCTCAACATGCAAGCTATCCACATCAAGAATCCACTAAAACTTGCAATTATAGCCAACTAGCACATATAATTATAATAGTTATCTCTTCATCCATTAACATGCATTTAGTTGGCCAGTCAAACCATTGACCAAAATTAATTTAAGATAGTTTCATCCATATAAATATAAATATAAATAGTCTAATTTCTTTATAAATTATCTAGAATCCTCGCAGCAACGCGCGGGGTATTCTCCTAGTATATAGTAGTAATATAGAGTCTGATTGGTTGCATGTAATAGCCTATATTTAAGCTTATGAAGTGTAGTTTGCTTGTCTTTGGTTGCCTATGTAGGCTCTTATATAGGCTTGCATAATACTTAGAACAGACCCAATGTTGTATTAGATAGTACACTAGGTGTGTTCATATTAGAAAATGTAGGTTTGTACAAAGACACATACATACAAAGATAAAATACTCCTAGTATGTCATATACCTATACTAGAAACATGAGGTCCCTATAAACTTATTTAGCCTCAGGACAATTTGGCTTTGTTGAGAACGAGAATTGTATTCCTTTTTTTTGTGATGGAGGTATTACATAGTCCGTACACACATAAGATAAGCATATCTACATACTTTGCATATATCTATCAACATACCTACACACATAAGATACAGATGATTTTATTATTATTTTAAAACTTAATCAAAGTTGGAGATGTGGGAATAGCACGAAGGAGAAGGATATGACGACGAATAGTTGCAACTGGTGAAGCCGCGTCACCGTGATGCAATGCACAGTGGCATGCGGCGTTGGCCGTTGGGTTTCTTTTCGTTCTGTTCTCTCGCGATTTAGGAGTAGAATGATAGTAGAATTAAAAAGTCTACAATGTGTTGCCACAGCGCAACACTTTGTAAAACAAAAACACCAGAGGGGAAGGGAAGGATCTCCACACTCTCGCGATCCTATTACTTGCCAAACAAGGAAAATTGACATAAGAAGGGAGAAAATGAAAACAAATTGTGATGGGTTGGAGAAATAAAAGACGTGTGTCTGGCCATCTGGGAATGCTAAATGCAAGCAAACAATACCATTGTTGGTGAGGCTAAAGGTGTGTTTGGTAGGAATTGATCTTGAAATTAATTATTTATTCTTATGTTATGAAGAGAATCTCTATCCATTCAGGGCATTCCTAATACTAAAAACTATATTTATAGATATTATTTATAGAAATCATGGTCTCAATGGACAGTTTCTTTCTCCATTCACTACCAACTGCATCACTTCATATTTTGGTTTTCGTGTAAATTTGATTTCTTTAATTTTTGCTCTCTCTCTATTCAATAACTATTTTACTACATGAGCAAAAGGCTTAGGTGGTAGTGTAATTAATGTTCATAGAAACTATAGTGATTTCTGCATTGGGAGTGTCATGAGAAACAACATAGTTAAGCTACAGTTGATGATTCCAAAAGGTTCTTAGATTCAAGATACAACAAGAACAAAAAAAAAGCTCTCGAGTTGAGCTAAAACAAAGAAGCTAGAAAACATGTTTCACGGAAGAATTTAGAAACAAATACTACAAACACACAGCAGCTCTCTGCCTATTTTTCAGAAATGAAATCATTGGCAACAAGGGCCTGATAATGTTATTCTAATTTGGTGGACAGAGTGGATCCTTAGCCTATTATTTTATTGATCTACTTAAACACACACGCATGTAAGCACGTAGTGGTGAGCGTGTATGACCATGGATGGTTACGGTGTGTGCTTTGCATCATGCATGATGATCCATGCTGTACATGTAATGCAGGTGTAAATCACACTGAGCAGACCCATTCATTTGTTTTTTTTTTGGGAGTATCAGGTTCTGTTTGGTTGTCAAAATTTTTCTTTTTGTCCCATCACATTATTTCTTTAGATGCAATTGCTAAGTAAAATGAAAATGTTAACCAAATCTAAACAGCTAGGATTATAGTACGTACGTACGTACGCTGGAGTAGTGTATGTAGCCTAGCCTATACTGGCCGAGTACGAGTACAGTAGGTTTGTAGTAGTACGTACACAGTACTAGTATAGCTAGGTAGCTAGCTAGGAGTACTCCGTCACAGCGCGCGGGCCTGGACGGCATGGGGTGATGGGCATTGCATGGCAATTGCGGTCCGGCGATGCGGCGGCGGTGAACCGGACATGGACTGGCACTGCTGCTGGCGTCTTTTCAATTCGTAAAGTGACCCACGTAGGCGATTCTGAGGAAGGAGACGGCACGGCACACGGCTGCTCAGGCTCAGGCTCAGGCTCCCAGGCAGGCAGGCAGGCATGGCTCCCCTCGGGTACGGCGGTCAACCCCTGTGTCCAATCATGTCGCGACACGTCACGCAGCCCTTTCCTGGTTACCACCATGCATGCCCTACGACTCTTGTGTCTGCTCTCTCTCTCTCGGGGACGAGGGATGCATGCCCCATCGATAATGGACGGACGGACGGACGGTATAGCGCACTGTACACAGACTAGACCAGGGCAGGGCAGGGCAGGGACAAAAGCCTCCTCCTTCCTTTTTACACCTACCGCCCCGGACAACCACACTATCTCACATGACAGTTTACTCGTCTTCGACAATGCTTATTAAAATATAGACTCAAAATAATTAATTCTACATATAACAACTATTTTATTTTACGAGATAAATCTTTTAAACCTAACTATTCTATAATTTGATAGTGTAGTGTTACAGGGCAACTACAGTAAACGTATACTAATGATAGGTTAATTAGGTTTTACAAAATTCATTTCATGAATTACTGAAAACTTATATAATTTATTTTATACTCAAAAAACGTGGCACCCTATATCACAGCCACACCCTAAACAAGGCGAGAAAACAAGGAAAGATAAACCAGAGACGAGCCAAGGCCCAGCCACTGCCGCGCTACCCCTGCACGCCCAGGCAGCCCAAGCCGCCCAGCCAGTATCGGCATCCAGAAAAGCTAGGATGTCAACGGAGCCCGTTCCCCAATTCCTACGGAGAATATGGTAGTATAAATTTACCAACAGGGCTAAGTTGTTCTTGTTAGGATTCATTCATAGAGCCACATATAGGGCCGCGTTTAGTTGGTGAAGAAAAAAATTTCGCAACACTGTAGCACTTTCGTTTGTTTGTGGTAATTATTGTTCAACCATGGACTAACTAGGCTCAAAAGATTCGTCTCATAAATTTCGACCAAACTGTGCAATTAGTTTTTATTTTTATTTTTATTTAATATTTCATGCACGCGTCTGAAGATTCGATGCGACGAGGAATCTTGAAAAAAAAATTGGATTTTGAGGTGGAAGTAAACAAGAACATAGTATAAAATCCCTCGTCTCCACTCTCTGCAGAAATCCAACTCTGAAGGCCCACAATTGCAAGGGCCAACAGTTGTGACATATAAGCAAAGTTAAAAAAAAATCCTAAGAACACTCCCAATACAGAAACCATCGTGGTTCTAAGCATTTTGTTGATGTGGCAAGAGAGTTGTTGAAGAGAGATAGCAAAAATCATAGAAACTGGGTCTATGTTAGAAACTATGTCTATACAAAATTCAAGACATAAATTGATATGATTGGCTAAGAATGGAGAGAGAATGAATGTGATTGTATATAAAAATATTCTATACATTGGAACCATAATTTCTATAAATAGTGTCTATAAAAATTAATGGGTATAAAAGTTATATGTAGTTTCTAGCATTGGGAGTGCCCTAATCCTTCACTTTCTCGTTCTCAAATATGAATCTTTGTAGAACGGATTTGTTTGTATACCATTAATGTGAATACATGAATAGTAGACATCACATAAATTGATATGAATTTTGGCGGGTATGAGGAACCCCCACAGAGATAAGGATGGGGAGAAAATCTCCCCGTAACATTTAGTGGGGACAAAGATAAGAGAAGTCTTTTTTTTCTCAAAGGGATGAAACACATATCACCCGACTTTTTCCCCTTAATTTTTCTCAAATTAGACCGGAGAGAGAGTAGCAACTAACATTGGTAATTTGGCGGAATCAGAATGACATTTCATATAGCTGTTGTTTGGTGCAGTGCCAACGCAAACATCAATGGGAATGGATAACTCTGCAATCTAAAAAAGGTAATCATTTTTTTTGATTGAATCTTGAACATCAATAATACCATTGTGAATCATTTCTATCCAAAATAGTCCAAACACGCTCAGTTTCATGAATGCGTGATCTTTTGGAATGCAAAGGTGGGGAAGCTCTCCCCCCGTTTAAATTTAAAAAACAACAACAACAACAACAAAATAGTCCAAACAAACAGCACCATATATAGTGTTTAAGAAACTCATAGTACATTAGTTTCAAAATAACACATGACAATGTGTTACTAATTTTCTCTATCGAGAAATGACAAGCATATTTCGAGCAGAGAAAATTCACAACTTTACAATATATTGAAAGTTTAGGGCATAAATTATTCATCAAGAAATTTACGTTCGAAATGCTTCTAATTAATACAATCTGAATTACTCCAACATATCGTAAGAGAAACCATAGTTAAAATTTACTTTATATATCACTTTTTTAATCAAAATTCTAATCATCTAGATAGTGTATTCAACCATCGCATCCCTTGAGTGTGGATATAAAATAGATGCAGATGATCCAAGCAAGCCAAGTGCAGACACCAGACAGGGATCAGCGATTCTTCTCTATGATATGATGACAGGAAAAAAAAAACTAATCCTCCTCCTCAGCAAATCAATCAGGCAGCAATTAACTACAGTATTAGGAGGAGGAGTAGTTAATTAGCTGCACTTCCCAACGCAGCAGGAGCAGGAGGAGTAACAAAATCTCGCTTCTCCCCACACGTGCAAGGCACGTGTGTGGCGCCGGTGGCGGTGCCACGCCCCGATACCAGGTGACGTCATCGTCTGCCCTCCTTTTCCTTTTTCATTTTCTTTTGCTCTTTATTTGCCTTTTATGGACAGGTCCTTTTCACTTGCAATCCAGTCCCTCTGGTTTGTAACACAGTACTGTAGTACATCCTATGAAATCTGAGAATATAAAAGACAAATGTACCCTTGTATCTTCAACGTGATTGATTGATAAATAGAAACTATTTAATGTAAAATTGGTTTAGTTCTCTAAAATGTATTATATTTAAAGACAAATTTTAAATGCTAAAATGCACAGTATCATAGGATAAAGGGAGTACTTGTGTTTGCTGTCTATGAGAACTACTACTACTTTTCCTACGACAAAGCCATAATAATTTCTTTTCCCTTTTGAACACTGCTTTTAGTTAGAATATGTTTTTACTAGTTACCATATTTGTAAAAAAAGCATTAACATGTGTAGTATCTTCTTGTAAATTTATCCTATTCTATACGAGCGTCATTTTCATTCCACACTATAAGATATTTTAGCTTTTTTAAGTACATTATTTTTATAATACGATTTTAATAACGCACGCGTGTGTATATATACACACACTTGCACGTGTTGTCAAAATCATATTTATCTTATTTTAGAATGGAGGGAATAGATATTAACCGCGTATAGCCAAAATATGGATTAGCTTTAGACCTATAGTGAACATTCTTAATTCAAGGGAACTCTATGTTGGTAGAACATTAGATGTGGAAAATGATAGAATTTTTAGCAATGCCTCACATATTTTCCTTCATTTTGTGTTGTGTTCTTTCTTTTGACATCCCACTGTTCACCTTCACCATCTAAGTGCATCCGTATACACCTTATAGAGCTTCTCGCATGCCATCTGTACTATTTATACTGACAAATAGCGAATGAAGTCTCGTTGTGCCACAAGTTGGTTGCTAATGCTTACTTGAAAGACCACCAACTTGTGATCTCATTAGTCACGGGCATGGCACCTACTTCTCGATGTGAGCCACCATTGACGCTCAGTTCACCACATGTTGCTAGCAGTCGCCACTTTTTCCTCTACTGCTGCTAGAAGAGGTTTGTAGGTTAGGGAAGAGTGATATCCTTGGAACCATGACAATTAGGCTAAACCCACGATGCTTGGTCTTCTTGAGTGACCTACTCGTGACGTGGTTTCGTGCAGATCATCGTAAGACTAGTCACATGTTAGAGAATACAATGTGAGAACCTAACCAAATTATGAATTAAATCAAGTATTCATAATGGAAGGAGCAGAGATACTGGTAATTAAGGCCCATGTTTAGGTACACATAGCCGGTTACTAGTTGGACTAAAAACAACTCAAATTAGCTATAGCTGGCTAGTTAGCAGACTAATAACTCAAATTAGTTAAAGACTTCACTAAAAATTGAAATATTTAGCCCATGGTATCAAACAATCAGATAGTAAAAATAGAAATGGAAAGATGAAATACAAGTGAAAAATGAGCTCCTCTTGTTGCCTGAAAAGAGGAAGGGTCCATTCAAACCGGGACAGGACGGGAAGAGCAGCAGGAAGGGCACCCCGAGGCAGATGTACAAATAAGGGCATGCCCGAGGGCTGCTTTCCAAATCTGCCACAAGATAAGCAGGGGGGGGGGCAGGCGGAAGCAAAATGGAAACCAAAACAGACCTCCTCTCTCTCTCTCTCTCTCATCATCTCCGTCCTCCCTACTGGTCACTGCCCTCCCTCCCTGTGCAGGCAGCAGGCAGCGTCTCCTCCCAGTCCCAGCCCCCAGCACCAGAGGCCCTCACCTCATCAGGCCCCTCAGCCTCCCCTCCATTAAAGACAAGGGTGGCCAAGCCCATCCATCCTCTTCCTCCTCCTCCTCCTCCTCCTTCCTTCCCCATCCCCATCTTCCACCCTTCCCCCTCCTGCTCACACACACACCTACTACACACTTGCAATTCCCTTGAGGTAACAAGCCAAGCCAAGCAAGCAGCTTTGTTACCTGCCCAACAGCAACATGTAAACAAGCCAAACCAAGCTTCACCATCACCATCACCGCCGAGGTCAGCTCACCTCCCCTCCCTAGCTACCAGTAACTGCCCAGTGGGAGTGGCCAGTGAGTACCACCACCACTACTAATCACTTCGCCTCCAGTCCAGTCCAGTCCAGTCCGCCATGCAGTCCGGCTACGGCGGCGTGTCCGAGTTCCAGCAGTTCATCATGGACGGCGGCTTCGCCATGTCCGCGCCGCCGCCTCAGCAGCAGCCGCCCCAGCCCGCCGCCGCCTCCGCCCAGGAGCTGGGCGGGCCCTTCAGGTACCAGCCTCTGCACCACCACGCGCTGCCGCCGCAGCACCACCACCACGCGCCGCACATGCCGCCGCACTTCGCCCACTTCGGCGCCGCCCCGCCGCCGCCCTTCACGCAGCAGCTGCTGCACCAGGCGGCCGCCGCGGGGCACCACCACCTCCAGCTCTTCCACGAGCAGCAGCAGCAGCATCACCACCACCACAAGCCCCAGCCGCCGCCGCCGCATCCGCAGCACCACCAGCTGCCGGCCAGATGGGCACCGCAGCCGCAGCAGCAGCAGCACCACCACCAGCAGCAGCAGCCGCAGGCCCAGACGCATCACCACCACCACCACCACCTCGGATTTGACGTCGAGGCTGCCGTGCCGGAGAGCTCGGGGGCTGCGGGCGCCGCGGCCTCGGGCGGCGCCGCGCCTCCGGGCGTGCCCCCGTTCTTGGCAGCCGCCATGAACTTCAAGCTTGCGGTCGACGCCGGCGGCGGCAGCGGCGCCACGGGAGGCACCGACGACGCCCTCAACGACGGCGGTGGCGCCGCGGGCAGCGGCATGATGCTCCACGTTGGCGGCGGCGGCGGTGGCGACGACGAGGCCGCCACAGAGAGTCGCCTCCGCCGCTGGGCCGGCGACGAGGAGACCTCCATTAAAGAACCCACCTGGTAGGCGGCTGTGCTCTTTGTGCTTGTGCATCTTCCCTCCCCCAAATCTCGAAATGAATTCTTGGTGGAAATCGAAAGGAAAGACGAGAGAAAAAAAGATGGCATCTTGTTTGGTTCTTTGCTCTGCTTCGGATGCTATTGCTCATGCTCGTGGGGAGGGAGCAGAGGACGAGCAATAATAGTGCCATGATTGAGATAGAACTGCAGCTGCTGATGATGGCTGATGCTGATGGCGATTCCCCTCTCCCCTTCTCCCTCCCTCCCTCCCTCCCTCGCTCAAATCATTCTCACTCGAGCACCTACTTTTCAGCTCTGCATTCCTTGCGCTATGCTATGCTATGCTTCTGCTTCTCGTCTCTCGCTCGGAGGACGGACGGACCCTTTTGTCTTTGAGACCACGACGACGATGGATGGAGGGATTCGATGATTACCTCACCCCCAACAAAAAGTTTAGGGGTGACATGGACAAACAAAAGCCCGCATCTTGTTCTTGCATGCAACAATTTCTTTCTCTTCGTCTTTCTACCTAGCATGTAGATGCAGCAGTGTGAATCAAAATGTGGCACCTTTCTTCTCCATCTCACCATCAAAATGTTTTGCGCAGGCGGCCGCTGGACATCGACTACTTACACAGCTCGAGCAGCAGCAAGAGGACGGGGAAGGAGAAGGTGGCCACGCCGGAGTCCCCCGCGCCGGTTGCCGCCGCCAATTACTTCAAGAAAGGCGACGATAATGCCGCTGCTGCCGCAGCCGCTGCGGCCGCGGGCGGCGGCAACTACAAGCTGTTCAGCGAGCTGGAGGCCATCTACAAGCCGGGGAGCGGCGGCGCGGGCGTCGCCCAGACGGGCTCCGGCTCCGGCCTCACCGGAGACGACAATGCCATCCTCGAGCCGGCCATGGCGGACCTCCCGGACGTGGCGGCCGCGGCCGCGGGCCCGCAGCTCAACACGTCGGAGACGTCGGCCGGGGAGGAGGCGGCCGCGGTGGTGCAGCCGCAGCCGCAGCTCCAGCCGTCGACGGACGCGGCGCGGCGCAAGCGGAAGCGTCGGCGGCAGCAGCAGCAGGAGCAGCTGAGCGCGTCGGCGTCCTTCTTCGAGCGGCTCGTGCAGCGTCTGATGGAGCACCAGGAGAGCCTCCACCGGCAGTTCCTGGAGGCCATGGAGCGGCGCGAGCGGGAGCGCGCTGCGCGGGACGAGGCCTGGCGGCGGCAGGAGGCCGACAAGTTCGCCCGCGAGGCCGGCGCGCGCGCGCAGGACCGCGCTAGCGCCGCGGCGCGGGAGGCCGCCATCATCGCCTACCTGGAAAAGATCTCGGGCGAGTCCATCACGCTCCCACCGCCCGCCGCGGCGTCCGGCGACGACACGAGCCAGGACGCGACGGCGGCCGGCAACGGCAAGGAGCTGGTGCCGTACGACGGCGGGGACGCGACGGCGCACGATGGGGGCGGCGCCGGCGGGTCGCTGCACCTCAGCACGTCGCGGTGGCCCAAGCACGAGGTGGAGGCGCTGATCCGGGTGCGGACGGGGCTGGAAGGGCGGTTCCAGGAGCCCGGGCTCAAGGGCCCGCTGTGGGAGGAGGTGAGCGCGCGCATGGCGGCGGCGGGCTACGGCCGCAGCGCCAAGCGCTGCAAGGAGAAGTGGGAGAACATCAACAAGTACTTCCGCAAGGCCAAGGAGAGCGGCAAGAAGCGGCCGGCGCACGCAAAGACGTGCCCCTACTTCGACGAGCTGGACAGGCTCTACTCCCGCTCGGGCCACTCGGCGGCGGCGGCGCGCGACGGCGAGGCCAATGCCGGGGGAGGCGAGGCCAAGCAGGCGAGCTCGGAGCTGCTGGACGCGGTGGTCAAGTACCCCGACGTGCGCTACGGCCCGCCGGGGTTCGGGATGGACAGGGAGCAGGTCTCCGGCGGCAATAACAACGCTAATAATGAAGGTGGAGAGGACGATGGCGACGGGGAGGAGGACGGCATTGGCAAGGGCAGGGCCGGCGATGATCAGGACGACGACGAGGTGGACAGCCATGGCCACGATGATGAGTAGCTAGAGCTACAGTACCCCCACACCTCTCTCTCTCTTTCTAACCGTTGATGATGAGTAGCTAGCTAGCTGCATTGCATTGCATTGCATTGCATGCATGGCAATGGCGTTGTTGCCATGGATATGGATGCGAGCACAGGACGGACGGACGGACGGACATGCGATGCGAGCTGGGCGCCCAAGGAATCCTTTCCTTTGTTGAACAAATTTGCTTAGCAATCTGTTTAATTTGTTCTTTCTTTCTTGTTACTAAATTACTACTACTAGCTGTTATTACTAGTGCATTTCAACACTTGTTATTAGCTAGCACTCCAATGCTGCTTCTGCTTCTAGCTAGTTGTTTTTTTTTGTAATTTTGTATACTACTACTACTACTACTACTA
>Ga0182004_10004163_pt1 | contig 11628 bp, 10 predicted proteins | sample Sormic07211540_1_FD_120479 | JGI IMG/M metagenome (GOLD analysis project Ga0182004, IMG submission 120479) | Endophyte microbial communities from Sorghum bicolor roots, Mead, Nebraska, USA - 072115-40_1 MetaG | ecosystem: Host-associated > Plants > Roots > Unclassified | place: USA: Nebraska...
ACGGCGTGCACGTTGGCTAGCAACTTTGGACCGGCGGAGGAGCCGTGCCGCCGGACCCGATGGACAACAAGCTGGGCAGGCGTCTGCATCTGCTTGAGTATTCTCCTACCGTGTGTCCGCTCGTGCGTATCTGATCAGCGCTGCTGCTACCTCGTCGGACATGGGATGCTATGCCGGAAAGGCTAGCTGGGCTGCGCACCTGCAGGCATCAACTTGGGCTTGGCGTCCTGGTGGCCGGCCGCCGCCACGAGCAGGCTGCCATGCGATGCCCCCGAAACCGTGTAGCCAACAGGACGTTGCTATGGCCGGCCGCCGCGTGCGCTGCAACTAGGCGATGCCCCTGCCGTGTAGCCGGCTGGACGTGGCTACACCGGCCCCGCGAGCAGCAGGCTCCAAATTGGCGAAGGTAGACGAACCACAAGGTCTACTTGATCCCAAAGACGAGAGCTCGGATGATGTGGTAGGTTTTTTTTAATAGGGAGAGTCTCAATTTAGATACTCTGTTGGAGTAGTCTAATTTTTTTAACTGAGATTCATTTTAGAGAATAGCTAAATCACTAAATTTGGATAAATATTTTGGCTAATCTTTTGGAGAGGTTATTCTAAGTTGTATGAGCACGAGTTATATATATAATATATATAAGTCTAGATAAAAGAAACTCTCCATCGTTCAGTAGTTAGAGGAAGGCAAAAAAAAGCATAAAATTTTGCCTATTTATTATTAGATATAGATTATATATAATTAGGTAATTCAGATATAAATATAGATTTGATAGTTTTTTTCTCCCGTTGCAACGTACGTGCATTTTTGCTAGTCTTCTTCTCTAATACTAAAGAGGCAAAATTTCAGCCTCAAATTTCGTCTGGCTAAACTTTCCTCTGGCACCTCTCCCATCCCGATCCAAAATCAAATTCGTCTGGCTACTCCCATCTGAAATCAAATTTCTCAGGTCTCCCATGTTTTCTCAAGTAGGACACGGGTAGAGCTAGATCCAACAGAGCGCAGAGCCTAACGCGAGCGAGCGGGGCCGGACAGAGATAACGACTCTCGAGGTTGGATTGAGGTAGATCTGGGGCGAGAAAGCCAAAGGCGGTGAGGTAGCATGGACCATGGAGCGGCGACAAAGAGGAAGGGGCACTCACGTCCTTGAACTAGAGTAGGCCGAGCTCGCCGAGGTAGGTGACGGCGAGGCGCGAGCTCTTAGCGGGCATGATGAGGTGCACGAAGCACATCTTCTCGGACACCATGTGGTCCATCGGGGGCAGCTGGTCAAACACCCCCATCCCGCCCGCCCGCCGGAGCAGAGCGCGGCCTCCCGAAGCTTCCAGAAGGCGTCGTGAGCGCGAGGAGAAAGACAACGCGGTGCGGTGGTCCAGTGGCGCCTCAGATTTGGCTCTGAGATGGTAGGCCTATTCTATTTCTGTCGAGTGCGCCATTGCCATGAGCCCATGACCCATGAGAGAGTCGGCACGGCAGCAGACGGCGTGGGTGGCAAAGGAGGCGACGCAAGGTAGCTGGCCGGGCGGCCGATTCTGTTGCGAGAGGGAGGCGACCGAGCACTGTAGGAGAAGGGGTCGTGGGTGCGGGCGTGCGGCCAGCCCAAGATGCAGATAAGGTTTGGCTTCTTTTCCTTCTTATATTGTTTTTCCTTTTGTTTTTCATTTCGTTTCACATTCTAACTTTTCTTTTTTTTCTGTTTTTTCTTGGACCTGTTTCTTTTTTCTTGTTCAACACTAAGGCCTTGTTTAGTTTTAAAATTTTTTGCAAAATAAATATTGTAGCACTTTTGTTTGTATTTAACGAATATTGTTTAATTATAGACTAACTACACTTAAAAATTTTATCTCGTAAATTACAGGTAAACAGTATAATTAGTTATTTCTTTTATCTATATTTAATGCTCTATACATATGCCGCAAGATTTGATGTGATGAGAAATCTAAAAAATTTTACAAAATTTTTTTGCAACTAAGGCCTTGTTCAGTTCCTTTGCAAAATAAACATTATAGCACTTTCGTTTGTATCTGACAAATATTGTCCAATTATGGATAACTAGGTTCAAAAGATTCGTCACGCAAATTACCGGTAAATTGTGCAATTATTTATTTCTTTTATCTATATTTAATGTTCCATGTATATGCTGTAAGATTCGATGTGACGGAGAATCTGAAAAATTTTATAAAACTTTTTGGGAACTAAACAAGGCTTATTTATCCAAAATAGAGTCCTTATTAGTGAGTAGGAATCCAAATAAAAAAGAAAAGAATAACTCTATTTCTCTTCTCTTCTATCTTTTCTTTCTTTCCTGTTGTCTCTGTCGGTCACCAGGTGCGCCACCGAGTACACTGCTGCCCATATTCGTGGGAGTAGGATGGGATGCGCATAGGGGTTGGTAGCTTCCACCGGTGGGCCCCACGTCCAGCCATGGTCGTCATTGCCCTTGCGGAGGCGTGCGTCTGGAGTGGGAAGGGACGACATCGTGGCGCGTGGCGATGGGCGTAGGCGGAGAGGCCACGCAGGGATGAGGAGAGACGGTGCGAGGATGGCTTGCCGCAGAGGCGCATGAGGGTGCAGTCGCAATGGCAGGGCACAAAGGTGCTTACTAGGAGGAAGTGAGGGAGGGGCGTACGGGCATGGAGTTGCGGAGACAGCATGGGCGGAGATGCGGTGCCGGTGCGGTGCGTATGCACGTTGAGAGAGGAAATAAGGTTGAAGGAGATGCGGTTTACTTCGTACGCATGCGTGGTGAGCTCTACCAAACTGACCATAATTGGATATTGGATTCTAATACGTATTATCTGGGCAGCGAATAGGTAAGGAGCGCATGCGTTCCGTTGGCTATCCGTTCATGAGCGATGGAGCTAGATTTTTTTTCCCTTTCTCCAGAAGGAGAGGGGTTAATCCGATATTTGGTTTGGTCGCGTTGAACGGGGTGGCCGGGTGGTTGGTGTATATGATTATTTTATTAATAAATAAATAATTAATTAAGTAATAGTAATAGCTAATGGCAGCATTATCCACATTATACAACAAATTGCATATTTTCTATGATACAATAAATTATATCTTCAATGGTAATAAATGGGAAAATACCCATGACCTCAAGACTATGTTGCACCGTGTGATATTATTATTAAATGTTAATGGTGTGTGTCATTCGAGAGAAAGTAAAACACATTGCTTTGTTTTAATTAACTATTAGTCCCGTTGCAACGCTCGGACATTTTTACTAGTATCTATATAAGAACAAAACGGATTCTTTCCTTTTTCCTAATAATAAAAAAACAATAAAGAAGAATATCATAGTACGGTACGGTAGCCGGAGCATCGAAACTTCGCAATGAGGAGGAAGAGGGCGGCGTCGCTTTCGCCGGCGCCGGCGTCTCCGGACGCGAGCGCAATGCGGCGCCTCCGCCTCCGCCTGCGCCTCCCTCTCCTCCTCCTCGCGATCGCCGCCGTGCTCTACCTCCTCTCCGCGCCGTCCCGGCGTTCCCCGCCACCGGAACCGCCGCTCCCCTGCGGCGCGGCGCCGTCGGACGCGACGGCGGGGCGGTGGGTGCCGACCCCGGAGCCCGTGCCGGCGCCGCTATACACGGGGTCCTGCCCGTTCCACCGGGGCTCTTACAACTGCCTCCGCAACGGCCGCCCGCCGCTGGCCCCGCTCTCCTGGGCGCCCGCGCGCTGCGCCGGCGGCACCGGCGTCGTCCCGAGGATCGACCCCGCGGCGTTCCTCGCCGCCGCCAGGGGCCGCCGCGTCGGCCTCGTCGGGGACTCGCTGTCCGAGAACCTCGCCGTCGCGCTGCTCTGCGCGCTCCGCTCCGCCGACCCCGGCGCGCGCAGGTGGAAGCGCCGCGGCGCCTGGCGCGGCGGCTACTTCCCCCGGGACGACGTCACCGTCGCCTTCCACCGCGCCGTGCTGCTCGCCAAGTACACGTGAGTCAGTGCTCGTCTAGTCGTCTGCTTGCTCCTCGATGCTGTGTTGCTTTCGTTCATGGTTTCTTTTCTGCTTATGGTTTCAGCAACAGCAATCTTTTTTCACCTTTTGTGTGATCATCTGAAGATTTAAGATTTTGGAGAGTAGTATCTACATTGCAGCAATAGCTGTATTTATTTGCATTGCAGTAGTAATGATATTTGAGAGATCAAATTTTTGTTATGTTATTTGTTAAACCTGCGGCACAGACATTATATACTGATCTATGCTGCTTGCTGCATAGTAGTGTCTCATGAAGTTTATATTTGTTGAACCTCAGGCACTCAGCATTATACATTTTTTTAGGAGAGAAGGATTGTACTTCTGTATACTTCATATAATAGAATCATGAAGCTCACATGGTGATAACTAATGATACCAAAGGTGGCAGCCAGTGGAGAATCCGGAGGAAATTCAGAAGGATGGGATAAAAGGGATTTACAGAGTGGATGTGGACATTCCTGCTGATGAATGGATAAACGTCACCAAGTTCTACGATGTGCTAATTTTCAACACCGGGCACTGGTGAGATTGCTGTTCCCAATCTTGCATTTTTTCTTTTCCTTTTACTTTTTTGGGCCATATAGTTTAGTCTGTCCATGAGTAATGTTCCTATTATAATGCTTGACACATTTGTCCATCCACAATCAGGTGGGGGACATACAAATTCCCAAAAGAGACTCCCCTTGTGTTCTACAAAGATGGAAAACCAATCGAGCCTCCACTCAGCATTCCTGACGGCCTGAAACTGGTCATCAAAACCATGGCGTCTTACATCGACAGGGAGGCCCCAAGCACGACGCTGAAGCTATGGCGCACGCAGTCGCCTCGGCACTTCCATGGCGGCGAGTGGGATCACAACGGCAGCTGCGTGACCGACAGACTCCTCAAAGAGCATGAGGTACCATTACTACCACCATTCTGAATTTCTGTTTCAGTTCCAATAAAATCTTGCATTTCAAATTATTTGTGATTTTTTTTTAAAATTTTTTTGACGTTCTCATCTTGTTGGGTGCAGCTGGACTCATGGTTTGATCCGCGGTTCGGGGGCGTGAACAAGGACGCGAGGACGGTGAACTTGGTGATCCAAGAAGCGCTGGCAGGGTCAGGGATCCGGCTGGTGAACCTGACGTACATGAGCGAGTTCAGAGCCGACGGCCATCCGGCGACGTGGCTGGGGAAGAAGGACGCGGTGGCTGTGTATGGGCAGGACTGCATGCACTGGTGCGTGCCTGGCGTGCCGGACACCTGGGTCGACATCTTGGCGCCACAAATCTTGCATTACTTCAAGCAGCTGGGAAATTAATTAAACGCTGATGATGCATGGTTGCTTTTCACTTCAGTGAAGTTGTGATGGCCGGCTCGATCTGCTTTGCAAATTAATGTGGTTTCTTTCAAGACGAAAAGCTAGCCCAAGGTGATAGACTGATAGCTGAAGAAATATGATTTTAGTTCTAGAGACGTCGAAAACAGTCGGAAACGATCGGAAGAGTCGTAAACCGTTCTCAGTCATATTTTTCCCCAAAACTGAAATAGAATATGATGTCACAGAAAACTATCGGTACTTAAAACTAGTGAAACTATGGACGGACGTGATTGGTTGGTTGCCCAGCCTAGCTTGGCTTGTATCACAACCAGACACCAACTGGACAGGCTCAAGATTGTATTGTTTTTGGCTGGTTGGATTCATCTGGCCTCGCTGTACAGAGACTCTGTTTGGTTACAAGCAAAGTCACAGAAAAGATTAAGGCCTTATTTAGATTCAAAAACTTTTTGGATTTTGACACTGTAGCACTTTCGTTTTTATTTGACAAACAATATCCAATCATGGAGCAACTAGGTTTAAAAGATTCGTCTCGTGATTTACAGATAAACTGTGCAATTAGTTATCTTTTTTATCTATATTTAATGTTCCATACATGTGCCGTAAGATTCGATGTGATGAGAAATCTTGTAAAGTTTTGGGTTTTTTTGATGTATCTAAACAAGGCCTAAGAACTGTTTGTTTTGTTGCCTATATATATACACACGTAAGATTTTGGTTAACTCATGCAAGAGGGGGTGAGAAGATCTCCTACTATATATCCAATGCCAAGTATACTTCATAGCTGGGAACTCCTCCCTGAAAGCGAGGGATTATTATGCGGCAATAGTAGACTGATTATGATGGAGCATGCATTATTGTAGAACTGTCACAGCCAGTAGGATGAGACATACATACATGCCCATGGATCTACCACACAAAATGGCTCAATGCAAGGCCCAATAATTCAAATCTGCCTTCCTGCCTAACAGGCCCTACAATTACACTGAGGATTCGAATCTGCTTTTTACCCGGGCCCTGTACAGCTGCATGGACTCAAGCCCACGGGTAAAGAGCTTAATCTCATACTTTGTTTGGTTTCCCTTACTAAATTTTAGCTAGTTAAAATTATTTTAGCATTTTTAGATGACTAATAAAACTAAGCTATTTTAATTTCTTTTTAGTCAATATATTTATAAATTTAGCTAAAGTAACTAAAATTTAAGTAGCTAAAATTTAGTAAGGGAACAAGCAGAGCCGGACCTTTTTCTTCCATCAGACAGATTCTGCCAGGAGCTCACGTTCCCCGGTTGTAACGAGAAACACAGATGGGCCTGGCACCAAAGGATATGGTAACAAGTTAATCTTTTTCTTCTCTATTAAAAGTGACGTTTTTAACTTTTGGGTGACCATTTTTTCTTTTACAAATTATAAATAAATAAATTATTATTAGAGTATCTCAAATGATAGAATAAGTCAATAAAATAAATAATATTTATATAAAATTTTGAACAAGATGAAGGGTCAAATAAGATGGCAAGGAGTCTAAAATGTCAGGGAGTATTTTATATACTGGCTAGCAGATGAGCCCGATCAAGTCCGCTGCCCTAGCATACCTATTCTCATTTGAAAGCCCCATTTCAAGCTTATAAATTTCACGAAACAGACTAATCTTTTTTTTTGTTGGTATAAAATTAACACAATATTACTAGAAGTCAATGATGCATGTGACTAGATTTTATCATCGTTTCATGATGAATAGTTAGCCGCCAAATGCATGTTACAGTACCAAATGATAATGTTGACAAATACTCTCACCATTGTTTTTATATATTACGTTACTAGAATAAGCTAATTAATTAGTAAGTCAAACTGATTGTTACTCTCTACTTTCTAAATTATAAATTACTTTAATTTTTTTGGTACATCTATTTTACTATGCATCTAGATATATTATATGTCTAGATATATAAAAAATTGTATGTACTAAAAAAAGTCAAAGTGACTTATGATTTGGACCGGTGGGAGTAATTAGCTTCTTCTAAACTTCATATATAATTTAAAAGCAAGGGATATCTTGTTCATATTAAATTGTTGCTAACTTAACAAACGCTTATATTATGTTTTTTAGAATTACACGGTACAATGTAGACGCTCACAATACGCATACACACTTACCCTTATGAATATACGTATATAAACCCTATCCCTATAAGCATCTCTGAAGTACTAAACCGATAGATCTCGAGATTCACGAAGTCACCATACTTATATTATGTTTGTTATAAGTAGACCCTTTTTCTCACTGTTGTAGTGAGCATTTCTAGAGACCCTAGCTACCCTGCTAAGCTAAGATAGAGCATTCAGGCCCTGTTTAGTTTCCATACGAATTTTTTTTGACCCATTGAATGTTTGGAACATACTACATGCAACATTAAATATAGATTAACAAAATAACTAATTACACAGTTTGCAAGTATTTTACGAGATGAATTTTTTTAACCTAATTAATCCATAACTAAACACTAATTACTATAATTACGAATGTGCTACAGTATCTAAAAACTTTTTTTCCACGAACTAAACAAGGACTCACTAAAAAGCTTACCAAGCTAGAGCAGCAAGCAGCAAATGGAAAGTCAAAAAATGATCTGTGGCTTAATGAAGGCAGATAAATAATATTTTTTTGTGAGACCTAGTTACCCAGATGTTCACAAACATGAGTGAACACTCACCCCTATGAACACACACGCACACTTTAGCCCTATGAGCACCTCTCTCCGAAGAATCGAGTTGGATCGGCAAATCTCGAGATTAACGAAGTCCCCACAAACGTTTCGCTCTCGGGTACGTCGTCTACAACTAACGAATGAGACCGCATGCCAGTTCAATTCGATTAGTTTGACTTTATGCCTCACATGCAAAAGGAAGCGTTCCCTAAAAAAAACATGCAAAAAGGAAGCTGGAAGAAAAGACTATTTGGGACCCCACGTGTTTTATTTCTAAAATTGTACTCCTCTCTCTCACTCGAGTATCTTTTGTAGGCCGTCGTCTCTCGAATTTCCAGCCAACAGCAACACTGAACGCCGGTTGTTGGTACTATATCGAGACTGCAGCAACAAGCGTTCGGCCCATGTTCACAGATTTGCTTAGCCGCCTTAGCGCAGTCAGAAGTTGACTGGATTAGTTTTGATGTACGTACTTAGAATGTTGGGATGTCTAGCTGTAGCGATTAATGACGAAGATATGGATTGATGAAGTAGCACCTTAACTTACCATTTTTTCCTATAGTTATCTGTCGATGATACCTTGGTCAAAAATATTTGACATTTTTTTCCCAAAGTGAAGGAGGAATTATATCAAAATTCGATATATACATCCCAAACTACACATGAAAAAAAATCTAAAACAAAAACCATACAATACTTCTTCAGATTTTTTTCACCGTCTTCTTCTCTAATGGTTTTCTCGATGCAGCAAAGTGCAATCCTTATGTATGCTCTCAAAATATTGGACATATCACAAGATCCAACATTACTATGACCCTCAACGATGAGATTAATGACTGAAAGTTCCCTATCTTTGTGGGGAGTAGTGTCGTGAAGCACCATTCCTTTATCGATAATGGATACAGATTAGCTAATGACGATATTGTCGTTAGAATCACCAAAGCCATCTCACTGATAGTATTATCAAAAAATAATTGATTTCCTCCATAGATTTATTCAAGCTAAACCCTAAATAATCTAAAAAGAAATTATATTGTAAAAGAGGGATGAGCCCCTCTTCATCTTATCAAAGGAGGGATGGTGGTGGCAAGGAGCAAAGGAGCGACAGCGGCGGCTCTCTGGAACCCAACCTCACACCTTTGTCGCTCCGTAGTTTCTTGACTTTTAACTATCTACATCTATATGACTGTAATTTTTTTTTTGAAAATGCATATGCTAGGGGACCATCGTCCCAAATATAATTTATCTTAATTTGCATAGCTCGTTTTACCAAGTCGTGCGCTAAACGATTTGCATCTCTCCTACAGTACTTAATATAAATCTCCTAGAAACCTCTCCAATAAGTGCTACAATGCTACCCCATCGTAAATGGCAACCGCCGAGTTTGTTGAAAATCCTCCTTCCATCAAATCAACCTAAATGACTAGTCTGTTGCTTCTAATGTGTTGTGCCAATAAAAAACCTTCTTTCAATGCATATGCTTCAGCCATAGGCGCTCGCAGCAGCGATCACCCCCCTCCCCCTAAGTGGTCTCTAATTACAACTCCAATGCTTCTTATCCCAATGCGGTCACCAGCAACACCCAATGTCAAAACAATGCATGAACATTTACCATGATCGTTCATTCCAGAGGCTTTTACCACTCCTTGCACACCTTTGCTTCCTTCTTTGTGGCCGATTTATAACTTCGTAGCAGCAATATATGGATAGAGCCGACCATTTCAACCTTTGGTGGGTTGTATGGACTAGATATTACTGTGCGTGTTGCGTTTGGATTGTAATTAATATGATACGATAGAACTAACTTGAAAGTTTCATTCATATAAAAGTACACTAGCTATAGTACGTTTTAAAAAAAAACACAGTCCAAGTTATATTGTGGAAGGCCGCAGTGACCACATCCGAAATTTCTTTTTATTTATACAGCGAAATGGAGAGGAACTCGCTCAAATATAGGCTAGAAACATGTATATAGTTTCCAAACTCCAGCAAGGATTCCAATTAAGTCGGAAGATGCTGCGCAACCAGGGTTCATGTTGTTCCCTGCGTACCTCTATATAAGCAGGCGCATTCTGAAGCGGCAACCAACTCACTGCATCTCAGCTCAGCTCCTGCAGCTAGCATTGCCTGGCGAAGTGGCAAGCAAAGGAACTAACCGCAAGCCGGCCATGGCCTCTGTTCCGAAGCTTCTTCTCCTGCTGAGCCTCCTCTTTTTTCTCAGCTCTCTCTCACACATTGCTCACGCAGGTGATGATGGCAGCTACAAGCTGGTTCTGTCCATTGGCTCTCATCAGTCTCTGAGGACCAACAAGTCCGTCGTCTGTTCCGAGTCCAGAGCTCCTGCGGTTCACGCCACGGTGCCGTTGCATCACCGTCACGGCCCATGCTCGCCGTTGCCGAACAAGAAGATGCCAACTTTGGAGGAGAGGCTCCACCGCGACAAGCTCCGAGCTGCCTACATCCACCGGAAGCTCTCCCGCGGCAAGAAGCAGGGCGGCGGCGGCGCTGGTGGTGACGTCGTGGTCCAGCAATCGCACGCCATGACCGTGCCGACGACCCTGGGCACCTCCCTGGACACGCTGGAGTACGTGATCACCGTACGCCTGGGCTCGCCGGGCAAGTCCCAGACCATGCTCATCGACACCGGCAGCGACATCTCATGGGTGCGGTGCAAGCCGTGCTGGCAGCAGCAGTGCCACCCCCAGGTGGACCCACTCTTCGACCCCAGCTTGTCCAGCACCTACTCCCCGTTCTCCTGCAGCTCCGCCGCCTGCGCGCAGCTCTTCCAGGAAGGCAGCGGCAATGGCTGCTCCAGCTCTGGCCAGTGCCAGTACATTGCCATGTACGGCGACGGCTCGGTGGGCACGACGGGGACCTACAGCTCCGACACGCTGGCGCTAGGCTCCAACTCCAACACCGTCGTCGTCAGCAAGTTCCGGTTCGGGTGCAGCCACGCGGAGACGGGCATCACCGGCCTGACCGCCGGGCTCATGGGGCTCGGCGGCGGCGCGCAGTCGCTGGTGTCGCAGACGGCGGGGACGTTCGGCACGACGGCCTTCTCGTACTGCCTCCCGCCGACGCCGAGCTCCTCCGGGTTCCTCACGCTCGGCGCCGCCGGAACCTCATCGGCGGGCTTCGTCAAGACGCCGATGCTCAGGAGCAGCCAGGTCCCCGCGTTCTACGGCGTGCGCCTTGAGGCCATCAGGGTGGGCGGGAGGCAGCTCAGCATCCCCACCACGGTCTTCTCCGCCGGGATGATCATGGACTCCGGCACGGTCGTCACGCGGCTGCCGCCGACGGCCTACTCGTCGCTGTCGTCGGCGTTCAAGGCCGGAATGAAGCAGTACCCGCCGGCACCGTCAAGCGCTGGCGGCGGCTTCCTCGACACTTGCTTTGACATGAGCGGCCAGTCCAGCGTCAGCATGCCGACCGTCGCGCTAGTCTTCTCCGGGGCCGGGGGCGCCGTTGTCAACCTCGACGCCAGCGGGATCTTGCTGCAGATGGAGACCAGCAGCATCTTCTGCCTCGCCTTCGTGGCCACCAGTGACGACGGCTCTACCGGCATCATCGGCAACGTGCAGCAGCGGACGTTCCAGGTGCTGTACGACGTCGCCGGTGGTGC
>Ga0182004_10004164_pt1 | contig 11628 bp, 6 predicted proteins | sample Sormic07211540_1_FD_120479 | JGI IMG/M metagenome (GOLD analysis project Ga0182004, IMG submission 120479) | Endophyte microbial communities from Sorghum bicolor roots, Mead, Nebraska, USA - 072115-40_1 MetaG | ecosystem: Host-associated > Plants > Roots > Unclassified | place: USA: Nebraska...
CCTCTCACTTTAGCTATCTACTCTTTTATCATAGAATTCTCCGGTGTGTGTCATATATGCATAATTCCTATCATCGATTATTTACCCCTACTTTAGTCTAGTTGGTGTATTAGTTAGTAGATACATGATGGTGAACTATCAATATCTTTATCCATTGTTTCCCAGTGGTAAAATATAAATAACGATACCTAGAATACTTCTGGTAAAATGCTACAGTGTTTTTCTGTGAGCTTGCGGAATCCTTCATATTTTAACTGTGCATAAGAAATACCAACAACGAGTCCTAGGGCTCAAGATATGTATTAGTATTTCGATGAGGTTGAAGCTAGCGCTTGGGAGTTGGTTAAGGGCAGAGGTGGCGATGAGATCCAAACATACGCGTGGACGGTTTGGTGGGTTGAGCCTAAAAACCATTGGGTGTATGGTTTCGCGGGTTTAGGCCTCAAAACCCGGGTGGAGGTTCTAAGGAGGAATAGATGACACGTGGCAGCATTGAGAAGTTTGCGTCAAGGCAAAGCTATCTCATAAAGGGCGCGGTGGCTGTCGGATCAAGAAAAATTTAGACGGATTTGCACCTAGCATGTATTTGAGATGAGTACTTCATATAAGGGCAATTTTTTCTTTTGAGGGTGCCTATATATATGTGAAGGGGCTGGTCAGATAGCTATACTTGAAAGGGTCACTCTCATTTATGTGGTGTGGAGAGGAAACTAGGGATAAAGAGAGGAGCGGCTCTTGTTCTTGAGCTTTTGTCATCTTATCTTTGTTTTAGCTAGGAGTGGCTTGTAATCTTACCTTTTGAGCTAATCCAAGCATCAATTTTGTGCACTACTTGTTTCTCTCTCCAAATCTGAGATTTTCCTTTTTCTATGATTTTCAAAGCTATTTTTGAGATATTTTCGATTTGTCTACTCGAGACCGTTTTGGTTCGAACTTTTTGGCTTGATTCGTGCAAGGACTTGTGATGATGCTAGCACAGAGACCATAAGTGCTAACAAAACTGTAACTAGAGCTTAATAAATCTGTGGAATGGCAACGGATCTAGTGTAAACTCATCTTCCGTGCAAACTAAGCAAACTCTAATGTGGACCGTAGGATGTTGATCCAAGGGGGCGCATAAGAGAGGTGGAAGGAGGGATTTGTAAAAGTGTGATTAAGAGCGGGCGGTTAAGTGCAAAATTACTCAATCTCTCTACGCCCCTTAGATCAACATCTTGTGGTCGAGATTAGAGTTTGCACAGTTTACACGGGAGATGAGTTTGCACTAGAACCGTTGCCCTGTGGAACTTCCTGGAAGTATTGAATCCTTCTCCAGGCCAACAACCACTTTTTCATATGCTTTTATTTCGATACCATCCAACATCCATACCTGTTTTTGGAAGTATTTTTCTTAATACCGTTGGAGATGCTCTTAGCTTTATAAAAGATATGGATATGGATAGGTTTGTTTCATGGAACATAAATTTATCCCTGAGTTATTATATATTTCAAAGAATTGTACCACCTAAAATTATATATTATACTAAACCCATACAAGACCATGCGGGTTGATGATGGAACAACAAAGACTCTACTGACTAGTTAACGGCTACCTTGAGCGGCATTTGTCCCGATCGGCTGCCACGACGGTGCCGTTACCGGGGAAGACGAAGCGGAGGCGGCAGGAGATGCGCATCCAGAACCGGAGGTTGGCGAACACGCCCACCTTCCACTGCGTGCGCGCCTTGCCGAACAGGTCGAACGGCACCACGCCGGCCTTGAGCGCCTCATCCATAGCCTGCATCCCGGCGGCGTCCAGCGCCCGCCCCGCCGACACGACACGGTACGGCAGCGGCAGCGAGCTCTCTCGCGGCACCACGAACGGCCGCGCCCGGAGGAGCGCGACGTCGGTGCCATGGAACCCGACGACGAGGTCCATGCTGGAGAAGGACGCGTCCGCCTTGGAGTTGTTGTTCACGGTCACCACGGTGATGGACGCCTGCAGGTAGTCGATGGCGCCGTCCTGGCCGTACTCCAGCCGCTCCAGGCGCGCGTTGGAGACCGCCAGGTACGGCATGCTGGGCCTGTAGATGATGTACACGGCGAACACCGCCACGCCGGCCAGGATGACGCCGACGGCCAGCGCCATGCACAGGAGGACCGTCGCCCACGCCCACCCGGAGCTGCTGCGCTCACGCGGTGACGACCATGCCCAGACCCTCGACCCCCGCCGCGGCTGCTCCTGGGGCCGACGCCGATCATCTGCCACCGCCATGCTGCTCTCCTCCTCCTCCACCGACGGTGGCGGCCTGCTGGGGTCCTGGTCGAACTTCCTGGCCTGGTCCACGTACTCATTCATGCGCCTGGGTTTGAAGATGATGGTGTCGCTGACGTTGCCCCTCGTCGCGGAGCGCTGGAAGTCGTGCGACCTCTTGGCTGCCCGGAGACGGGCGACGAGCTTCTCCCACGTGGTGAGTGTGAGGAGCTTGGCGAGCTCGGCCTTGAGCAGGTCGATCAAGGGGTGCCTGGATCGCTCAGCGCGCAACGCCGTGTCGGCCTCCTCGAGCTTGCCACGGGCGGCGTCCATGCCGTTTGCTGCTATGGCCTCCCCGAACTTGTTCACGAGACGGCGGCGGATCAGCTCCACCTTCACCTCCTCCGCTGTTTCCATGGCGGCCGCTTTGGCTGATCCTGTGCGGCTTATAGAGCAACTCAAGTAACCACTACGAGGAGAGTAGAAGGGTTGTCCTTTAACGCTGAAAAGTGAAAAGGGGCATGAATGTTGTACAATTACTGCAAGAAGTTAATATATCAATAATTTCGACATATAAAGAAAACCCTGGCACTACCCTACGAAACAAAAATAATGTCAGATGGGGCTAAAAGAAGTTCCTCCATGTTAATTCTCACTGCACAAATAAAACCTACAAACTAAAACTAATTGGAGGCTCCACAGTGAGTCCAAATCAATCCTTGTAAGACAAATACAAACCCTAGAAATTCTCACAGCAATCAAAATAATTTAGACAACAATTTAGTAAACTCTAACTACCATTGGTAATGAAGGTAAATGGATATATACTGTTTTTAAATTACTCACCTCGGTCATTTATAGATAACTATATAGATTATCTAGGCATGCCATTATAAATAATAATGTAAATTAGGCCCCAAAATTTGTATTATACTATTATCCACCTAACATTATTTCAACTCAAAACTTATAACAATACACACACATTGATTTTGATACTATGGATATAAGCGGACTATTTTTTATCAAGCAGTCTTTTTATGAAGAAATACTAGTGTCTATAATTCCCAAGAAAATTGAATATTGCCTCAGCATAAAGCTTATTGGTTACATTGAACAAAAAAAGAATTATAGTAACTAATAATCAAATCAAAACTTTTAAAACAAGATTGGATTCATGACTTTTGATATATAAGTTACAACAAGAGTCACCTTAACATAAACTAACATTTTTAAACTAAATGTATGTTGGTGTTACTTGGAGGTACTCCGTATAGATAGAAAAATTATAGACATGACTGAATAAACCTACGAAGCTATTGATAAATATTTAAAGTGAGTCACCACCAATAATATGCGTAGTGTACGTCTTACAAGATAAATTATTGCAGATTGTAAGTCAGTTCCGGTTTTTCAAAAAATATAGCTTTTACTACGCACAGATATATGTTTTGTCTAGATATAAAGTAAAAGTACTTACATAAGGAGAAAAATCAGATCAACCTACAATTTGTAACTAAGGGATTTTTTTTATTGGTGATAGGCATTCATTTGACTTGTACTCCTTATGTTTCATAAGATTTTAGCATGGGTTGCAGTAGTGGGGCTAGTATATATGCTGTAGCGGTTTTTTTTCTTTTTTGCCTCTAAGGACACATGTCCTCACTCTCCCATCCATTGAATTCGCTTTGAAAAGTGTGCAAACACACATCTCAAAGCAGTTTCACATTGAGATGTGTGTTTGCACACTTCTCAAAGCGAATCTAATGGGTGGGAGAGTAAGGGCGCATGCTCTCAAAGGCAAAAATAAACTTTTACTGTAGTAGCACACCTGTAGGTGCAGTAGGCGGTGAGGACTGGTGCGTGGTACGCCCTGTTGACGGCCGGGAGGACGAGGTCGACGATCACCTTGCGCACTTCACCGTTGTAGAGGTAACCGAAGTTGACACTGTTGTTGTTCGGCTCCGTCGCGTAGCCGCCGGCGTCCACCTTGCGTATCCTAGAGTGGCCTTGCTGTTCCGTGACGGTGAGCTTGAGGTCCTGGACGGCGACGCTGAGGAGGCCAGCCAGGAGCGCCGAGAAGTGCTCGCTCAGGTTCTCCTCGTCGTCGACGTTGTAGAAGGTTCCTCCGAGGCTGTTGCCGGCGATGGCCTCCAGCACCGCCGTCGACCGCTCCTTGTCGGCCGTGCCTGCACCAAAGCCGAACGTGTACACAGCCACGGCGCCGATGCTGAGCGCCGTAGCATCGGGATGGTGGCCTTCCGGCTTGCCGTCCGACATGAAGAGGACGCTGGCCACTCGGCCGCTCTTTAGCCGGCGGCCGTCGAGGACCTCGAGCGCTGTCACGAGGCCGGCGTGCATGTTGGTGGAGGCGTCGGCCTCCAGACGAGTATCGACAATGTCCGTCAGCTTTGCTTTGCCGGCGTCCGTCATGGATCGCAACTCGCATAGCCTAGTGGCACTGTCGGAGAAGGAGACGATGGAGAGGCGGTCCAAGGGGCCGAGCTTGCTGATGACGAACTTCATGGCTGTCTTCAGCTTCTCCAGTTTCCAATTCCCGTTGAAGCCCATGCTTCCGCTGACGTCCAGGACAGCCACGAGGTCCAGCCCGGATCGTTCCGCTGTGGAAGATGTGTCGGTGAGCTCTAGCAGCACCTGCTGCGTGTTCTCCCCCAATGGCGCCTTGTCGTTGCAGTACGCCACCAGACGAACCCTTTCGGCGTTCATGCTCAGCCTCGGCCCTGCTGCACCTACATAAACAAATATCATGCATCTGAATGAAGTGCGTGGTGTTCCACATATTTTTGTTTTTATTACCCATATAATTATAAGAATTGAGCAAACTTGTAGTAGGACCTGCTGATGGATTTTCAGGAAGAGGTTCATCATCATTGAAGGATGACATTATTATTCCTGTTCGACTTTGACTCAAACAAGAAGCACCCCGCCAGCACTTGCTAGAGGTAGGTAGCTGATATATGTAGCAGGAATGAAGTGGCGCATATATAGGGAAAGGAATTTAATAGTGGTCCTAGTCCTAGAAAACGATCGACTGATGGATGCTGATTCGTTGTACGTACGTCCTAAAGGTTTCAGAAAGGAGAGTGCAGGAACGCTTTGGTATCTTCTTTGCTCTTCCTCGCATGCAGCATCCATCGGAAAACAGTACGAAGCAAAGCAAGGGATAAACAGTTTTGGTGAGGAAGCCTCCGACCACCACCACCACCCTAAGCCTAGCTCTCTGCCTCCCTGGTCCCGTTCCATGCCGCAGCCCCTCGCTGCTCGATCGCCTCATGCAGTCATGCATCTACATTGGCACCGTTGTTGCTCGAGCGCGTCCCGTGCAATGGTGTGCAAGATTGGCTGTACGTAAACAGGCCAGGGCAGAGCTCGATGGCCTCAGCGGCATCCCCCTCCACCAACGACGTCAACCTCCTAATAGTGCAATGTTCGGGGAAATTTGGTCATTTTCAGAGCCTAAATTCCTAGTGTATGATTCATGGTTAAAGGTTTTGGGAAGCCTTGGTAGGGGATGAGTTTTGGTATCTTCTTTGCTCTACCAGGTAGCATCCTTTTGGAAACACTACCAAGCAAGGTATGAAGCTGTCCGTCATACATCACAGAGTCTGTGTAGGAAATGTGCAAAAGAAATATCATCTGTTATTATGTGGTGCAGAGGCTTATATTCCAGAGATATTTTGGGGAGGCAGCATCTGAGGGTGTGGCTGGTCTTGAGAGGCCAATATATGGGCTTTCGGCCAACATTTACACAGGGAAAAAGTCTACTTACCCCCCTGAAGTTTTGACCTATGTCTAACCTAGGTCCCCAACTACAAAACCAGGTATTGAAGACCCTAAAATTTGGCAAACCACGCAAGGAAACCCCTGGGGCGGTTTGGGAGGGCTGTTTTGCTGACGTGGCATTCAGCGTGTGAGCGGTTTGACACAGTGGCTGATTCGGACAGGTGATGCATTCTAGGTGTCCTGTTCGGACTGACTGGTGGGCCCTACCTGTCAGGACCCTCCCCAACTTCTCGCCCTCTATGCCCGTAGTGCTTCCTCTCTGTGGTTCGGGGCATCCTCCGCTCGGCCTCACCGCCATCCATCAGCTCCCGGACCTTCTTCGCCACCTGTGCCCTGCCGACCAGCTCTGGCGCCGCCATATTAGCGTCGGCCCTCACTCGACGCCGAGGATGTCCGCCACATGCTTCGCGTTCACAGCCTGCTCAGCCATCATGGGCCACACCAGCAGCGGCCACCTGGCGATGAGGCTCTCCAGCACCGAATTCCAGCCGCACGGCCCAGAGGAAGGTGTGGCTGGAGTCCGCCAATCCATGCACGATGGTGTGCGGGACCTCGTCCGCGGTGATTGCGACACCCTCTAGGAACCCCGGGACACGGAAGGAGGCGCCATCCTAGATGCTCTCGGGCGGCGGCGGTCTTATCGTGAGGGAGAAGCAGAGCGCCAAGGAGAAGGCGGACATGCCATGGAACATCACGCGGGGCACGCCGACGTTGCCGACGACGCGCTGCGTGAAGCCGAGGAAGAAGTCGGAGACGAGTGCGAGCGGCGGCGTGGGGAGCGAGGCCAGGTACCCCACGAAGGGCTCGCGGAGCAGCGCCGTGGCGCGCAGGAACGTCGGGAAGAGCGAGTGCAAGAGGAGCGCGTCCGTGGACTCCACACCCTCGGGCAGGTCCAGGTGGCTAGGGAACATGAGCGCCACGAGGCTGACGCGCGCCGGGAGTGGGAACGTGGTTGCGGCTGGAACCGGCCGAGGCGGCAGGATGCGCGGCGTCGGCGGTGGCCATAGGTTGCGAGTGCTGGGTCGGTGGAGCGACGCGACAGGTGTACTCGCATAGTGTCGTGCTACTTGTGGCAGGTGACTAGGCGACCAGACAAGGCACCATGGAGGGATTCGCCGACGGATGGTGGGCCGACCTCGGCATCGGGAGCGGCGCCATCGCCGTGGCTGTGGTGAGGGAGCTCGGTGCCCATGGGAGGGTGTTCGCCCCGAACAGCAGAGAGGAAGTATCGCGGGCGTAGAGGGCGAGAAACAGGAGAGGGTCCTGACAGGTGGGGCCCACCAGTCAGTCTGCATCAGCACACCTAGAATGCATCACCTGTGCCACCGTGTCAAACCGCTCACATGTTTGATGGCATGTCAGCAAAATAGCCCTCCCAAACCACCCTAGGGTGTTCCTTGCTTGGTTTGGCAAATTTTAGGGTGTTTAATTCCCGGTTTTATAGTTGGGGGCCTAGGTTAGACATAGGTCAATACTTTAGGGGGTAAGTAGACTTTTTTCTTTACACAGCTTGTAGTTTTACATGTCCCCGTCTAAAGGAGATTTTATCTATAATAAAAACAGAAGTCTACAAGAATCAATTTTTATTAATGTTGACTGAAACACAAATGAGGTGACTCTTTTCGACAAGTCTCCACTTTATATAACAAGTCTTGTTGTTGGAATTGAAATCATATGCAACTCTGTCAATGTGCATTATGAAATTCATATACATATATATGCTTGTACTATTTCGATTACAACACTATACCATTAATGAAGTGCATTTCATCTAGATTTCTTCTTTCAAAGATACTACTTTGAAAATCAGGGACTAGCATGCAGTAAAATTCTATGGAGATGTGTTTAATAGAACATTATGCAAAGTTCGATGTGCCATTCTTATTGAAGTGAAATGTGGTTTTTGCAGACAATGTTTATTCAGCTTCCTCCAACATCTATAGTAACAGCAATGAAGCTTGGTGGAAGAAGGAAGGGTGCATCAAGGAACAGAAAATTGCCTTCTATGTTGAAACTTCTCAATATTCACTCTCTTGATTTTTGATGTAATAAGCATAGATTGAGCAAAGAAAGCTTCAAGTCTTCATGTAACAGTAGAATGCCTTGAGCCTTTTCCTTAGTTCTGTAACAATATATAGCAGTTCTTGCGTGCGTTTTGTGTGGTAAATCATGAATTGTACATGTGACCTCAATTTAAGGGTTGTCCATCTCTATAACTATTTGTAGAAGCGGCACATATTACAACCTTGTCCCTATACTGTGAAGTACTCATTAACTAAAAATTAATCTCTCTATTCCGAAATGCAAGTTATTTGGTTTTATCATTTGTTAAATTTCTCAAACTTTGACATGATTCACAAATAATTTATCATCATGTTAGTTTCATAAACCCACCACGAAATATATCGTGATAATGCATTTATTTGGTATTGTATATGTTAATATATTTTAATCAAACTACATCAAAGTTAGAGAAATTTTACTTAGGACAAAATTAAAGCTTGTAACATTTTTGGAATGGAAGGAGTATTGTTTTATTACTAAGCAAATCTCTATGTAGTATTTGTTTCAAAAGAGCAGAAAGGGAAGCTTTAGTTAACATGGCACAATTTCTGCTAGAGAATATATACACACCAAATGTATTCTTTGTTTCTTCACATTTTTTAGGATATCAAAATGCAAAAAAAAATACAGCAAACAAGGAATGGTTGCCATGCCACATGGTGCTAAGCCGTATCCTACAGTGGCAGGTATATGTTACTCATTCATTAATCCCACAATTTCGCTTGCTTCATCTGATAATATGATTTGTCTAGAGCAGAGAAGCAGTAAATAAAGATAATATTATTTCTGTAGAGTGAAGGTTTAAAAGATCATCATCTCTGTAATGGTCAGCTGCTAGGAATTGAAGGTTTTTAGTTATGAGTCCCTTGCTAATTTTGACTTTTGAGATAATGTGGGAATGTGGGATTCTATTTTATCATCTGACAGCACAGCTGTTACGTTTGAAAGACATGCACAAATAGAGGGTTATGTGCACAGCAGACCAGCACCGCTATGGGACTTGCAGATTTTCATTTGCTGTGTTGCCAAACTGAAGTGATTTGTGAGCTTATTAGACCATTTGCCTAGCATTTCTACTCACTGTGGTGAGCAGGTACTGCAATCTTGGTGATGTGCCGCGCATGGCACAATCTATTGAAACTCAACAAATTATGTGCAATCTTCAGTTTCCACAACCATCATGAGTATGTGTCTTTGTCGACAAATCAAACTATAAATCTATCGAGACATTTGTTATTTCTTTATGTAGTCTTCGCACACTTCTAGCAGTGCTTTGCAATTTGCCAATTTTCTTCTACAGTCCTACCAAGTCAAAGTGATTTGTTAGTCTAGACCATTTGCCCAATGGATTCAGTCATTGTGGTTCCCCAATACTATAATCCTGGTGTTCCAACGTAGATGGGCACAAGGTATTGAAACTCAACAAATTGTGTGCACTCTGTTGACACTCAAATTTGGCTCAAGGTCATGTATCGGCACCGCAGGAGGCAGAACCACATCTAGCACACAGAGTCTAGGTGCTGCTGTGCATTGGCTCAAGGTCATGTTGATGCTCGCCAAACAAAGGAAAGTAGACTCAGATTTGTTTATTCATTGATGGATGACAATTATAAAAGGCAAGAAGAGTCCGAGAGCAGCACTATTTGGTTGATTGTCACGTGATGAAGGAAGGTGACCGAGTTATTTATTTGATTAATTAATTACTAGATAGCATGTCCGTGCGTTGCTATGGAATTGGTAATATTTTGTACTAAAAAAACATGGATTGCACAACAAGATAACAATAATATCTATACCTTATTAATACTAAAGAGGCAAAATTTCAGCCTAAATTTTCGTCTGGATAAAATTTTCGTTTGGCCTACCCTACTTTCACTAATCCTATACATTTTCAGTAGAGATTGGAAACAAAGTTCATGTACACTCTATACACGTACAAAGTAATAGGGCAAACAAGTGAAGGAAGTGGAATCCAACATGTCAAATAACAAAAAGAATTACAAATCGAATCCAAATCGAAAAAGAAGCTCATCAAGATCTTCCTTTGGATTTACCTCTGTTTCCTATATAATAACAAGTCCTCTCTGCTTAGAGATCCCGTAAATCAGCCTCCGAAATCAATCCCGTATTCAAATCCATCAGCGCAAAAATCGAAACAAATACTAGCAAGCTACTGATGCCCCTAAAATGCACTCCTCAAATAGAAGACAATTTTACATCAGGAATCCTATCTACTATTTCTAAATTATTGTAATCACTTTTGTATATTCTTTCTCTCTCGTACATCTATATCAGAAACCATTTCCTCCTCTCTATTCTTTCCCAGCCCCTTCCAACTTTAGAGCAACTCCAAGAACTTGGGTAAGTAGCCAACTTTCATTGTTTAGCCATTTTGTAAAATAGAAAACTTCTTAAAAAATAAGAAGTCCACAACAGCCTTGCTATTTTACAAAATCAGGTAGACAGTGTTAGTGGTTGGCTATATATAGCCACCAAAAATCAAGAGATAGCCAACTTTCTATTTTACTATATAACACATTTGTTGGAGCCTACTTTTTACTATGCAAATTCTAAAATAGCCTCCACAATAAGAATAGTCAAGCCTCTTGGAGTTGCTCTTAGAAGACAACATGGGGAAGAGCGATGTGCGCGATAAAGGCTAGCTGCGCATATTTTTACGCATGATGTCGGCCTATTTGTCAACTGTCAATAGATGGAGAAGGGATATAGGGTACTCTTGGAGATGAGTTTTTTTCTTTTTCTCAAAAAAATTTAGATAGAGAAGGGATATGGGGTATTTTTGGAGATGCTCTAAACCAAATATCATATGCCTGCGTTTGACTAAATCTGTTAAAAAAATCAGACAACTTAAAGCAACTCCAACAGTTTGCCAAAGGTGGTTGGCATCTACAGTAAGTTGGCAAAAATCAGCCCTCTACGCACATAAATATGCGTGTGACTCTTCCATGCGGATCCATGATTTTTTCGGCGCCGCCGGCTTCTGCTCCTGTACTGAATACTGTTATTGCTCCTGTACTGAATACTGTTATTGCTCCTCATCTGCTCCTGTACTGAATACTGTTATTGCTCTGCTATTACCGGAATGTCTGCTCTGCTCCTTACGATGTGACAAAGAATACTTTTCCTCCTGGCCACAAAGTACAAGATGATGACGTTGCATTTAACCTCCATTATATACGCCTAACACATTACACACTAACTTATAGTCACGCCATCACTTTCCTAACTCTCTGCAGGTAGAATGGTGCACCATCCTGACATAGAATCTTCAATTGACATTTCAGACGACAACGAACAAAGATGAGAATGGGCTGAAACTAATCCATACAGCATAGCCAGCTAAAGTCTTCAACTCACAGCTCCATGTAACACCCTAAATTTTACTTCTTTGAAAATAGAGCTAAAATAATTTATTTTGTATTTCTGTGCTCATGAAAATATAGTAAAATGAAAATTTTCCTTAAATTAAAATTCATCATAGGGTTTAGCAACGTTGTTGTGCATAC
>Ga0182004_10004165_pt1 | contig 11626 bp, 5 predicted proteins | sample Sormic07211540_1_FD_120479 | JGI IMG/M metagenome (GOLD analysis project Ga0182004, IMG submission 120479) | Endophyte microbial communities from Sorghum bicolor roots, Mead, Nebraska, USA - 072115-40_1 MetaG | ecosystem: Host-associated > Plants > Roots > Unclassified | place: USA: Nebraska...
CAGAAGTAATCGCGTTGAAGCCTAGCGTTGAAGCCTGTAATCGATCTTGGCCGCATGATAGGGTTGAAGTTTGGGAGACATGTTTTGTAGCCTTTGATTTTAATAGAGACGACTTTCTGTGTACGTTTTCCTATGTGCACAGAGGTTGGAGACTCTCAGTAGTGAATGTTTTATTGGGTGGATCTAGTATAATTTAAATTGTTCTATTATAGTATAGATGATTGCTCGTCATATAATTTTCCACCTAAAAACCCCGCACCAAACAAAAAAAAAGGATTTTTCTCTCTTAAACTTCACACTTATTTCCTCTTTATACGAATGAAAGAGATTTTCTGATAAAATGAAAGCGGGGATGGTGGATGGTAGCCGCCTAGGGGAGTGGGCAGGTCAGGTCAACAAAAGCAGACCGGGACGGGAGAGTGGAGACGCCGAGACGGAGGCCGCCGGGGGGCCGGCGCGACGCGAGTCGGCGGGTATAAAAGCGGCGGACGGAAAGGGAAGCCAGTGGTCCGGTGCGATCCCTCCATCCATCCATCATTACAAAATCCCTCCTTCCCCTCTTCCCCCTCCCTTCGTAAATCGCAAAGTCAAATCTCACCTCGCCAGAGGCTGCCTGCGGCCTACTCCGCTCCGCGCTGCGCCTCTCCACAGCCTCAGTGCCCTGCTGCGAGCGACCCTTCTGTTCTGCGTTCTTGGGTGATCGCGGGAGCCCGGAGGGTAAGCGCTGTCCGTTCCGACTCTGAAGCCTGAAGGGTCGTCTTCTTGTGCCTTGGGACTGGGAGGCCTCGTCTCTGTCGGTTCTTCATTCCCGTGCGTTTATGTTTATGTGGATCTGCCCGCCGTAGAGTCTTCTCTCGATGCCTACTTGTTCCCGGGTTATGGTTTTAGTTTACTTCTCATTATTCGAAGTACCTTTCTAGGAAAAGAATTGCCTGCAGCAGAAATCGTTTAGTTCATTCATCCTCAGGGATCGTGTGATTGTTGGTTCTTGCGGCTGCTCTGTTCCTGGGACTAGGAGTGGTTGGGGACGATACTTTTTTAATAAAAAATAAATAAATAAAGATCAGCTACTTTATTCTTGTATTGTACTAGTCTGCGAGATCTCTTCATCCTGTCCTCTCCTTTTCTACCGTAACTTTCTGATGTAAGAGATCATTAATGATATATGTTTGTTAATTTGTTCTTTTATAGTGACTTAATATATTCTTTGTACCTCTAATCGACAGAAACATTTTCTCGCACGTTGTAGTCATTAATTGCTCGTGCTCATTGTTTTTCCTTCTCTTAGAATTCACTGCCAAAATATGGGTTACAAACAAATCTTTTAATGCTTATTGAAAATAAGTTGTACTTTGTGCATTTTGACTTCAGAGAGAACTTTTTTTGTAATGACACAAAGTTTGTTTCCTCACTGTTCACAGGCTACCTAAGTGCCACATTGTATAATTTGTCTCGAATACAAGTGGCACATTATAATGCCTTCAGTTTTCATAACATAATAACAAAAACTTCACAAGAAAATTGCTTACTGCAAAAAAGCAAGATATTTTATAATCTCGAAGGTTGACATTTGAATCCATGCGTAATTTGAACTCGCTTGCACTTAGCATATTTAAAGGTATATATGGAGGATTTTCTTTCTGAGAGAGCATAAAGTGTCAGTTCCTACTTAATATGATTCAATGTATCCATTTTTCAGCTATGCAGCATGAACTGTAGTTTTACTGTAGGGTAATTACCATGCTCGACATAGTAACTTTAGGTTTCTATGACATATGTACAACCTGTTTTATTGATTTCACTTCCCCTAAATATGATGGAGGCCAATCTGATTGATTCTTTTTTTATAGAGATAAATTTTCCTACCTAGAATATAAACTCATAGTTGTCAGTTAGTCAATTCCTCCCGTTGCAGTTGTTATGTTTGGTTATTCGTGTTTAGTTTGTGTTCTTTTGAGTGAATGGTATAGTTGTTTGGTTAGCATGTGTTTAGTTGTCCTCAGTGCGGCAAGCTTGTTGAGTTGATTTTTAGTTGAGTTTTTTATCTCACAGTTCTAAGGTTTTTTGTCCCAGTTTTCCTCAAAAACTGGTCCAATCTCTTCTAAAAAACAACAAAGCTTTTGCTGTCCTTTCAAATAAAAAGAATATAAACTCATAGGAGCATATATTGATATTTAATAGCCCATCCAGTGTTAATTATTCTCTAGTATATTTGGGGATAACTTCTCTAGATTTCAATTTTTAACAAAAAAATCTAGAATTCAGATTTTTTTTACTTTAAAAGTAGTATGTTCAGTATAAACTGACTATCAACTTATCAATCACAAGAGCTCCATGGTATTTTTCAGCAATGTTCATTTAGGATCACCTTGCCGTCATGACCAAACTGTACTCCTTTTATTATCCTTTTTTCTGTTCTGTTCTTTGTAACAAATTTTCCTGTTAGGGTGTCTTCTGCAGTGATTTTCTTCATTAGCATTGCATATACCAAATTTGCTGGATAGATTCTAAATTAGTTAGTTGATTATATAAAATGTGTGATTAATAGTACCTTCTCAGCCTTTGTAGGTTTTTATCTGAGGGAAGAAGAAAACTGTACAATTCATCATGTCAGGAGTGTCGTCTGAATCTTCCCCATTATCTGGACGAAATAGCTTTAGTTCTCTGTCAAGATTCAATGACCTTGAACTGTCTTCAGAGTCTGGTTGCTTGTCCATTATTGTACTAGGTGCTTCTGGAGACCTTGCTAAGAAGAAAACTTTCCCAGCGCTCTTTCACCTTTTCCATCAGGTAAGTTAATCATCACTAACAGTATAATCGAAAATTTCAAGAGATTACAAACTTCTAATGCAACAGTAGGAAACAAGTGCAAAGTTTGTTCCATCTTTTTTTGGTTATATCAGTACTTCAGTAGTGCACACTGCACGGTATAACTGAAAATATTAGAACATCAGAGTATAAATGTATTTGCATTTGTAAAGCGAATATGTGCATATAAGTGTCTTAGGTTGGCGTATCTACAAACTTGTGAAACTTAGTTGATGCCTTGTTCGTATCTTCAGGGATTTCTGCAATCTGGAGAAGTCCATATATTTGGGTACGCAAGATCAAATCTTTCTGATGATGGATTAAGAGAACGCATTCGTGGGTAAGATCTATTTTCTTTGAATGATACAATACAAGAATTCATGTACAAAATCGTTACCTCTGTATAAATTGTTTGTCCTGTTTACTCCTATTTTGGAACAGTGGAAATATTCCATCATTCTTTCTCTATTTGAATATGTAAATGCTCTATTGCTGCAGATACCTCAAGGGAGCTTCAGATGAACATGTTTCTCAATTTTTGCAGCTAGTAAGTTTCTAATATTTTGTATACCTCCTGAATTCTGATAACTCTTGACTCTGTAATCATGTTAAATTTTCTTACAGGTTAAATATGTTAGTGGCTCCTATGATAGTGGGGAAGGATTTGAGTTATTAAACAAGGCAATCTCTGAGTATGAAACATCAAAAAACAATGAATCAGGAAGCTATCGCAGATTATTTTATTTGGCATTGCCTCCATCAGTCTACCCATCAGTATGCAAAATGATAAGATCGTATTGCATGAATCCATGTAAGTTACTGAGCTTTCCTGAAATTAAAGAAGCTGTTCAGTAAACAAATTTGTTGAGAAATAAAGAACCAATAGTTGATATGGTGCATTTTTTATATTCTTATATAAGTTTTGTCCCTTGTTGGTGGTAGGTTTCATTTTTATCTATTCCAATTTTCTTGTGACTAAAAAGCTTAGTTGTGTTTTTTTAGAAATAAAGAACCAATCTCAAGTATTTCTCAACTTTTCAGCACAATAGTTCTCTACATTGCTCAGCGAGGCTGATGAAAGTAAAACAAATGCTAATATGCTATTCATGTAGATCTTTCCTTTGAAAGTTAATGTTGGCTGTATTTTATTTATTTTTTTGCCTTTTCTGGAAACACTCAATGTTCTGGCATCAAAATTCCACACATAATTAAGAAAGATAACTATATTTTCTGAAGTTCACATAATTATGGAGTTTTTTCATACTAGCTTTTTCCCCATTCTTTTTTTGGCAGTTGTGCTAAAAGTCTGTGACATGAATTACTCATGTTGTACTTTCAGCTTCACACACCGGTTGGACAAGGGTTATTGTTGAAAAGCCCTTTGGAAAGGATTTGGACTCTGCAGAGGAACTGAGTGCTGAACTTGGGCAGCTGTTTGAAGAAGAACAACTCTATAGAATTGACCACTATTTGGGAAAAGAGCTTGTCCAAAACTTGGTAATATGTGTGACCCACAGTGAATGGTATATGCTTTGTATATGCAACTGTTTCTCATATTGTCATATTTGCAGCTCGTGCTTCGTTTTGCAAACCGCTTATTTATGCCTCTTTGGAATCGTGATAGCATAGCTAACGTACAGGTAAGATCCTTACCTAGGTGGTTACAGCAATTTATTTCTTTATATATCATGTTTGGATGTTATAAGTTGATACCACGTCTTTTGTCAGTTTGTCTGAAGAATTGAATAAAATTGATGTCAGAAAGCTGGGATTTTCTGTGATTATTGTGCATAACCTGTGTGCTTGCATGTGAATCAATTCTGCAGATCGTATTTAAGGAGGACTTTGGAACCGATGGACGTGGAGGATATTTTGATCAATATGGGTACGTTGGAAGTGGCTACATTCTTGCATGGTTGTTCTTTGCATAAAATTTGTCGTAACCACATATGGTTAGGTTATAAAGCATCTGTACTTTTATGTATTATATCCTCTGATCATGTGCTTTTATAGTTTTTTTTTGGGGGTGTAGGGGGGGGGGGGCACGAACTGCTTGGTTTATATTGCGTTTTCCTTGGAAGACAATTTCTTTTTACTTATCTCGAATTGTTTTTCTGAATTTAAAGTGTTGCTCCAATACTTGTGCGGTTTAGTTTTGACTTTTGAGAGGGCATGCAAACATTATCATTATTTTTTGTCACTTGGAGGCCCTCCATCTCCATGTGTTGCTTTTTATCTTATTGCAAAATACTCGAATCTGACTCCACTTTTGTTGATACAGTATCATTCGTGATATCATTCAGAACCACTTGTTGCAGGTAAATATATCCTTATGAACTTCTTTTGTCTTTATGAGTGATTTTTCAGACATTTACTTTTGATTTCAATCTAGAGTAGGACTTGTTTAGTGTGGGGATTGGGGACAAGACAACCCAATGTTTATCATTGCTAAACTGCTAATTTTTCTTGATTAGGCTAACCCTAGGAGGGTAGCAATATAGTATAGCATACATGGGCCTCATGGGCCTAGCCACATGGGCCAATACTCACTCCTATACTCCAACACCCCCCCACAGTCTGAACTACCGGCGCAGCGGAGTTTGCAGACTAGGCAGAAAAGAAGAAAGAAGTACAACACACACGAGCCCCCCCACAGACGCAACTAGCCACTGGTGATGTTGAGGCTGGAGCGAAACTCAGTGAAGGTCGAGGACGGGAGACCCTTGGTGAAGATGTCGGCGAACTGGGAGGTGGTCGGGACGTGGAGGACCCGAACAGCGCTGACGGTGACCCGGTCCCAGACGAAGTGTAGATCGATCTCCACATGTTTGGTCCTCTGGTGTTGAACCGGGTTGGTGGATGCTAAACTGCTAATTTTCCTTGATTAGGCTAACCCTAGGAGGGTAGCAATATAGTATAGCATACATGGGCCTCATGGGCCTAGCCACATGGGCCAATACTCACTCCTATACTCCAACAATCATCACCAATAGTGCTAATCTTCTGAACGGACACAGAAGATACCTGTAGTTACATTCGTCATATATATATAGCAATGATATATTCTGGAGAGAGCTCTGTTATGACTCACTCTAATTTGCAGGTCTTCTGTTTGGTGGCTATGGAAAAGCCTGTCTCTCTTAAACCCGAGCACATCAGAGATGAAAAAGTCAAGGTTCTTACTTCTTACATCTTTTTATTCTATCAACTGACAGCAAACCAGCCTTTAAACTTTCTTGATGTGATACTAGATTATGAATCCTGTGTTATCTGTCACTTTTACAACCAATGCTAGGTTCTGCAATCGGTGGAGCCTATAAAGCATGAAGAGGTAGTCATCGGACAATATGATGGCTACAAGGATGACCCTACTGTGCCAGATGACTCCAACACCCCTACTTATGCATCTGTTGTACTGAGGGTGCACAATGAAAGATGGGAGGGTAAATATTACTTGATGAGTTATTGTTCCCATTGTCAAGCTCTGCAGTCTTCCTTAATCGAACCTCCATGTTGTTTTATGACCTGATAATTCCCACTTGCGTCATATGCCAGTGTCATACTTCTGATCGTTGCAATTTTATTTTTGTACTAACATGCAAATGCCTGTGTCATACAGGAGTTCCATTTATTCTCAAGGCTGGTAAAGCATTAAATTCTAGGAAAGCAGAGATACGTGTGCAATTCAAGGATGCTCCTGGTGACATTTTTAGATGTACGTACCCTATGTTTTTTACTTTTTAAATGTATTATCATTAGGTCTATTCCTGCAAGCGCATCTGACTGTTATTTACCCATTTCCTCCTGAAAACTTGATTTGTCTTGTTATTACTACCTTGAATAATTTTGTTTAAATTTCCATTTAAAATTCTTTGTCTGTACTGAACACGACTAATGCTTCGTGCTCTCTTTTATAGGCAAGAAACAGGGAAGAAATGAGTTTGTCATACGCCTGCAGCCATCAGAAGCCATGTATATGAAATTAACGGTATCTACATTTACTTCTGTAAACTCCTAGTTATTCAACTTTCCACTTTGGTCAAGGGAAAAAGGTGCAGCAGAATCGTCGGTCAACAATGTCTAATGAATGAACTTTTGTAGGTCAAAAAACCCGGACTGGAAATGGCAACTGAACAAAGCGAGCTGGATCTATCCTATGGGTTGCGGTACAATGATGTAAAAATCCCAGAAGCATATGAGCGCCTTATCTTGGACACGTACGTGATGTTCTCCTAGTGCTAAATTTGTTTCCAGCACATTCAGTTCTCCGAAACTGTGGATAAAATATTTCTTCCAGTCATGGTATACTTACTGATAACTATGTTTTCAAAACAGGATAAGAGGAGACCAGCAGCACTTTGTTCGCCGGGATGAACTGAGGGTTTGTGATTGACCATGCGTACCTACTTCCTTTGCAATGGGCTTCCTTGTGAATACTTATTCTGACAGTGTGTTTTGTTGGTCTCAGGCTGCATGGGAGATCTTCACTCCTTTGCTTCACGACATCGATGGTGGCAAGCTGAAGTCCGTTCCATACAAGCCGGGAACCCGAGGACCTCAGGAAGCCGACGAGTTGAGCAAGAGGATGGGGTATGTGCAGACCCATGGCTACATATGGGTTGCGCCAACCCTTTCTAATATTTAGCTGTTTTATTATCGGTTGCCGCGTAAAACCACAGAATGACAGAACGCGAGGAAGAACCCTCGTACATGGGTCGTGTAATAAGAGAAACTTCTGCTTGTTGAGAGAGTGACCGTTTACGATATCGAAATAAGAAAAGGATGTGATGTTCTATCTCAATCTCTGTTTTTAACTTCTCTCCTTTCTTCTGAATGTATTGAATTTTCTTTTTCCTTGAGAAGCTTAGATATAATTGCAATTTTTGTGATAACAATCGGCAAGTCGGTGCAATGACAAAACTTTCAGCTACTGTTCTCGCCAAAAATAAAAAATCAGTTCTGATCTGCTTTGTCACTTGCATGGTCATGCTCACTCGTCTGTGTTAAGAGAAATAAAGAACATGCTTATTGTTCGTGAATCATCATCAGTTTTTGCGAGAAAAGGCCCAAGGCTTTGTCCTGATTTTTCTGCCAACGCGTCCGAGGTGACAGCACTCATAACAAAGAAGCGTTGCCAAGCTATTGCTAACACCATACACTCATTCAGTTCTGGTACGCACAGTACAAAGCATTCAAGCATCATTCAGGTACGACTAAAAAAACATCATTCAGGTAGCACCTCAAAACATATTTCACTGAGTAGAGCAGAAATTAAGCGGTAGTTTGTGCACCCAGTCCACTCACTGATGATTCATGAACAAAAGCTTACAGATCCAATAGCACTAATAAAGACTCAGTGCATGACACAGTATATTGGTAATAAGAACTCTGGCATATATCATTTCATCTCATTTCTCACTACCAGATTCCTAGCAGGGCAACACTATTTTATCACTCAGTCTTGATCAGCTTCTTCACAATGTTCTGAAGAGCCGGTGCACTGGCACTGCATTTCTGATCAGCAAAGCATGACCTCCCTTCCTCAGCCGCCTTGCATAGCTGTGGATCCATGGGCACCTTACCAAGGAAAGGAACCCCCATTTCATGGCACATCTTCTCAGCTCCTCCCTTGCTGCTATCAAATACCTCGCTGCATGCCATGACCGACAGAAGCTCAGGGGCTTTCTCCTTGATGTAGTTCAGGGCCCACTCTGTCGCATCTGTCTCACCCGCCTCATCTGACTTGATGAATCTAAGATCTGAAAGTGGCTGCCTCAGGCCACTCATGTTCTCCACAACACCTAGGACAGGAACACCGACCTTCTTGCAGAAGGTTATCTCCTTCCTCACGTCAATCAGTGAGACCTGCTGCGGAGTCGTGACGATTATTGCACCATCGATTCCTGTGGCTTGAAGGTATTGCACTATCGAGATGTGCTCATCAGATGTTCCTGGAGGAGCGTCCACAACAAGATAGTCAATCTCCCCCCAATCAACGTCCTTTAAGAACTGCTTGATCAGTCCATTCTTGCGGGGACCCCTCCATATGACAGCATCATCTGGATTAGGCAGCATGAAACCAATCGACATCACACCAAGGTTGGACTCAACATACACAGGTGACCAGCCAAGGTTGCTTTGATGAATATCTTGTCCCTCAAGGCCTAACATTTTAGGGATGCTAGGGCCACATATATCTATGTCAAGAAGGCCAACCTGATGGTCCATTTCAGCTAGAGCAAACGAGAGTTGGGCTGAGAATGTACTCTTTCCAACACCTCCCTTTCCAGACAAAACTAACAATTTGTGCTTCACAGTAGCCAACCTCTCGACAATAGCAACCACATCTGCAAAATAAACCAGTCAATAATCAGTTCACTTTCACCTAACAGATATACAAGCAGCAAGTAAATAGTGTCACTGTATATATAATTCATTCATCCACCCATGGCTGATGGTATAATCACATTGAACTGCATGCAAAAAAAATCCTAGCTCAAGATAAATGGCCACCAGCTACAAAAGCTAAGGCAATCACACATTTAACATGCTGCTTTGCACCAGTGAAATGTATCGAAAATAAACTACAATGACTAAATCACATCTAGAATTGTTGGCAATAGCATTTGGGCAAAGCATTTATTTATAGCATTGCTGGGAGTCACACTGAAAACTTGATGGTGTAGTCTTTAACATCCACTAAGTACATAATCACATTGAGTGTTTTTTCCTGCTCAATCTGAAATTATTCAATCCTCAACATTTACTACAAGCAGATGGATTGTGTACATTGTTTGTGAAGGTGCTCATTACTGAAAATGGAGGCAATTCATTGAAGCAACTTTAGCAAATAGTTCAACATACTGACATCCAAGTAGCACAAATTGTAAAATCTCTCATATTCATACTCCATAGACAACCTCTCAAAGATCATGGAGATCCCAAGGTAGCTAAGAAGTTTGTATCAGAAGTAACAAAAAATGACTATTGATATTTTTCCAAAGAATATTCTTTTATCTGTGGTGTGATCTGCCACTCCTTGTAGGGTAAGAAAATGAGCAGGTTTGAATCAACAGAGCCTACAACCTAGCATTTGGAACAAGGTTCAAATATGAAAACCATGCACTCTTTTTAATCTCATTCAAGATTCATCGAAGTTAGAACGTTCAATAACATTAATTGTATTGGACTCTTCATATCCTTTTGGACTAAAAGGATGTGGCAAATAGATATCACAACGGGTCATCATGAATTCTTTTACAGGTGAATTGTTTATAAGGACATAATGAGTTGGCGAATTGTTTTCAGGAATTGCATTTTCCTAAGTCTCCACCACTTCCCCCAGTGTTTTTATGCTAATAGACAAAACTTTGAAGAAACACAAATTTAATTGCTTCAATATTTAATTAATCAATTGGATTAGACTGAACGCTAGATGAGCACTTGTCCTGAAAATATTTTTATTGGGCAACTGAAAAACTTCAGTTTCAACGTCCTTCACTTTTGAACCTTGAGTGCTCAAAAGGCCATGATTAACAGTACAATTCACAATAAAGACAGGTTTGTTGACTAGCAAGAGTTCACAAACTATGGTTACCACGATCACATTATAACAATTTAACCATGAGGCTTCCCTTGTGATCTGTTAATCCTTATATTGCAGTCAACACAGGCTTGAAGCAACAGAATCTACTATTTAGCAAACCCCTCAAACAATTGGAACAGGATTCAAATATGAAATCTGGATGCTCTTCTAATCTTTGTAGACAAAATTAAAGGTCAATCGATCCATGTTTGAACCTTCTTTAGCAGCAGTGGTAGTAGGATGTGACATCAGGATATTAATACAAGTTTGGATCACAATGTTTTTAGGATCACAATGAATTGCTATACAGGAACCACATCATCCCAAAGCCTACCCTTCTTCCCTCAGTGTCACATTGTTTTAATACTACTCTGATAAAGTTCACTTACTTTGTCATAAAGTTCACTAACTCTGATAATTGGGGTAGGTGCAAATCAGACTCTTTTATTGGTGCTAAAATTTCTGATTCAAATCGCTTTGTTTTTTGGGCCTGGACTGCTTAGAACTACATGCTACTTCCTACCATAACTTGGCCTTTTTTACTTATATATAAGCACCCTGCAGCTGTTGCAAATCCTTAAATCTAAAATGCTTTAGTGGGGATTTTGTACTGAAAACAGAAAATACCAAATCCACAACCACAACCACAACCACTGTAATAAAATGAAACTAAACTAAGCTAATTTCTGATAAAACAAAATGATATGATGGGGATAACAGTACACCAGCACCAGAGCAAGTCACAGAATCTGTACAAGGACATGAAATGATCCAATTACCGGGGTCGGGGCCCTTGGGGGCGGTGGCACAAATCTGCTGGTTGGGGCACCCAGCGCAGGCATCCGCCTTCCCCGCCTCCTCCGACTGCGTTCCAGGGCAATCTGCGCAGCACCAAACCAAGCATACTCAGAAACAGGAATACCCTCCCTTAACGCAAGCCTGGGTAGGTAGAGCAACCCAGCGATCGAAACAACTGCACGGTGCCCTGAAACTTCGCATCTATCTATATCAGACGAGACAAGGAAGACTTCGCCCCTTTTGGTAAAGATAAAGAGGCGATCAAACTCCAGCAAAACATGGCTGCAGAAAACCCGGCCCTAGACGCAAACAAGGGAAGAGGAAGAACGAGGCCACCGGAGTCCGGAGGGGGGGACACGGGTGGAATGATTCCTTACGCTCGTTCGCATCGTCGGGGACGTCGCCTTTGCCGCCGCCGTTCTCCATCTCTCTCTC
>Ga0182004_10004166_pt1 | contig 11625 bp, 7 predicted proteins | sample Sormic07211540_1_FD_120479 | JGI IMG/M metagenome (GOLD analysis project Ga0182004, IMG submission 120479) | Endophyte microbial communities from Sorghum bicolor roots, Mead, Nebraska, USA - 072115-40_1 MetaG | ecosystem: Host-associated > Plants > Roots > Unclassified | place: USA: Nebraska...
ATACAGCAAAAACTTTGCTTGGAAAAAAAAGCATATCTCTCTCTCAGGTTGGTACTAGTTTACGAACCATCATCGGTTCTTCTGAACTTGTGCGTCTGTTATTAATCGCCTGATTAGTTTCGCGTCGCTTCTGCACAATTATGTAGTAGGAGCCAAATAACTGTGCCTGAATTCAGCACAGCTAACCTTAGTACAGGGTCATCATAAATTTAAACCCTAACTGACAAAACAGCGGTGTGGCGCTACACTACTGTCCGGTTGCAACCTGTACAGCTATTAAAATGTTGAGTCAGGCCTTGTTTAGTTGACCCTGAAAACCAAAAAGTTTTCAAGATTCCCTATCACATCGAATCTTGTAACATATGCATGAAACATTAAATATAGACGAAAACAAAAATTAATTACACAGTTTAGCTGTAAATCACGAGACGAATCTTTTGATTCTAGTTAGTCCATGATTAGGTAATATTTGTCACAAACAAACGAAAGTGCTACAATGCCGAAATTTTTTCACTTTTCGGAACTAAACAAGGCCTCAGAGACAGTGGTCCGCTAATAATTATGAAAAGGCCATGCATAGACAAAACAAAACTGCAAGATTCGCGTACCAATTTTCAGCAGCAAAAGGCGCCATTTCGTCAACATATACGTAAACTGGACAGCCTCTGTGGGTACCTAGTTTGTCCTCTCTTGGCAGATGCATCATGCATGATGCCCTAGCTAGCAAGGTAGCCATGCATGGTGAAAATTAAACAAAAGAAAAAGAAACAACTAACCCCGGAGTACTGTACGTGCATGTGTAAAAGCAATTTGAGGATCGGAAATGGTCAATCTTGTTGTAAGCGCCTCCTGATTCCCATGGAGTATCTACACATTTCTTAGTTTATCAAGGTGTCTCTATGAATCTATGATATATACTCCTACGTTTGAATAATACTCCTATTAGTAATTCATGCAGATCAATCAAGGCAGGAGAATGGAATGCTAACTTATCCCGGCCTGGCTGTCTGCGGTTTAATTAGGTGTGGAATGAAGATGTGAGGAACATTGTTTATCCACCCACCTTGACCACATGACATGCAATTAAACTCTTGTCTCTGTCTGGGTGAAACCTCCCCCCTCCAAACCTCGAGTCATCATCAGGAATAAGTAATTAAAAAGGAGCCCAAGTTAACCCCTGTCTGCCTGAGAGCTTACAAGCCCTGTACGTACCGACCGACTCCGTAAATTGCTTCGTGATTGCAATCTCTTGCAGTTTGCGACATTTCAAGTCTGGCCGATTTGACTATTACATACTGGTCCGTCGCCCAAAGCCGACATGAGGTGCCTTTTTTTAGTCATCGAAAATTCGAAAGTGTTTCAGTAGTCTGTGCAGGGAACAAGAGAAGTGAGCGAGGTCAACAATGCAGGCCCATGGTCAAGGCAATGCAACACAACAGACACACAGTAGTGGCTCTTCTGTTGCAGACTAAGCTTTGTTTAGTTCACTCTGAAAACCAAAAAGTTTTCAAGATTCCCCGTCACATCGAATCTTGTGGCACATACATGAAACGTTAAATATATACGAAAACAAAAACTAATTACACAGTTTAGCTGTAAATCACAAGATGAATTTTTTAATCCTAGTTAGTCTATGATTGGATAATATTTGTCACAAACAAACGAAAGTGCTACAGTACCGAAAACTTTTCACTTTTCGGAACTAAACAAGGCATAGTAGTAGGAGAGCATGAGCTTCTGTAGGAGTATGTGAGCATGAGCTCCTTCCTGTACATGAGTCTGACTAGTGAATGGAGGGGGCAACCGGGTTCAGATGAGACAGGACGTGAACAGCTAGCTCGAGGGACCGAGACGGCATGCATTGCATTGCAACAGCTTCTCGCTCGTTAAGTTCGTTCCTGCCGATCAGAGACTGCCCATGCACTGTGCAGCAGTATAACTGTATAGGAACGCATGCATTGTCCATGGCGTGTATGTAGAAAGCAACTTTTGTTTGTTGCAACTGCACAGTGCAAGGCGTGTATGTAGAAAGCATTCACATTTCAATGGTTGCACCAAGAGCTAAGGCACAGGAGTCGAGTAGTACATGAGATGGACAGGTCGAGGAGGATCCTTCCTCGGGTTTGTCTCGTTACGACAAGCATCAGAGTTCCTTTTCCATCAGCTAGCTGCTGCGAGACAGAACTGCTTGGAGCGAATGGAATGCAGAGGCAGAGAGAGAGGCGACAGGAAGAGATGGCGGCGATGGTGGTGTCTGCAGTGGTCGACCGGCACGCGCGAGATCGAACAGTGCAGTGCTGCAGCCTGCACTACACTGCACTGCACTGCACTGCAGGGTTCCCGAAGCATGCCCCTGTCAACTGTGACTCTGCGAGCGACGATCACGCTGGTTTCGCCGGACCGAGAGGCCTTGGATACTTTGAGGAGGCCCAGTGCTGGCGCAAGGCCCATCTTGCTCTAAATGAGCAGGGCCGTGATGCCAGCGGCAAAGTGGGCCGTGCATTCTCTCCGTCTCTGGTTCGTCTAACCCCTCTCTTCTCCCCTCCGCCACCACTCCCTCTCACCACCGCCTCGGACCGCGATCTCCCCGCCGCCATGGCTTTCTCCGCGCGGAGGAGCCTCGCCACCAGCCTGTCCCACCACTTCTCCCGCCGCCTCCACCCCTCCATCTCGCACCTCATCCCTCCTCACCACGACAACTCCGACCCCGCTCCCTCCCCTTCCTCCTCCCCCGTGCCACCGCCTCGGCCCCAATCGCAGCAGCCCGCACCACCGTTCCCCTCCGCGCTTCCATGGGCGTCGAGATCCCGGGCCGTGGCCCCCTTCCCCCTCCCCTTCGCTCTCCACCTCGCTGCCCACCGCCACTTCTCTGCCTCGCCCCCCGACACGGACGTCTTGACGGACGCCGCCGCCGCCGCGGCCCCCGTGTCGGAGCTGCTCTCGGATGGGGTGGCGTCCGCTGCCGCGTCCGTCCCCTTGCCGCCGGCGCCGTACCCAGGGGAGGTCGCCGCCGCCGCGGCTGAATCATTTCCTCCGGTCGCGGCCCTGCAGCACCTCCTCGACGCCGTGCAATCCTTCACCGGGCTCAACTGGTATGTGCCTTCGGGGCTTTGCGAGGTTTCTGTTTCTGTTTCGGTTTCGTTTCCTGTGTGATGTGAGTTCTATATTCCTGCTCCGGTGATCAATAGGTGGGCCACTATTGCGCTGACGACGGTGATGATCCGGTTAGTGACTGTCCCGCTGCTCATCAACCAAATGAAGTCCACGATGAAGTTAAATGTAATGCCTGTACTTTACAACCTTCTCTTGCTGCTTAATCCTTAGTTACACATAATGCGTGTTTGTTACTGGCCCAGGCGTTACTGCATGAGTGTGCTCAAACTTCTAAAGTTTGTCATTTTTTTTTGAACCTAAGCTTCTAAAACTGTTCAAATTCGAAACTTGAAACATTGCTAAAGCATAATGATAGCATGACCAGGATATCCCCGCCATACGAACTGGGTGCAAGGTCTGCTGGGGAATCTCCACTCACTGCTTCCCCTACTAATAACCTGACTTTGGTTAAGCGAAAGCTTACAATGTTTCTGTGCAATTTCTAGTGATATGGATGCTAAAAACTTATGGCCTGTTTGGCATAGTCTTAGAGCAGCTCCCTTGCTGGTTCCACTCCAGGGAACTCTGCTAACCTCTACTTTACAGAGAATGGCTCCCAGATGATTATGTCAGTTGATTCTCTGAATGAACTCTGCCACATAGAATCATGTCCTCCTTAGAGTTTATTCTAGAGAATAACTTTCAGCCACAGCATCAATTCCCCCTTCCCCAGAGATTAAGCAGTACCGGAAGCTTATAACAGGCCCTTACAACACCTTGCTGGCTATATGGATGCATGTTATTTTGGTGTAATTTGAATGCAGAATAGAAAATTGGATTTGAAGTGGTGCCTATGTTTCTGTATGGTTCAAAGTTTTAGTATAGTCAAGGAGGAAATCTCATATCCAACCGTGAACAGGCACAGGCAAATTTTAAGGCTTGTTGCTTTGGCCATGAGATTTCAAATTTTGTCCCCCCCCCCCCTCTAACCATATCATGCAACGTGGGTTAGTGTTCCTGCATCCAACATTATTCACATCTAAGCAGATTTCTACTACTATTATATCATTATTATATGACACAGGAGATGAGGCCAGAAATTGAAGCCATCAATGAAGAGATGCGAAATGTAAGTATGTTAATTTGTTCAGTTCACATTGCAGTTTATATGGAATTCGTTTAGCATTTACTTGGTATATTCATAATGACATTCTATTTTATTATTTATTCTTTGCAGTCAACTGATCCAAGATCAATGGAAGTGGGGAAACAGAAATTGGGGGAGCTGTTCCTTAGGTGTGTGGCTTATGTCTAACTTTTTAGTCAACCTCAAAACTGAAAGATAGTTTCTTATTTTCCATTTCTGTGTGGCTCCAGATTTTTTTTATATCATATCATTTTACACATTCATCATTTTACGAGGCTGGAATGCCTAGCACTTAACTCGCTCCTTTAATTAAAGTAGCTCTACAAAAGCTTTTTGAATGTTATTATGTTCACTCATGCTATTGTCTATGCATGCAATATGAAAGCAACCTACCTCGCTCTAAACCATTGAACATCTTAAACTAGCTTGACTGCCCTTTTGGTTATCTTTTTGTGTTAGTATTTTCTTTCCTCTTGTCATACAAGCTATATAATATATATATTACTAAAATAATTGTTTCATTACTTCTTGCTTCAGACATGGAGTGACTCCATTGACACCATTGAAGGGCCTATTCATACAGGGACCTATATTCATGAGCTTTTTCTTTGCTGTAAGTGTATAATTAACACTACATTATTGTCACATCCAAAATTCTAATCATCCATTGCATTGTCACCGACTTATATATTTCACGTAGCAATAGAATTAACTTTATTTCTTATTTCAATGTATATGTTTTGCAATTGTAGATATCAAATATGGTTGAGAAAGTCCCTTCTATGAAAGGAGGTGGTATGTATTGGTTTACTGATTTGACGACTCCTGATAATTTATTCATTCTCCCAGTGTTAACATCACTGACCTTTCTGGCTACAGTAGAGGTTTGTATTTTATCCACTGTGTTCATCTGTTACGTTGTTGTCAAGATATTAGTGTTCTTTCTAAAAAATATATATATTTTTCAGCTTAATATGCAAGATGGCATGGAAGGAAATCCTATGGCAAAAACAATGAAAAAGGTCTCTAGATTTTTTGGAGTTATGTTTGTTCCATTTACAATAGGCTTTCCAAAGGTATGTAACTGCGAAACTACTCAGGTTTTTAAGTAAGCATCAATTCATTGTCCTGTTTTCCTTCATTTATAATGAACTTTCCAAAGGTACAAAACTCTGAAATCACTTAGGTCTCGTTTGGATCCTTGGAATTGAAATCCATTCTAACAAACAAAATTTAGACACAGATCAATTAAGTTAATATGGCCACATGCAGAATATAATTGTATACCATCATTGGCCACATGCGGGTGATACTTATTTGCTGCAGTTCTGCTTCAGAGGAGCAAGCTGAAGAGTGTGCTATAAGTTACAAAGCAGAACCATAGCTTGAGGATCTATGGACTCAATTCTATCTCTCACCCCATGAATTTAAGACAAGGTTATGTCTAAACTTTGGAAAGTTGTGGAAGGTCAAATTCCAAGCCAAATAGCCTAGTCCATAAAGTAGATTCCAATTCCTCCAAAATGAAAGGAAATGTTTGCAAGCTGACATGAGACCAACTAGGTGACTAATCACAATTAGTCGTTGACCAGACCTATTAGTTGAGCCTGGTCAGTCCTAGTCGTCCTATATATATTTCAGGACATATACATAATATATATACCTATATATACTATATATAACACACAATAAAGCAAACATGAAGACTACATTAATGGCTAGTTGGTGACTTGTGAAGTTGATTTCTGCATTCAACATTTGCACATATACGCAACAGTAGTACAACATCTTATATAATGGAGTGCCAGCAAGCAGGCATAGTAGCAGAGGGGCAGCATAGCAAGTACTCAGACTACCAGAGGGGTAGCGGCATAGTAAGCAAACAGGGGGGGGGGGGGTTGAAACTAGCGCTGGAGAGGGGGGGGAGGGGAAGGGGGGAAGGGGGAAGAATAAAGAAAACGCAGAATACCGAGGGGGGGGGGGGAAAGAGAAGAAAGGGGGGGGGGGGGGGGTTGACACTAGCGCTGCAGAGCGAGGGATAGGGAAGGAGGGAAAGGGCACACTCACTTTTGGTGGAGGCATCATGAAGAGTGGTGACAGATTTACCATAGGAACGTCGTGTGATGAAGAATAGCGTGCAGGAGACAAAGAGTAGCACGCAGGGGAGGAGGAAGGGCGTGCTGGAGAGGAAGAATCACGCGTGAGGGGAGGAGGAATTGCGGCGGTATGGGAGAAGGAAATCACTACTGCCTCATGCGCGGAATCTGGGTACACTTAAGCTAACCTAACAGGCCAAATTGCTGACCTAACATGCCAAATTGGCAGCCCAGTAGGGCCACCTTTAATCCCAGTTGAGCAGGCTCATGAATAGGACGAGCAGTCACAGATCCAGCCCGGTCATCCCCCTCCTAGTCGGACAAGTAATTGTGATTAGGCGGCGACTAATCATGATTAGGCACCAACTAATCGGACAACTTGGTTTCTAGTCGAGCTAGTCGCCTCGGTGACCCTAATCGACCTCTAGATACTGACTAGGCCGATTAGTCATGATTAATCGAATGACTTGTTACTAAAGGATCCAAACATGCCCTTATAAGAAATTACCTTTAAGGGCTCAATTTTTTTGGAATAACAGCTAGTTTTCATTCTGGCTACCCCCTCCTAAACGCTAGATGTGGCCTTCTCAAAATAAATAAATGAACATTCTGTGGGCTTATTTGGTTATGTACTTCCATAACCTGTTTTTGGGCAGACAGTTTGGTTTCTGAAACTGACCAGATCATACCTTGTCTGGGAAAATCTACTCAGTACTTCTCTGAATTAGGGTTGTCTATACTTATCTACCAGACGCCATGACAGCAAGTTATGGCTTCCTACTTTTGTTAATACATTAAAAATTAACATGCACAGCACCTTAATTTAAGGGTGAGGTGTAATGAATTCTTGAATTATCTGGGACTGGGTTAGAGAGAAAGTCTATTTTGTATTTTTTCCCTCGAACAAGTCTATTTTGTATTTTTTCCCTCGAACAAGTCTATTTTGTATTTTTTCCCTCGAACAAGTCTATTTTGTATTTTACATTTGGTGCAGCTATTTTGGCTTTGCTACTGCTCTAGAAGCTATGGCCAATTGTTTTACTCCAAAATGATGTCAAAATATGCTGTGCTGAATGAAATTGCTGGTGGTAACCATAAGGGACAGTTCATATTTAGGGCCTGTTTGGCAGGGCTCCTCACGAGGGGCTCCTCTGCTTTTTACTAAAAAACGTCTTCTCCAGAAAAATGTTTGGCAGGGCTCCTCTGGAAGAGCCGGAGCCGGAGAGGAGCCCTGCCAAACAGAGCCCTTAGTAGTGCCGATTGTGCTTGTTGTTCTCACTTGCTAATAAGTTTATACTTATGCTGAGGGCAATCCAAAACCTATTATTCGTCTCATGTCAAATATGCTTAGCTTTGATGACTTGTGGAACTATAACACCACAATTTACATTTGTGCTGCCATTAATCCTTCATTTCTTTGACAGGCAATTTTCTTTTACTGGGTCACATCAAACCTTTTCTCACTTGTTTACGGTGCTGGTATGTCACTTTCCAGATTTTGGTTCATGATCTCTGCCTATCTTATGATCTATGTTCCTTAATTGATTAAAAAAAATTCATCTTTCAGTTCTCCGGAATCCGGCTGTAAGACTCTGCTTAAATCTTCCTCCCTTGGAATCTCATCCTACACCTGCACAAGTGCAACCCTTAAACCTGTCGCGCGGACCCGAGGCAAGTCCTGGAGTAGATTCTCCTATTTCAGACAAGGAATGTGAGCAATCGAGTTCTGTGCTAAGTACTGGAGCCGATTCTCCTATAGCAGACAAGGAATGTGAGCAATCGAGTTCTGTGCTAAGTGACCGTATCAGAGATCTTGAGATAAGGGCTAAATCAAGGGGTGGATCTCAAGAGTAATTTCGGGATTTGTGCACATGGAAGTAATGAAGCGCACCTCCTTTGGGGTTTTGGTATCCTTTTTGTTGCGAGCAAAGGATACCCAAACTGAGGTATAATTTTGAAGAGGCGGAAATTTTTTCAACATATATGGGTCGACCATGTTTCCGTGAATAAATTGGTGTAGTATCGGCTTGTAAAATCGTTGCACAGTATGATATAACCTTACTAGCTAACAATAGCCATGATGTTCCTTGGATTAAGCATATTGTTGCTATTGAGCAGCACACGTTGGTTTTTTCTAGTATGTGCTTCATGCTGAAAGCTGAAATTTTGAGATATTTGTATCTGTATATTTGCAATGTTGTCAATTTTTTAGAGCAGAAGTTGTGATGTGACTTTTGGTTTTACTCTGTTCTGTATATGGTGTTAGTGCTGCATGTTATATAAAGATCCTCCCAAAGTGTTATATAGTATGTTTCATTATCTTTTAAAAAAAAGGCATTGATTTTTGCTGGACATGAACAAAGAGTTTGCATAGATAGCATCTGTGTCAAAGTCTCGATCTTACGATCTCGAGGGTCAGAAAATGTTCAGAGTAGTTTATAATTAGTATATACGTCTATAACCACGCAATTGCAGCACTTGCTCCTTCAGATTTGCTTGTGGATGCTTCTTCCTTTTGGTTCATCTAGTAGGATATGAAATGGGCGTTCTCCTACCTACTCGAGATGCTTTCCTGTCCACGAACAGGACTAGAAAGCTATGGTTCCTTATATATACAGTTCAGTCCACCTCTTCAATGATATCTGCTGATCACATATATATAAACGAGGAAATCGACAAAGTTTTTTGCTCGAAAAATCGTGAAGGCTACATTACATCATATATCTTCAACTACTTCGCCGAGCCGAGTCCACTAATTCTTTATCTGATGATTATCTCCCATTTGAACCCTTGCTTTCTCTCTACAACCAATCTACATGCTGCAAGAATTCAGCAGCTCGCTCAGCTGGCCTCACGTACTCTTCCCATAAAACCGACCAATCACTGTTTGTTTATCCGGTTGGTGTCCTGCACTTCAGGAGTTGCAGTCCAACTATGTGGATGCGCTACAATAGTCGGTGACGTGTCCATCACGTGCGAAGCCTGGAGGCCCTGGATGATTTCAAATATCTCTCAGTCACGTGTAGCCTCTCCGTATAAGTGTAGGTCTAGCTTGCACATTAGGTGCGCGTGCGTGATGGTGTGAGTGTGCATGAGTTCATACTTGAAGAGTTGAGAAATCAATAAAAAAAAGTTGCAGTCCAACTCCTACCACTGGATGAAGGATGAGCCATGGAATGAATGAATTCAGCGGCTCATATGAAAGCGACAGAGTGCGAGTGCCTACCTGCCCCCAATGAAAATATCCACAAGACAAGACAATGCGTTTGGTTTGTGTTTTTCCACAGGGAAATGAATGAGGAAACAGTAGTCTGTTCTTGCTGAATATAATTGACCACCAACAAGGCAACAAACACACGCTTCCGTTCATCGTTATGTTTGCCGCGTCAACAAGACCGATCTAATCGCCCCAGTTGGAAGCCGACCTCAAGAGCTTGCTCTTGCTGGATGGATGCGATGGGCGGGTGGTCCGTAGCGTGAGCAGTGCGTGACACCACAGACGCCATCGATCTATCGCTGCATCCATGATGATCCATGCGTCAATTTCCTGAAAGCACAAGGAAGGAAATAGGAGCCGGTCTTGCCCATATGGTTGTATGTATGGATCAGACCATTCCATCAGCATTTTTAGCCTTTGTAAAAGCATCCACAGATTGAGGGGGTTTCTTTGTTTGATTGATTGACTGATGATGATCACCATACCATACACCTTTGTCAAAGGACAAACACATAGACAAGGAGTAACTTTCATAGGCGTTGTAGGTATGAGAAATCTAAGGAACTGTCATATCTGCTGAATGGATTTGGTTGCGACGGTGAATAAGACGAGGAGAAATACTGTGAGGACTGAAGGAGAATAGTAGCTGTGACCTCTCTCTCTCTCTTGACGGAGAGAGCAGACCTACTGAGGTCATATAGCATCATGTATTCATGTTGTAGCGACAGGAACGTGAAGGAAGATTATTAGGCCTGACACCGTAGCACTTTCGTTTGTATTTAACAAATGTTGTCCAATTATGGACTAGCTAGACTCAAAAAATTTGTCTCGTAAATTACAGTTGAATTGTGCAATTAGTTATTTCTTTTATCTATATTTAACACTGCATGTATGTGCAGCAAGATTCAATGTGACAGGAAATCTGAAAATTTTTGCAAAATTTTTTTTGAACTAAACTAGGCCTTAGCTTGGTTCAGCGACTGGAACGTAAAGATTAGCAGCTAGTATAATGGTTCAAATTCTCAGACACTTTGAGTGCAGGGACAAGAAATGAAGAATAATTAATGCTGGCTAGGCGCATGCAGCCGGACCTACATTACCAGTGAATTATGCATCTGCACTGTACGAAGAAGCGAGTGCGATATGTGCGTGATCTGTTCCTATTAGCTAGCTACTACAGTAGACCTGATCCACAAGTGAAGTGAGGTAGAGTAGTGTATTTAGAGCGAGAGTGGCTAACGACGGAATAAATATGGGGCCGCGACAGGATCCAGCACGAGGACTGCGTGACGAGCGATCGATTGGGGGTGCATGTCGCCGTTGCAGATGATGCCAGTAGGATAATAACTTTTTTAAAAGAAATTTGCTTAATAAGTATATAAAAACAGCTAGGCGTGTTGAAATGGATAAATAAATAAACTGATTAAACAGGAGAGATAAATTAAGCCACTACGATAGAGGTAGGCCAACCCAACACATCGTTCTCCACGGCAACAACTGGTGATGTTTTGGTTCTAGTTCACGTTTTCCGCAAGTGTGGTAAAAAAAATCTAACGCCGCACTCTATGGGCTATGACGGGAAACAAGTGTGCTGGTGTTGTGGTTGTCTGCCTAATAAATGGTGACAATCTAGCGGACCACAACTATGTCGAGGCAGAGTGTTACGTGAATCCAAACAACCTCACAATTAAGATATTGTTTAGTCAAAAAAAATTTTGAATACTGTAATATTTTCGTTTTTATTTGATAATTATTGTCTAATTATAGACTAACTAGACTTAAAAAATCATCTAGTAAATTATAGATAAATTGTATAATTAGTTATTATTTTTATCTATATTTAATCTCTACAACTAAAAATTATGGAAAGGACCCATCTACCACACCTATGGTGAAGCCACAACTCTCATCCCTTTTAGCCATGATAGGCTATCCCATCAACCTAGGCTCCACTCACCCATGCATACAAAATTGTTTTAGCGAATTTAAAAAAGTCATAACTTTTAAACTGAAGATATAAATTAAATTCCGATTGCACCATTAAATTTCTCATAACAAATCCTTCAAAACAA
>Ga0182004_10004167_pt1 | contig 11624 bp, 10 predicted proteins | sample Sormic07211540_1_FD_120479 | JGI IMG/M metagenome (GOLD analysis project Ga0182004, IMG submission 120479) | Endophyte microbial communities from Sorghum bicolor roots, Mead, Nebraska, USA - 072115-40_1 MetaG | ecosystem: Host-associated > Plants > Roots > Unclassified | place: USA: Nebraska...
ATGTAAAACTTGTGTATGATATTGATTGATTGTCCTTCTTACATTGCTACTAGATCTATATTTATACCCTGACCTAAAGAGTTACAACCGTATACGATTAGGACTTTAATTCTAAACAAAACAGGACTTTTACATAAGGCAAACTCTAACAAATATGGAAAACTACCACCTATCTATTTCAGCACCGGCTTTAATTACGATGACACTTTTCATCGGCTCTGCTTCATCGGCATATTTTGTTGCCTCCATGTATCTTCCTTAGCAATTTCCATACCCTTCTTCATCGGTATCAGCGATCATCGGTCGTCGGCTTTTAATCGGCAATAATCAGTAGCTATCATCTCAACCCTCAGGCCAGCAACATCTTCCACCTATCATACTATCATCGGCATTATCTACCATCGGCAATCATCTCATCGGTTTGACACAGTATTTTTCTTACCGCCGATCAGCTCTCCCCAGCCATCCTGACTTGCGCCTAAAAATGGTGTCAACAGATGTAAATCAATATATCATCAAAAAAAACAAGGACGAACCGACGGAGAAAGGGGCGGAGCACGTCGTTCATGGGCGCCTAGAATGTCGCTGGTGCGTTGCATAACCCGAACGGCATCACCAGGTACTCATAAAAGCCGTCGTGGGTGCGGAATGCCGTCATGTGTACATCAGCCGGTCGCATCCGAACTTGGTGGTAGCCGGAACGGAGGTGCAGCTTGGTGAAGAACTGCGCACCATGCAGCTCATCAAGGAGTTCGTCGACGACGGGGATGGGGAAGGCATCCTTGACGGTGAGGGCGTTCAGGGCGCGGTAGTCCACGCAAAACCGCCAAGCCCCATCCTGCTTCTTGACCAGTAGTATCGGCGACAAGAACGCCGAGTCACTGCGCCGTACGATGCCTTGGTCCAGCATGGCGGCGCATTGCCGCTCCAGCTCGTCCTTGTGTGCCGCCGGGTAGCGGTAGGGCCGAACTGCCACAGGTGTAGAGCCGGGCTTGAGGACAATGGCGTGATCCCGTGCTCGCTGCGGTGGTAGCCTGCTGCTTCGGCGAACACCCCCGCGAAAGAGTGCAGCAGCTCCTCGAGGAGGGCGTTCGGTGTCGTGGTTGCTGCGAGAAGAGGCGGCCGTCGGTCGGCGACGTCCGACCAGGAGACCCGCTGGCCCTGGTGCTGAAAGGAGACAGTGCGGTCGATGAAGTCCCACACCACCCGGCCACGGGTGACCATCCAGTGAGTCCCCAAGACTAGGTCATAACCTGCGAGCAGCATGGCGAAGAGGTCGATGAAAAACGTCTCGCCCTCGATGATGACCGGGGCATGACGGATGACGCCCGGGCAGGTGACGCGCTCGCCGTTAGCCACGGTGGCCGTGAGCCGCGGGTGCGGCTGGACTGGCAAACCAGTGCGGCGGGCGGCGTCCTCGGCAATGAAATTATGTGTGGAGCCCGTGTCCAGAAGCGCGACGAGGGTGGTGGCGCCTAGGGAAACCCGCACCTGCATGGAATCACAGATGGGCATACCGGCCACGGCTTTGAGTGAGAAGGCAGGGGCTTCCTCTTGCTGAACGTCCCCTGCTGGTTCCTCGTCGGCGGCCGCGATCTCGACGCCGTTGAGGTAGAAGATGCGGCGGCAGACATGGTTGTGGCCGCGGGCGTATGGTTCGTTGCAGTTGAAGCAGAGGCCGAGACGGTGCCATTCCGTCTGCTCCTCTGGGGACAGCCGCTTCAGCGGCGGCCCATCTTGTCGTGGCTGTGCCGCGGCTGCTGGTGGTGCCGAAAGAGCAAGCAGAGGCTGCTTCGGCGCCGGTGCTGGTAGCAGGGCACAAGGGGCTCCGCGGGCGGCGGGTGGGGGTAGCCGTGCCAAATCCATCTGCTCGACCTGACGGGCGAGGCTCATGGCCCCGACGAGCATCTCCGGGTTGTGGATGCGGACGACGTGGCTCAAGGGAGGAAGAAGGCCGCCGGTGTAGAGTTGGACACGCTGGCCCTTGTCGAGCCGACCTGTGCGTGGCAGCAGCGCCTAGAACCTGTTGGAGTATTCCTCCACGGTCCCAGTGCGGCGACATTCCGCCAGCTCGAACAGGGGCGCCGAACGGAGAGGTGGCCCGAAGCGAGAGTGGAGGAGATCCTTGAAGCGTCCCCATGGCGGTGTACCCTCGTCTTCCTACAGCTGGATGTACCACAGCTGCGCGACGTCCTCCAGATTGTAGGAGGCCATCCAAACGCGCTCCTCGGGCATGGTGCGCTGTTGGCGAAAATAGGATTCGCACTTGTTGATGAAGAGCATCGGGTCGGTCTTGCCATCGAAGCGGGGGAAGTCGAGTTTCTGGAACCTTGGGGGCCGGTCCAAATCACGAGGGTGTTCCTCATGGCCGCCGCCGCCGCCGTTGTCCGACGAGGACGACTTGTCCTTCATAGTAGCCATGTCGGCTTTCACGGTTGACAGCTCAGATTGGAACGACTTCATCATCTCCATGAGATCCTTGATGGTTGGTTCAGTCATGGTGGTGGAGTGGCCGGTGGAAGCAGTGAAGGTGGACGGGGATGGAGAGGGGCTGGAGCGGGTGGGAGAGGATCTACGCGACACCGATACCAGGTTGTCAAGCGCCTCAGCGCCCAACGACGCCGGACCGCGGCTACGTAACTCGTAGTCGCGCTCCACGCCTTCACCGTGAGAGATCTCTCTCCGGTGGCTCGAGAGGTTTAGGGGAAGGGAAGCAACTTTAGGATAATTGATCTTGCTTGATTTTCTCCAAGTCTGTTACACGGCATATATATAGCCAAAGCCCCAACCAATCTCTCCTATAATTAACGCATGCAAAAGGAAACTAGATCTTATATTTCTAAACTAAGCTACTGGCGGTGGCCCTGCCATAGCCGCGCGCCCTGCAGCCCTCCTGGCATCACGACGGCGCCTATAGGTGCGCCCGTACATGACACACATGCATGAAGCATTAAATATAGATAAAAAATAACTAATTGCACAGTTCCTTGTAAATCGTAAGACGAATTTTTAAGCTTAGTTAATCAATGATTGAATAATGTTTGTCAAATACAAACGAAAGTGCTAGTGTCAAATTTCAAAAAGATTTTGGATCTAAACACTATTGCAGATAACCTAAATATTTCAGAAAGCCTTTATTATCCGCTGTTTTCTCTTGGTGGTCTGTTCTATCTGTTTTCAGGGGTAATACTATTGCAGTGGTATTGGCATATGTTTTTTTTAAAAAACAGGAGGGGCATCCTCATTGTTCTTATTGCTTAACCTCTGGAATTCTACTAGGGTGTAGTCTTGCATCACTATATGGTTATATGGTAAATTGATGCATACACTAGTGGACTTGGTGGCATAGTCCTTGCTGAAGTACATGGTTAGGAGTAGGACACATGTGCTGAGATGACCCTTGGTAGACGATGGCTATGAAAACCCAGCCAGGCGCTGCCTAGGTTCGGCAGCTGCATCTGCATGTTGATTCACTTGTGCTCAGCTAATGTGTGTTATTTAATTGGTCAAGCCGCCAATGTATTCTTTTTAAAAAATATATTTACTTATTCTTGATGCCTCCTGTTTGAAAAGGTTTCTTCGATTCTAGATGTAACTCTGTTTGCTTCGTTTAGCCGTGTTCAAATTTGGCTCTCTTTTTTTCATTGTATTGAGAAGACGTATTGAATTTGAAAAGCTGCCTAACATTTGCATTATATATCAAATTAAGGCATGTCTTGATCTAAAGCCGAATTGTCAGGATGGGTAATAATTTGCAGAATTTGGCATACCAACTTGAATTTACCAGAAAAATGTTCCCAAAATCCGCCAATATATATAGTTAGTTCTTACGTTACCAGAACAGAACAGAAAAATGGTACACGTCGATTTATAATGCTTACAGTACCGGAACAGTGGTACCTCCACAGCCAGCATGAAGTATCGATACAATGGTTACTAGGTGCATGGAAACAACAGTGATGAACTATGCCGATTCAATTAACAAAAATGTTCATCTACAAACTTCATTCTTTCGTTCCAAAATCTGAGATAGTACAAAATTTAGCAAATACATGCTCAAGTCTCACAAGACCCCTCTCCAAGGAAGCTACCAAACTAGAGCATAGAAGTGAAAGTTGTTATTCATCAACTGTGAACTTTCAAGTTAGATCAGAGATCTCCAAACACAGAGAAGACTGAAGACCATGCTTGCACAAAGGACCCAAAAATCCAGTTTCTTATAGTGGCAGCTGCATCTTCTCAAAAACAATTATAGCAATAATTGGCCCTGCAACATCTCCCAAGGCACAACCTGCAAGGTATACAAAGATACAGTTAAGTGATGTTACTTTGAAGTGATGCTAATGTTCTGACCTTATTCTGCTAGTTCAAAGTGAAACTTGAAAAATATATATGTATTTGGATTAAGTGAGAAAATGAATGCTTGCAAAAGTATTGTAGCATCTTAGTATATGCACAGACAGCAGGGAAATTATGACTCACCAAACCATTGTCCATGCACTGGATGCACGAGGGCACCAATGCCTGCTCCAACTGAGGCCAAAACCAAAGAGAAACAACTTTTGATGGTAATCCCATAAATCTTCCTCCCAAACAATCTGAATTTATTCATATCAAAATACTGGTCATCATTGTCGCTTGGTAGTGCTTCATAGTCATCGCTAGGCTTGCGGATGAAACATCTGTATACTTCAATTATGGATTGCACTACCCAAGCAGCAGATACTCCCAGTGCATGTGCTGTCCAAAGAAGAAACTTGAGAGAACTCTCTATTAAAAGAAATCAGAAACACCAATACAAGCAAATCTGACCTCGGAAAGTAGTTCTGGCAACACAATATGTGTACTGTGGAGTTGACATTCCCCTTCCGGCTTTCCTTTTTGATGATTTTGAAGCATCTATAGAAAAAGAGAATTAGCTATAATTTGCATAAAAATCATGATAATTATAAGCAATAAATTGAAACAAATGAATTGGGGGATGGGAGCAAGACAAATAAATAGATTCATAAGCATCATCATATACAGAGAGTATATCTGTAACCTTGTCAACATGTCATATGACCACAGAAAGAAAATGTAGCTAGCATATCTATACATGTGGAGATACATGTATAAGCTGCAAAAACACAAGGTCAGGTAAAGATTGATAAAAATCTAAGCGCTTGATTTTTGGCAGTTTGGGTTGGTTATCACACAAGTTCAACCAAAAGCAAAGGCAGAACAAGCTTGTTCATAAAAGTACTGCTCCTAATGGTTGCATTTTCCTTTTCCAGTGGGTCATACATGTTGATCTCATTTTAATCTCGATTACAATGTTCCTTGTTGTACGTGGCTAACTCCATTCAAAGTCAAAATATATGGCCATTAATGAGGAATCAAAATGTGATAACTCCATTCAATGTTTTTCCACTTGCTACACCTATTTTAATGAAAATGTGGTTAAACTGTTCATAAAATTTATAGTGTCATGTGTAGTCATTAGAATTATATTTTCTGAAACTTAGTGTGTCCTTGGTCTGTGTACAAGGATGAAGGTGAAATAGAGATTAGTGCTCTGGCATCTAATGTCCAAATATCACACCATTCACAACTTGCAAGAACTGATTGGGCTGAAAAGTTTAAAAGGCCAAGAGTTAAGTTCTAAGTTACTCATTTAGTTCCTGTAAAAACAGAATTTATTTGAGACACAGGGCATGTCTCTAGAAATCTACATAGCACATCAATATCAGAACAGAGATAGGAACCATGCCACATGGCACTGGAAGGACAGATGATTAAGAAATTTAACAGAAGTACAAAGCAATGTGGTCCACATTCTTTGTGAAGCCTGTTGACAAAAATACATGGTTCGACATATTTATAGTTACTGATTTCTGAAACAACACATCAAATTCCCTACATGATGGTATTAATACAATGCCTGTTGCCATCAAATATAGGATCTGTAAAACCACAATAACCCAATGCATAGTGGTAGGACTTAGAAATATCAAGAGACCTCATTAGATGTCACTAGCACACAACCCTCTCCAGTAAGTCTGAAGTGCTGGGAAAATTAAAGAGGCCTTATTACCTTTGAGAAGTTTCCATGCTGTTCTTTGTGAAACATGACGAACTACAATCCTTTCCAATACTCGTCTGGTCGTTACAATAGAAGTCTGAAATGTAAGACAAGAATATGACATGTAAATAACTTATACTTCTAATCCAACAGAAAATTTGCACAGGCCTTTTGGCAAACTTAAGCTTGTACACACTTAGGTCTCAGGTTATATGTACCATAAACCTCCTGCTCAATGGGTTACATTATTTGTGTTTTCTAGTACAAAGTAAACCTAGCCATTCATGACAATCCCAGGATGCCCAGCTGCTTGGTCTTGATTCAGATTCCAAGCTTCAAACCACATGGATACTAGGAACAAAGTTATAGTTCACATAGATGAAGAATTATTATTTTGATGGTAGTAAGGATGGAAAACTAACATCACAGAAATAATTCTTAAAAAAGCGCAGCAAGCATCAAATCTGCATGGATCAAAATGCAAGTTTTGTGAAAGAAAAAAGAGATGAAGAAGCAAGAAGCTCCTTTCAGGTGTTACTGTCAAGTTACACATTAGAAACATTCAATATCAAGGTAATGAAGTGTTACAAATTAGAACATACTGTAACTAATCAATCAATCTGGTCATCAAGCGTTTATCATCACACAGTTTGACTAAAGAGCAATTGTAGAAATTCATTAACGTTTTAATTATAATGCTTGCTATTGGAGAGGCATAGTAGCCAGTTTATGAAAGCCTGTTATACACAGAGAATTGATCACATTATCCATGAAGTACATCGTAATAAAAAAAGAAGTTACCTCACGCATGATTTGCTTCACTGAATTGTAGAAGGGAGTAACCAGATCCACAGGTTTCTCTTGAGCATCATGAAGCAGATCGTCATCCTCATCCTCAGAATCAGTGTGAGGTTTAGGTTGTATGAGTGGCAAATAATATAACAGAAAAGACCTTAGGGTTGTGATAGTAAAATTTTTCAACCCAAAGGCAGAAAAGAGTGGCTTCAGCTCTGAAGGGTATTCCTTTGTTGTGTTTTGGAAGTAGTCTTTTCTTGCATATTGCATGGAGTCAAGAATCTTGGTATTAAGCTCATTAACAAGTTCATCAGAACCATCATTCCATACAGCAGTTGTGCCAGCATCACAATGAGCAACAGTAAACCCATGAAAACTGAATAAAAGATGCAATTAACTAGTGTCAGGACAATAAAAAGAAATGCAAGTAAGCAAAAGAAAATTGGATGCACTACCAAGGCCAACAAACATCACATAAAGATATGCTTCAACGTGCATTTACATATGGTAGAAATAAAAGCTTGTTATCGTTTTCTTTACTGGCTAAGTGCATCACTTACGTTTGGTGAACTGTCCATTAGATACAAAGTCTTATGGAAATTTACGTTCTGCCAGATGTACCATGATGTAAATTTAGGGCAAGGGCAATTGTGACCATAGTCAGATGTGTGCTGTGAAACTAAACAATGAATACTGTATACATCGGCTAATCCACATACATCAAGGGCATATAATGACATATAAGCCGAGTAAAACACTTGTGTCTCATGGACAAGAAAAGATTATCCTTACAAGAATCTGCCACATAAATTAACTAATAATTTCTAAGGGGTAAAGGGTAAGCTTCACAAGGATCAGGAGACCAGTCTGCATTAGTGCAAGTTTACTACTTGTGCTCAGTTTACTTATGTTGTATAAGAACCAACTACATAGTCAGCAAAACACTCTGATACAACTACAGAATTACTAACAAGAAATCATGACTTGTCCCAGGCATAAACAATTAGACATTTAATAATTCTCTAAAAGCTACATCACAATCACGGCGAAGTTACTCCCTGGTTGTATATACCATACATCAGTTGGATAGGAATAATTCCCAATGAGCTTCTAGATATCAAACAGCCAATACAGAATCTGTTTACTAAGGGGAGGTGTTGCATATAATCAAAATTTAACCTCACAGAACTATAATGTATCTTTCTGCCGATTATTATCTAAAAAAAAAGTCATATCTTTCTGCTTCCTGCTTCCCTGCCGAGATCATCTGGAGTGACAAATTAACATGCGGCGACTGAACCACGCACCACCGGAACCCAGAGCGCCGGCTAAACCACGAACCAAACCCTAGTCAAAACCTGCCAGGCAATGGATCGAACACCTCTACCGCGACACGGGCAGCCGTGCTCTGGGCAAGCAAGCACGTGACGAGGAAGCCGCCAGCTCACATGGAAAGAAGCCTCCTAGCAAGACGTGACGGAGGAGGGGCGATAGGGGAACGAACCCGAAGAGGTGGCGCGCGGAGAGGGGCACCCCGGAGGACGAGAACGCGGCCGCGGCAGTCGCGGCGAAGGCGGCGGCGGAGAGGCCGTGGTGGGATTGCGCGGCGGCGGACGCCCCGGCGCGGGGCAGGCGGGAGGTGAGGTCGAGCAAGAGAGCGACGCCGACCGTCATGGCGCGGGGATCTCGAGCGGCACGGGAGCTGCTGGCGGGGATGGCGATGGCCGAGCCGAGCCGACCGCGCGGTGTCGGGTTGGCGTGGGGAGAAAGAAGCAGAAGAGACGGCAGGGGGGGAAGAGGCGAGGGATATATGGGCCTTGTCCGAGTTCGGGCCAGATTACGCCGACCACGACGTCCAAGCTATGGACACCTTTTTTTTTGAGAGAGAGAGAGAACAGCTATGGACAGTTGACCTATTCGCTTCGTCTTATTACACAATTATAACGGTCGTACAAATTATTTGTATAGATGCTACATTTGATGTTGTGGCTGTTTGCTGAAGCAATCATAAATAAATGGACTCTAAGGACAGCAATGTTATATATCTATTTTTTATTTTTCTATGAAATAAAAAAATATACTTTATTTTATGATGATCATTACTATAATATATAAAAGATATAGAAATTTTGAATAAACCTCGAAGAAAAGTTGTTAGTTTGTTATACACCCAATGTACCACATGCAAATAAACAGATAGGTAAATAAAATAAATATATCAGAAAGGAAAAATCTTAGAGCTTTAGCTTATATATACTTCCAATGGTTTCCTTTAGGCTTTTAATTTAACTCGATGCTTTATTATTCTTTTGTAACTTCTAATCATGAATTTATAAAAAAGTGAAATTTTATAAACCACTTAAACACCATGTAAATTAGAAGAATACCATGCGAGACTTCTTAAGAATAATTGCATGTATGAGATATGGGCAACCTAACAAAATAATCAAATAAACTATTTATAGAATATTAGAAAATCCAATTATTGTAGGAGGATGTGATAGCCAAATAAACAAATACTCCCTCCATGCACAAAAGGATGCAACTATAAGTTTGATCAAGTTTATAATGAGGTAGTATTAACATTTGTGTCCCCAATAAAGTTCACTATTAAAATATACTCCATATAATCAAATGGTATTTTTTTATTTTATGAATGTTAGTATTTTTCATATAATTTTAATTAAAGTTCTAATTATTTGACTCCTCGAAAAATAAGAGTTGCATCTTTTTTAGACAAAGGGGTAGTATGGCGTGATATGATGATGTAGTATTTTATTATTGAGTGATGATATGGTTCTTAGTGAGTGTGCACGCGTATAGCTTACATGCACAAATTAAAAATTAGTAGGATTTACTTTTATAAGAGATATAGATACATATAGATGTCACACCATGGTATCTTGCTTTTGTTTAATCAGACATTTTATCTCATTTGATTTGGTTGTTTAGCCCGTTTAAATGTTCTTTTAATCAAATAATGGCTAATGGTTGGTAAGTGATACTTTACCATTTAATGTTTAGGAAAACACCGGGGACATCAAACAAACGTGGTTTTGGCCATTCCACACATTGAATGCCAGAATTTGTTGGGTACCATATGAAAATATGGTTACGTTTCATATAACACTACAACGATTATAATATTTTTTTTAGATTTGAGGAGAGAGAATGTGGTGAATGTCTCTTTATACCTTGTCTTCCTATTCTTATGTTCTTACTTTGGAACTGCGCGCACACTCTCCATGATCAACCGCTCGATCGGCATGTTTAGCCTATTTCCATGTCTCTTTCTCTCCTTCTAGCAATTGGCATCGTTGCTCCTTGAAGCCAACACTGTTAGCGGCCCTTAACTAATCCGATCACAAAATAGTATAAAACGACAACTTTCATGTCTTACACCCATAACTAAGGGCTTAGGGGTGTTTGAGACTGCTCCACAAATTCCACCATGGAGCAGCTCTACAAAAAACTGGAGTTTGTGAAGTACCATTTTAAGTGCTCTCACAACTCCACACTTTTTTCTCGATATGAGTACGTGGAGCTGAAACCGTTTGGCTAAAAACCATGGAGCAAAGCTAAAAAACATGGAGCAGAGTAATCCCAAACACCCCATTAATCTAACATGCTCCACAAGTTTTGTATACAACATATTTTGCAGGGAATATGGATAATTCAATGCACAAATATTATAAATAATAGGAGCAACAATAATCCATAAGTCCAAGGATTGGTGATACATAAACAAGAGCTCATATGGAAATGAAAAAAAAATGTGATTTTGTACATAGTGAAATACTGGATCAAATCACATATTTTCCTTTACCATATCGAAGAGCTCATCGAGGTGAATGAAATTGACTTTTGGTTCGTCCAATTTAAAGTTCAGATGCAAAAGTTACATCTTTCTAGAAGATTACAGCATGGGCTTATTACACAGGAGAAGGATCGGCTAATCCAATCATAGGTCAGCGAACCCAAACTTAGGACAAGGACTATCAAAATTTTCCGGCTTCCTTAGGCCTTGTTTAGTTGAAGTACCAAAATTTTTTGGAGTGTCGCATCGAATGTTTCGTAGGATGTCGGAAGGAGTATTTGGATACTAATAAAATAACTAATTACATAACTCAGTTGGAAACTGTGAGACGAATTTATTAAACCTAATTAATCCATAATTAGTACATATAGGTTACTGTAACACTTAAGGTTAATCATAGACTAACTAGGTTTAAAATACTCGTCTCGTGATTTTTAACCAAACTGTGTAATTAGTTTATTTTTTTATTTATATTAACTACTCCATGCATGTGTCTAAAGATTCGATATGATGGGTGAAAACTTTTTTAGGTGAGAACTAAACAAGGCTAATCATAGGTTTCAAGCAAAGACTAGGCATGGCAAATGCGTTAGGCCGGCTTGTTCGGTTAATCCCCTCTCCAAACGAATTGGAGGGGATCAATGATGATTTTAACTTAGGAGGATTTAATCCCACTCAACCTCTTTTTTTCTCCTCCAATCCCCAGCAAAAATGAACAAACCCTAGCCATGAGTTTCTCACCTACTTATACAAACGATCATTTCAAGACAGTGAACACCATCTCAAATTTAAAACTGCCTGCACAAATGATACCAACTTGACTATACTAGTATAGTGCCCGTGCGTTGCTACGGTTTTATTTAAGGGATATACTTAAAACAACAAACGTGAACCATCCATCTCTTTATCTCTACCAAGAAAAGATACTTTTGTAATTAATTATTATTA
>Ga0182004_10004168_pt1 | contig 11621 bp, 7 predicted proteins | sample Sormic07211540_1_FD_120479 | JGI IMG/M metagenome (GOLD analysis project Ga0182004, IMG submission 120479) | Endophyte microbial communities from Sorghum bicolor roots, Mead, Nebraska, USA - 072115-40_1 MetaG | ecosystem: Host-associated > Plants > Roots > Unclassified | place: USA: Nebraska...
AGTATACCTGGCTCTTCAAGATCTATGGATCAAATCAAACTTTTGATGGTCGAAATATTGAATCCAAATTCGTGCTCGGTTTTTGGAGAGGAAGAGCCGAGAGGGGAGAAGAAAATATGAAATACGTCCACAGTTAGCGAAGTGTGTCGGCTGGTTTGTAGTAGAGAGCTCGACGCCGTGATCTACGGCGTCGAGCTCGACGCCATGATCTACGGCGTCGAGCTCCCTGCCACGTCAGAGCCACGTCAGAAGCACAGCCAGGGACCTCGACGCCATGATCCATGGCGTCGAGCCGTGATACCTCGACGCCATGATGCATGGCGTTGACCCCCTGGGTCCAAAACCGAGATTAAGTTTTCCAGGGGTCCAAAAGAGCATTTTTTCAAAAAAGGGCCAAATTGTAAAAAATTGGGAGACCCTGAGTGGTTGCACTAGCTCGTGCCTATATATAGGCTAAGCCGTGAGATAGAGAGAGGCATCGAAGAACCGTGGAAAAACCTTTTGCTATTGTTGAGGACTAGTGTGAGTTAGGTCTTGTTTAGTTCACTCTAAAAACCAAAAACCATTTAAGATTTCTCATCACATCAAATCTTGTGACACATGCATGAAACATTAAATATAGTTAAAAACAAAAATTAATTACACAGTTTTCCTGTAAAACGCGAGATGAATCTTTTGAGCCTAGTTAGTTCATAATTGGACAATATTTGCCACAAACAAATGAAAGTGCTACAGTGCCCCCAAACCAAAAAATTTTGGAAACTAAACAAGGCCTTAGTTCACCCTAAAAACCAAAAACTTTTCAAAATTCTCTGTCACATCGAATCTTGCGGCACATGCATTGAAAATTAAATATAGATGAAAACAAAAAAAAACTAATTACACAGTTTGTCACACACATAAGGTGTAATGCAGAATTATCACATAGACATGCAAAGCAATATTGAAGCATGCAAAACTTACTCTTGGGTTAATGAATCAGAGGGTGGAGGTGGCGTCGGGGTCGCCGTCGCATTAAGGATAAAGCAGCACTCTTCAAAAGTAAATTCTTCACCCTTGAGGTGGTTCAAGATATCAGCTACCTAAAATTATAGAAGGACAAAATATTCATAATTTTGATTAAACACTTGAATAGAAGTTTGAAATACTACCAAAAAATAGGAGTTCAGAATAAAACCTTGAAATGATTGAATTTTGCATTAAAAGCTTTTCTGAACATCAGTTCTTCATCAGTACTTAGCACCAATCCATCCAGAAGATCAATAAGAAAAAGAGCATTTTACAAAGTAACAACGCAAATTAATTCAACTGTGGGAGGCAAAAGTAGCCAATAGCTATACACTATGCTATTAAATTGAAGACATTCAAAGCAGCAAGGCAAATTATTTTATGACAAAGATCTGAAATAAAATTGTCATGTAGTTACATAAGGTCTAATGCAGGATATCATACAAACAAGTAAAACTTACTCTTGGAGTTACTGATGTAGGGGGCGGAGGTGGACTTGGGGTTGCCGAAGATGAGAAGGAGCGCGATCCAACAATGGAGTAGAGGAAAACATATTCTGTACATAAAGAATACAAAAGTTTTATCACGAAAACAGGAATACAGGTTGATACAATTATCATCCACTTTGGGTGTATATAAAACGACAAAGAAAAAAGCAATTGAAAAATATACTAGAATTAGAAACAACCACAAAAAAAATCAACCAATGGATATGGACTAGTAACCAAGGAATAGTACTCATCTTTTTTTCTTTTTCTTTTTTTTTGGAAACCAGAATTCATTAAAATCTCTATCCAGAGAAATCCCTGGACACTAAAACTGAACAAGACCATGGCTACTCAGTGGTGGAGCTTTACGTTAAAGTTAAGAGGGGCCATTAGTGCTAATCCACATAGATTTTCAACATTTACCGCTCAATAAACACCATTACTCTTAAGAAACAGTCAAAATCAGGGGTGACCAAAGCCCCCTTTGGTCTAAATGGTCCTCTGCAACTGTGGCTGCTAGAGTCTGAGCTACAGAATTACAAGCCCATGGACAATGGGAAACAGAACATTCAGTATAATCGTACACAATTTTAATCTAGTCTCCCTAAACATTGTGTCCAGAACTGGTCTTCCCTAAACATTGTGCCTAGAACTGATATGTCAAAGATGGTAACCCGCAGTGCAGTAGCCATACCTTTGTGCGGAAGATGAGGGGGCGAGGGCAGATCGGCGCCCGGAAGGAGGAGGGAGCACGCGGGCTGGTAGCCACCTTTGGAGAAGCGGGAGGCCGTACCCAACTGCAGCATGGGGTGAGAACCGGTGGAGCCATCTAGCCGCGCCGCCAGAAAGAGGGAGAGCACGTGCAGACGGTACACCGGCCGCACGGGGAGCGATTCGGTGAGGCCATCATCGTCTCCATCTGGCCGCGCTGCCAGCAAGAGCGAGAGCACGCGGGGACGGTTGGCCAGGAGGGACAGCACCCGCGGACGGATCGCTGCGACCTGAGAACCAAATTCCTGCCGGTAGATGTCTCCGTCATCGGGTTGCTCCACCAACGGGCAGAAGTGGGGGTTGGCAGTAGGTCCCAGGGGTCGAACAGTTTTGACCAACGCCTCCAGCAAGCCGCCGCGCGGCGTTGGCGTCGCCGACAAGGTGTCAGACCTGAGACGACATAGGCTTAAGGCTCAGCGGCCAGGGAGGAATACGCTTCTTAGGAGAGATAATGTATTTGAACTATGATGTATCATAGTGAGTATGACATGTGGGCCCTAGGCCAAGGGTGTATTAAACGTGAAGTCTGTAACCATTTGAAACCATTCTTGCTTATCAAATACAGATCGAGGACAGGTTCCTCCTCAGTTCCCCATCTCCGTGTACCCTCTTGATCTCCTCACATCGACGGCGACCTCGCCGGCGGCCAAGGGGCGTGACAGGTGGTATCAGAGACCAACTTTCCTCGGCATGGGCAGCGGGTCTTCCCGACCTTCTTCCAGCGCTAGTTATCAGTTCGGCGGTAGCGGCTCGGCGGCGACGGCGATCTGGCTATCGACGCTTCTCCACCAAATTTCTACCAACTTGCTGCAGCACTCTATCCCAGGTAGCGCTTCCCGTTCTGTTTGCTTCGATCTTCAGTTCGTAGTTACGGTGGGTAGGCTCTTTCCATTCACACCCTCGAGGTGTTCGATGCGGGAATCCAGAGGTCCCTCCTTAGGTTGAGAATTTGAAGTTAGAAATATACGTCTAAAGATTTTATGTGACGGGGAATCTGAAAAATTTTGTAAAATTTTTTGGGAACTAAACAAGGCCCAACAACTAATGATGTGGTCACTTTGCCCATGCGATGCGCAGCCTGACCTCTCTCTCCACACATACACACTATGGCAACAAGATCCAAAAACTTTTTTTAGATTTTAACACTATAGTAATTTCGTTTTTATTTAATAAAAATTATCTAATTATAAAATAACTAGGCTTAAAAGATTTGTCTCGTGATTTACAGGTAAACTGTATAACTAGTGCAATTTACGGACAATAATTACCATGAATGAACGAAAGTGCCACCAGGGAACGCAGAGAAAGCAAGGGGTGGGCCGTTTTGTCAGACAGGGAGCACCCCGCCATGATGCGCGGTGAGGTTGCCTCCCGCCATGATGAGTGGCGGGGTACTCTTTGCTACGTACCCCGCCACGTGTTAGCCACGTCAGCATGTGTCCCTGAACCATGCCACGTCAGCAGTAGTACCCCGTCGCCATACATGGTGGAGTTCTGTGCATTTGCCCCGCCATGCATGGTGGCGGGTCCAAACGGCCTAGTTTTGAAAATATTTTATAAGCGGGTTAAATTTGAAATATATTTTAAATTTGGGGTAAAAATAAAAAAAAATTCGCGGTGGGCACATATATGTTACGCATAGCGCGGATGGGCAGCGACCGGCGTCACGGGCGCGCGCTTCTGCGAAGCCTGCGACGACGGCAGCCAGAGCCCCTGCCCTGCCCGGCGTGTGGGGGCGACGCCACTGCAGCTGCAGGGTGGACACGGAGGCCGACATCGGTAGAACGGCATCAACAGCTGGCTTGACATTGCAGAGTACTCCTGTCTGTGTAATAATATGCTAATGCTGTGTCAAAGTCTAATCATTTTTTTTTTGCATGTTTGGGTCATTGACAGATGCCTGGAATCTCTCAATATTTGTTTCTAGAGAAGCATATTATTTTCCTCCAGGAGATGCTGGAAAATACAACTTAATTTGTCATATCATATTACAAACAAGCATTGGTTAAATCTTGTCCAAGTTTAAGACGTGAATCTAGCTATTATAGTGCACTACTTGAATCGCTACTTGAATCTGAAAACTACAAGGATCTCAAGTGTAATTTATATGACTAACAAAATCAACTGATGATTTACAGTACATGTTTGTATGTAGTTCCAAATACTAGCAAGTAGAAGGCTTCCAAATTTGTTCTAACAAGTTCCACATACCCAAATCTAATCTCATTCATGTTTTTGAAAAGTAATATAAACATCCAAAGTGTCAACTTTTTTACCCCTTTCTGTCACTTGACACTAGAAACTGTGATATACAATTATAGGTTTCATCAGTCACAGCTCTAGAGGCCATTGTTATTGCTGAACACACTCCATCAATGGTGGTGTAAAGTCCATTGTCGAACAGTTAGTTGGCACAGTGCCAACCTCGATGTGTTTGAGCGTGGCCGTAGTCTGTGCTTGTCAGGTCCCAATGTCGAACACTTTGATGTGCGTGGCGAGTTATGACAGCGAAGCCATGGAGCTGACATTGGCCAAAATTACAGCTGGAGCAGCGGCCAGCGGGTCGCCTCCGCAGCGAAGCCATGAGCTCCGCCACGCCCGAGCCTGCCTTGCAATTGCAACGGCTCAGCCCCGACACGGACCTGGGGCCAGTTCCATTGAAGACCCGCTGGCCGACCTCACCCTCCGCGGTTGCCGGGGATTCTCTCGCCGGTGCGCCGCCCATGGGGACCGGGGCCGAGCTGGCAGATTCACGGCACACGGCGCGCATCAGAGCACATCTGCTGGCGCTGCGCACGCAGATCAGGGTGAAGTCGCAGCTGCCACCACCGCGGACCGCGCACGCGCATCAGCTGTCGTCGCCGTCGGGCATCAGACCGCCCCACTGCCGCCGAGCCGTCTTCCGACGGGGAGCAATAACTGCGCATGCGGTTGAAGGTTGCGTTGAGATTGTTGCGCGGGGCACGTGTCAGGCAACGAATGAAGGTCTTTTAGATAGGGGAAAGACCAGGTCTCTCAGAATTTGCATTCATAAACAATTCAGCCTCCTCTTCATAGACAGTTCAGGAGCATTCTCTTACTGGACAGCAGCATTTTCTTCTTGTGCAGCAGCATCAGCAGTTTGTTGTGCAGTAATTAAGGCCAATGCATGCTGACATTATATTGTTTACCCAGTTATTGCTCCTAGATTGCTCCAACTGAAATCAGACAAATCCATAGAACAAGCACTGGATGTGAAAAATCTAAGATTAGCACTGCTCCCTAAATTTGCTGATGATGAGGAGGATCCAAAAATTAACCAAGAAAATAGATCCTAACCTCAGGTCTGAGACCGTTCTTCACCTTCCTTGACCGTCCATGGCAGCAACGTGGGCTGGATGGAGATTGGGGGCGCCTGTCCTTGAAGGACTGTCTTGTCTATGCTAATGCAGTCTCCACAATCAGTAATAATTTCAGAAACTGGAGGAATCTTATTTTAATCTTTTAATAGTTTTATTCCTAATCTCAACCTCACACTGTCTTTTGTCATGGGTGTGAGGCAGAACAGATTCACTGGTCCTACCACCCAGAGCTTCTTTGTTGTACTAAACTACATTTGATACATACTGTGTCTAACCCCCTGAGACTTTTGAAAAGATCTATGTTCTATATATATGGCAGCCATGAACATTATAAGACTTGTACTTGCTTGCAAGTGTAACAATTTATACTAGAGATTTATGTTTGCATATGGCAACAGACAAAGCTAAATCTGACTATAAGAGAAGTGCCTAGCACTTTGCATTGCACAGTAGTGTAACCATCTGATTCTGACATAAGTCACATCCTGTACCATAAACCAAAAGAAAAAAAAAGTCTACTTAACCCCCTCAATTATTATTAGTTGTCTGCTTCATCCTCTCGCCTATAAAACTAGATATTTTACCCCTCAAACTATTGAAAATCATCTAAATAACCCTCTGAGCCAGTTTTGGAAGGGGTTTTGCTGACATAGCGTATTCAAAAGTCTATATAACTTCCTAATCTATCAAGGGTTGACTGCATGATCCCCTCATCAACTATAAAATATGTTAATATTATTATATTAACATATTAAAATAAGAACACAATTTCAATTAAATATAAATTTAAAAATTTAGATATTTTTCGAATATCAACTTGACGGACCTAGAGCGCTGGCGGCTAGGTCTAGATAGCTAGAGCATTGGCCGGCCAAATCTGGATAGCTGGTCGGATAGTATGCAGATATATCTTATTTTTTTCTAGATTATCTGTTATTCATAGAATATTGATGATGTTATCTGTATCTAAAAAATCATTCGGACATCCCAAATAACTATCTAAGTGTGTGTTTCCATTGATTCAGTCGAATGGACAGTCAAATAAATAACCGTACCATTTTCATCCCTAACAAATCATATTTTATAGTAGAGTCATACAGTCAACCCTTGATAGGTTAGGAGGTTATATAGACTTTTGAATATGCCACGTCAAACAAAACCACTTTCAAAACTACCTCAGGAGATTATTTTGACGGTTTTCAAATAGTTTGATAGGTAGAATATCTGGCTTTATAGGTGAGGGGGTGAAGTAGACAACCACCAATAGTTGAAGAGGTCAAGTAGACTTTTCCACCAACAAAACACAAGATTAGTTAAAATGTACGTATCGTGGGGGTTGGGCCCTAGAATAGCTGGACCTCGGCTATGCAGTTCATAGCCTCAATCTGTAGAGTTGGGGCGAGGTTTTACCCATCAACGCCCGATTATTGCAGCAAAGGAAGACTAAGGAAATTGGGTATTTGTTCTTGCTTAATTCTGATGACCGCTCTTACACAGGACTAAATAGAGGTGGGAACTCCTGGTTCCCAAAAAAATTTTGTAAAATCTTTCAGATTCTTCGTCACATCAAATCTTTAGACTTACATATAGACGAAAATAAATTTTGGAACTAAAGAAGGCGCTAGCCAAGCAACAGACTCCTAGCCATGCAGCCAAAGTAAACTCCTAGCTATGCAGTGATCATGCCTAGTCAAGGCGTGCTCCAGATCGCCCAGATCATAGCCATGTGCGGTGATCGAGGCGGACGCGGTCACCATGCACCTACGGCGCCTCCACATTACGGAAAATTGGATGAAACCCATACAAGATATGTATAAACAGATTAGAAACTTTAGTTAGCAGCATATAGAAGAGAGGTTTGTGTACTGTATGAAAATAAAATTTTGGCATATAAGACTATAGGTGTAACAAATGGCATGTAATGAAAATAGCTAAAGGCATAACAAAGGGACCGGGAAGATGCAGACTTCCCAACAGTTCTATTTTTGTTAGATAATCAGAATAAATTCCATGCCACTATAGATAGCCTCTAATTGTTTGCTAAGTTGATTTAGCATTAAGTATGCTGCAGCCACCATTGCTTCTAAAGGCATAGTAATGTCATTGTCACACTTTACCAGGATTACAATTACTCTAAAGAGAAACTCTGCTCCCTTTTGCTTTTCTTTTAGAATCCCTATTTCTATGCATTCTTTGCATCACTATTAATTTCGTCTATAGGACTGTCAATACTAACACTAACTACGTGAGAATCATCAGTAATTCTTAAACTAATAAAACAGCAAGAGAATTCTTATTGTTACCTTGTGGTACTTCACTTACAGATTGGCTTTCTTTGTAACTGCTTGTGCACTTTCTACCATTGTCATCCAATCCCCAGAAAATCCTTTAGGTCTCCTGTGTCCTTGTCCACCTTGATAGGAGTATAGGACCCATGTTTTGAGCCTAGTTAGTCCTTGATTGGATAATATTTATCAAATACAAACGAAAATACTACGGTGTCTATTTTGCAACTAAACAAGGCCTCCTACTGCCTTGCTCAGACCAGAATTTGATTCCTGGGGCCATTTTCTGGTTGATACAACAACCAAAGATGCTCGACTGTCAAAACCACTTTGTAGTAGTCCCATATCCATCACACCATCAATATGCTCTTCACTAGTTATCATGTTTTCATTAGATGTCTGACCAGTTGAACTTTGTTTAGATATCACCTAGACAGAACGAATAAAAGGCTAAAACTAAAGATCAGATGATCTCTCGCTGCGTGATCAAATGATCTCTAGCTGCGTGCTCATTGGCCATTGCCATGGTCAGCTTCTTGTCAGCTAGGGTCTGGCTCTCGGACTCGTGTGGCGGTGTGGGGGTGAAATTGATGGGGGTATGGGACTGCATCAGGGTCCAGACCTTTGTGTAAAATAAAATGGAATAGGCTGGCCTGCAAAGACAGACACTGCCTGAATGCCTGTGTGGTGCATAGTAACAGTGTACACTTCATTGCAGCCAGCGAATAGAGTCCAGTATAGAATCTCACTTCTCTTGCAGGTTTTCTACTAGCAGCACATATATTGTTTAGAAATAAAAAAAAACTGCTGCAAATTGATCAAGTGAAGAGGTTCTGGGAAGGAAACAGGTGTAGCTGTCACTACATGCTACCAGGAGCCAAGGAGGTCACAAAGTGGCCTGCAACCTATTTACATAGCCCCCATAAGCCCACCTTGAATATAGGTGTATGTCCACAGCCATTAAACTTTCAAATTCACCAAGAAAACAACACTTTTGATCAAATCCTGATAAACATATTTTTCAATTAACTGAGAAAACAACACCCGTTTAAGTGGGGACGAATGGATGGACACGCCTTCGACGGGAACCGCAGGTCTGGTTTCATCCGCTAGTTATAGTTATGCGCCTCGTCGTTCCGCGCTCGTGCGAGCGAATTTCCAACGTGAGTCGCTGACCGGTGGACCATGGTGTTCTGAGGGCCCACTTGCAGAGAGGGCGGCTCAGGTTCTGGGCGCGTGACCCAACAGGCTCCCCCACCACCCTACGCGCCCGGGCGTCGGGTGCGGTATTATTTTCTCACTGACCAGTGGCCCCTGAGGCACATGGACCCACCGACAGTGAGATGGGTGTAGAACTAAGGCGTGCGTCGTCTCCACGATGGGTCTCTCTCGCTCATCTCCTTGTTCCCCCTTTTCCTGTTTCCCTGTAGGAGGCTGGTCGGGCGCCGCCAGATTCCGGCACCGCTAACCTGTGTGTTAATGAATTGAGGTGCTTTTAGTAAATCTTCATTCTTCTGTAGCTATGTGATTTCACGATTTTTTGAACAGGTTTTTAATGTTAAATTCCAAGCTTCATGTATAATTCTGTACATTAGCTAGGTTTCTTATGGCGTTTTCAAAATCCATGAATTGTTGATTTACTTCAATCTATAGGATGATGGTCTGTGCGAGCAAGTGAAGAAAGTTGACTTGCTTCAATCTCATTCCATTTTGTTGTATCCTGATGGACAGGCAGAAGTCTTTGTTGTGTATTAACGATTGTTGAAAGCCATTAACATCTTGAAGATGATGCAGTGTACCATATGACTATTTAGCATTTTCCATGGCCAGTGACTTTATTTCTCTTCTTTATTCTGTTTTTTTTTCTAAAATAATGTTCTTGATGTCATGCCTGAAAGTCTGAAACTCCATCTTACACAATCTCCATATCTTGAAAAGTATAAAAACTAGGATACCGGAATACTGATGTTGATATATATATATATGTTAAATGTATAACTTTTTCTCTGTTTCTATGGCCAGGTTATCTTTAAATACTGACGATTTGGCAATGAGTTCCAGATCATCAGGAATAATATTGACAAGATCAAGTTGATATCCTATTCAAGCCATCCCTATGTTCTTCTCCAGGTTCCGCTTGTAATATCTCTTCAATTTCTTATTCCATTTTGCCGATGCTCTGTGGATACAATAACTGTGGGCTTAATTTTAGGACTGGAACTATCTGATTATGTTAATTAAAGCTAAAACAATACCTATTGAAGTTACATATGGGTAACGTAGTTGTATATATGTTCTTTCTTGCTTTATACGGTCTAATCAATCATTGAAGTAGTGCTTATTCCACATTACTATTTGGTCCAAATTGCTTAATAGTGAAATACAAGAATGTAATAAATTTTCTTAAACATGAAGAATATAAAGATGTTGCAAGGGAAGACTCCCCCTACTCTTTTCTTCTGCGGAACAAACAATGATAGGCAGTGATATGTTCCTCAGCCAGTAGCTACAGAACTGAATAATCAGACAAGCTTGCTCTGGTTTCTTTATCAGGTGATCTTTCTGCAAAATGCAAATGATGTACGTGTACAGAATACATATGTCTAAATTCCTATGGAACTTCTATATACTATGCAGGTCACTCCATAGAAAGGTGCTGACCTGAATTTACTCCCATCAAGAATTTCTGAGCCCATTAGTTAACAGGAACTGCCTAGGCCACTCTCTACCTGCTGCCAATCGGTTGGCGTTGAAGGAACTTGCTACAATTTTAGTCAACCGAATATCTGGGCCAACATGAGCATGGCTACAGGCTACCTCTTTTCGTTATTAGCATCAATAACACAGTGCTTTGGATGGAAATTTGTACCAGCTAGTGTTCGAAACTACTGGGAAAACATAGTCTGTATAGTAATGAATTCAAGTCTTCATGTAAACTATATCGATAGACCATGCGATTAGTGTTATCAATATCATGTATTTATATGAGTTCATATATGGTCTTAAATTGAGATGTAATAAGGTCAGTCTCAATGCATGTTTCATGGGAGTGTCATGTACATTAAATAGGGTGCCACATAAGCAAAATTGCTGATTTAGCAGGGTCATTAAATGAAGGAGTTTCATCATATGAGAGAGGAGTTTCATTCCCATAAAACTCTTGTGGCTCGGTTACCTAGTTTATAGTCTTAGTTTATAGTCTTGGTAACTGTGTCATGAAACTATGCATTGAGACTGGCCTAAGATGTGGTAGGGTGCTGTGAAGCGCAGTTCCTTTTCTGCTAAGCCTATCTAGTTCGACAGCCAAAGTAGGAATAACGTGTAACGTTAAGAGGGAACGAGAGGCAATGCTGACTCGGTACTAGACCTGAGCAAATCTGGCCTGGCCTGGCCTGGCCTGGCCTGAGCCCATCGGGTTAAGCCCGGCCTGTGACTGCCTAATGGATGGGCCTGGCGCTGGTTTCAATGGCCTGAGAAAAACAGGCCAGGCCAGCCTAGCATGATTATGGAAGAAGTCTACTTTAGGTCCCTCAACTTTTACAAAAGTCTATTTTTAATCTCTGAACTTTAAAACCGGGTAAAATACATCTCTCAATTTTTGAAATCATGCATATTACGTCCCTGACATGGTTATGAGCGGTTTTGAAGGCAGTTTTGTCTTTTTCATTTTTATTTATTTTGGCTGAATATTTGTAAAATTATAGTAAATCACATAAAATTCATAAAAT
>Ga0182004_10004169_pt1 | contig 11619 bp, 12 predicted proteins | sample Sormic07211540_1_FD_120479 | JGI IMG/M metagenome (GOLD analysis project Ga0182004, IMG submission 120479) | Endophyte microbial communities from Sorghum bicolor roots, Mead, Nebraska, USA - 072115-40_1 MetaG | ecosystem: Host-associated > Plants > Roots > Unclassified | place: USA: Nebraska...
GCCCTAGGTTATACCTTTGCCTTGCGCTTTCCATTCCATCTCCTCAATGTTGATGCAACACATGCACCAACCAATCACCAAATGATATGATCCACTTCATATCATCACGTGACCGTATTGGTTAGTCGATCTTGACCTCACTTGCTCTTCATCGTTGCCTTGGTCCGTCGGTGCCAAGTCTTGCTCAAGCTTCACCGTCACACGCGGTCCCTCGCTTCAAAGCCTCCGACTTACCCTTCACTCTTGCAACTAGTCCATCAAGCCAAGCCTCATCTTGATCTTCTCCACCTTGGTCACATGACTCCATGTCATGTCTCATATGCAATGAGCTCCTCCATCATCACATCATCACCTATGGACTAATCTCCAATGTATCTCACATAAACACTATTAGTCCACCTAAGTTGTCACTAAATTACCAAAACCAAACAAGGACCTTTCAGCTGTCACCCGAGAGTATTCCAAGGTATCGATTTTCCACGGGAACGTGAAGTGTACTAGTTGAGTTTTAGAGTGCTCAAGGATAACTATATATTTAGGGGGTAGAGAGGAATTTTCTTAAGAGTTCTATAGGTTGATCTAGTAATCAGGCTTTACTCTAAAGTTACTTATCTTGTGATATCAGAACACTAACCACAGAAAGAGATGCGATAGGGGCTAGGAAGCTCTGACTATGGTCCTGCAACACCAATCCAAACATGGTGGAATACATCGATCGTCAGGAATGTCACGATCCTAGGGCGACCACAACAATACGCTGGATTGGGTGCAATTCCATGTAATTGCAAGACTAAGCACCACGCTTAACCTATTAATTACTACTCTAGCGTATCAAACAACTAGAGCACTTGATGCAAGGAAGAATCCAATAAATAACTTAAATGTAAATATGAAACTTAAATAAGAACTTAGGAAATAGAGAATTGAAGTACCTAGAGATTAACAAAAGATGAACTGGTTGCTACAAATAAACACTGTTGAAGAAGATCCGACAGATCAGTCTTCTCTTTGGGTCTCTCCTCTTCTCTCTCCCTCTAATCTAGATACAACTAGACAATTAGAACTAGAACTAGATGAACTAGAACTAGATCTAGATGAACTAGAGGGACCTCTACTTCTCTACTTGATGAAACCATATTTTTTGCTCTCGATATAGCTAATGAAGAAGATGAAGGAGATGCCTCTAGTTGAGCTAGTGGTAGAATAGCTTTGCCATTTATTTTAGTAATTAACTTGTCTAATTGAGTTTATAAAGAACTTTAAATAGGCTATTCACGCCCCCTCTCTAGCCATTTGGACCTTTCACCTATATCTACTAGGTGTTTGCATATAGGTCCATTTTCATGTTTAGTTGACGGTTAAAATTAGGTGTTATCTACCGTCAACACCATCAAAAGTTTTTCCATATATAGAAAAATCATCCATGAAATCTTCCATAATCTTTTCTATCATATCAGAGAATATAGACATCATACATCTTTGAAAAGAAGCAGGTGCATTACATAACCCAAAAGACATTGTACGATAGGCATAGGTTCCATAGGGACATGTAAAGGTGGTTTTGCTTTTATCATCAAGAAGGATAGAGATTTAGTGATACCCTTAATATCCATCTAACAAACAAAAGAAGGAATGGTTGGCTAATCGCTCTAGCATCTCATCAATAAAAGTCAATGGAAAGTGATCTTTCTTAGTTGCCTTATCAAGCTTTTTATAGTCTATGCACATCTACCATCCTCTGATGGTGCATTGAGGGATTAACTCATTCCTCTCATTTTCGACAACAGCCATAGCTCCCTTTTTAGGTACAACTTGAACAGGGCTTACCCACTCACTATGTGGCACAACTTAAATGATGCCTGCATGCAATAGTTTTAAAACTTCCTTCTTTACAACGTCTCAAATTGCATTATTGAGTCTACGTTGGGGTTCTCTAGATGGTGGAATATTAGGACCTGTAGGAATGCGATGGGTGCAAAGAGCAAGACTAATTCCTTTGAGATCTTGGAGTGAGTAGCTGAAGGCTGAGTGATATTTTTCTTGGACAACCATCAGGCAAAGAGTCTGCTCCTGAGTGAGTTTAGCACTTATAATGATAGGATACTCTAGATCGTCACCTAGAAAAGTGTATGTAAGACCGGTCAGTAAAGGTTTAAGCTCAATAGAAGGTTTAGGTGGTACTGCAAACTCATCTAAAGGTTCTTCCTCAGAAGGGTCAGCTTCTTCTATGAAGAATCTAGCTTCATCTTGTAATCCTGGTTTGGCTAAAAAGTCTAAGGATGCAGCTCAAATTTCCTCCATCAGGTCTTCTTGTGGATAAGGTTCAGTCCTAGAGTTTAAAGAGTGTGAGATGGACAATGAGAATTGAAGTTTCTTGCCTAAGCAAATTTTAAGCTTCCTAGATTGTCCTTCATAGAGAAGTCATCTAAAAGGTTGTCCTATCTATAGGTCAAAATCCCATGTGTAAAAGATATAAAAGCTTAAATGCACTAGGGTTCCTTCTACCTAAATGGGTAGGATGTGTAGGATTCCTAAACTGGGGATAATATGTTTTGAGAGACTTCTCATGAATTTTATTGATGGGATTTATGTCATGTATTGTATTAAATGGTCTGCAAGGGACATAGACATGATATTTATCCCTACAACAGGATTATAGAGAGCTTTTATTTGATCCATATTTATTATGCAATGATTAAGAATAGAATATGAATCTAAGTGAATTATTTCAGTGGAAAGCTCTGATTCTTCTAACAGTTCATTACTTATGACAGATATTAATTCTCCTGAGGTTCTTCTAGAAGGAATATCGTCAGGGGGGGTCAAAAGACTCTCTAGAGTTTCTCTATGGCCTCTTCACATAGTGATAATTCAAAACATTTCAAAATTTGGAAAAGAGATCAAGTTCTATATCTAACATAAAATCTAGAAACAGAATTTCTTCTTTTTCTTGCTCTAGTTGTGTTAGCTGAAGTGGATAGTGTGTCTGGTGAAGGATTGGTTTCAGCTAACTGGGGTTGAGGCTCTACTTCTAGGAGCTAATCTAATTCAGTGGATAGGATTTGATCTAGGATTAATCTTGCTTTCTCAGAAGAGACATGATAGAAATATCCTCCTGACATAGTGTCGAGCAACTTTCTACTTTCTCTACTCAGACCTTTATAAAAATGTTGTAAAAGAATAGGGTCTGGTAGACTAAGGTCCAGGCCAGATGCAAAAAGTGTAGTAAATCGATTCCAGTCTGAAGCCAAGGGTTCTTCACATGCTTATTTTATAGTGAGAACGATGACTCTAAGGTCCATGATTTGGGTGATGGAATAGAAATCTAGACAAAAGTTGGATCGTAAAGATCCCCAATCTTCTTGTTGCTTACCTACAGCTCTATTATACCATTGTCTAGCTTTTCCCTTTAATGAAAAAGGAACTAGCTTCCAATGGAGAGTTTCATCAGATATGCCTTCAATGCGAAGACAGTCACATGTTCGCTGAAAGTCTCTAATGTGTAGTTAAGTATTTTCATCTCCTTCTCCTGAAAACGATAGGCTTTGGACCAACACAATCAACTACGGACTCAGCCTATAGGTACATGTTGGGATAGGTTGTGATGACTCATGTGGCACTAGGCTAGTCTCCGTGGGTGCATAGAACTAAAGGCTAGGAATGGAATTTAAGGTATCCATAAAAGAAAGGTAAGATGTAAGAAAAGGTGAGATAACAGAAAAAGATAAAAGTGTGATACAAGGTAGAGTAAGACAAGGTTATCTAAGCAGACCATCTTTCTCCCCGGCAACGGCACCAGAAATGCTTATTGAAATTAGTTACGCACATGAAAGAATCAAAGAGAAATAATCCACAAGCGCACAGATATTTGTGAGCACTACACCCGGGAGATAAGTCCAGAGTATCATATTTATTTTTTTACCACTAGGAAAAAGCATGCAAAAGACTAACCTTTTATCTTAACTACTACCCATGGGTTGCAAGACAATATAGTGAGATATAGGCGATATAGAGAGAACTCTTTCTTTACTCTTCTTCTAACCTATTTAAGTGTGTAGATATCGTTCTAAGGGGAGTAACTAGAGAAAACAGACACCTTAGAGAGTGCTTAACCCTAGTACCATATACCCTACCTTTCCTCCTGACGGGATGTGGATTACTGAGACCCAAGAGGTTTGTCACTTCCCCCAAAAGGCTACCACAAATCTAGCCAAACAGGGAGTATCTAAGAGTATTCCTAGCCCAAGCACCACGCTTACTTTATGAATAATTACTCTATTCCCTACGCAAATTGAATAAAGTAAACTCATAAACCAAAGGACAATAAGAACAATAACTTACTAGTATCACAAGTTGAATTGCCGAACGATTCTAGAACCAAGCCTCGGGTTAGGAGAGTTAATCCCGAAGATATGAAGAAGAAGGCACTGATAGGCCGGGCTTCCTCAACTCCCATCTTCACCCTGTACTCTCTCAATCTCTATTCTTGCTATCACCCTAAAGAGACAGATCCATTCGAGGGACCCCTCTGTGTCTAACTCTCTCTTGAAAATATGAATTAGGGTTTTAGAGTTACATCTCAGGGGGGTCAGGGTCTTTATTTATAGCCCCATAGGAATCACCACAGCCCTTGGATCAAACCGACTTAAGCATGCACTTAAGATTAATCCTCAAAGTCGATGGAGGCAGGATCCGTGAGGTTCACTCCGATTGGTGGAGAGCCCCGGGCGGCCGCCCCTGTCATGGTGGGGCGCCCACCCCTGCCTATGGCAGGTGGGCCCCACCTTTCAGGTGGTGTCTTCCTAAGTCTTCTAGTTTTTTCCTGAGTTGACGTTCCAGTCTTCTCTCTATGGAATTCTATCGTCAACATTCGGACAATCACCAAAACTCATGTAAATCTGACATGTGAACTTTCTTAGTGCTTGCAAATTGGTCCTTTTTCATGCTAAGTTGACGGTTAAAATTAGGAGTTATCTACCGTCAACATAGATCATCCTAATCCATGATAGTGTTATAGACTTAGAGTACTCTATTGAGGAGATTATCATATTTATATGTGGCTATGTGCTCTCATTTATCTTTTGTCACTTATTATTCATATTTATATAATTTATCTTATGTGACACTTACCCTAGATGAGAGATAGATAAAGCAATGGTTAAGATCTCCATGACAATATGCAGTGCTCATTTGCTCATTATCCATTGCACTCCCTTCCTGGTGGTAAAAATATAAATAACGATACCTAGATTACTCCTGGTAAAATGCTACATCGGTATTATCTATGCACTCGTGGATCCTTTGTTATTATCTAGAAAAGCATATACATTTTATACTAGCTCTTCTACATCATGCTGGGGATGAAAAACTAGCTTAATTGATGTAAAGTAATTTTAGCATCATTGCTAGGGACAGGTTTAAAAGTCTATTTATAGTAATTGTGTTAAGAAGTGTCAACAAGCATTTTTGGCGCCGTTGCCGGGGAAGGTTCAAAGAATTAAAGGATAATGAGCATCACTGCGTCGACACATGGATCGAGCACCATCCACTCTTCTCACTCATGCAGACTTAACCTTTTCTTTTGTCTATTTTATATTTCATATGTAGGGTAATGTATGAGTAGGTTTTATCTCCTATATAATTTTGTTGATAATCTAGAAACCTTGATCAGGAAGACAAAGGCTATGTTGAAAAGGAACAAATCAGCTTCATCATCATCTTGGCTTACCAATCCTCCTAAGTTTCAACATATTATTCAAAGTTTGACACAGAGCTTGATGTCATAGTCGATAAGTCACTTCATGAGTTCTCTGCTCCCGCTGCGGCCAACATCGCCAGCTATAGATATTCATGGGTCATTTGAGCTCAAGCCTGCGCTGATCAACTTGGTGCAAGCAAGCCAGTTTTGTGGGAAGGCCCATCAAGATGCTTGTGCTCATCTTCAACTCTACCTAGAGATCTATAGCACTTTCACTATCAAAGACGTCCCCAAATATGCTATACTACTTCACCTTTTCTCATTCTCACTCTTAGGGAAGGCGAAGCAGTGGTTCTACACCAACAAGGAGAAAAATACTATGTGGGCACTATGGTCCGCCAATTTTATAGTGAAGTTCTTTCCCACAGGCAAGACCAATGGTCTTCATGGGAAGATATCAAGTTTTCAGTAACAACATGATGAGACAGTCCTAGAAGCTTGGGAGCATTTTCAAGTCTACATACTCAAGTGTCCACCACATGGGATGGAGAATTGGCTGCTCATACAAACATTCTATCATGGGCTTAGTAACAAAACTCGTGAAACCATGGATGCCGATACTGAAGGTGCATTCTTATAACTTACTATTAATGAAGCCACCGCTCTTGTGGAAAAGATGGCTTCCAATCAAGGTTGGAGTGAAGAGAGAACTCAAACCCACAAGAGTGGTGGAGGAATACACCAGCTCAAGGAGCTATACATGCTAGCTGCCAAGATGGACTCGCTGATGAAATGGCTTGATGAGAGAGTTGTTGAGAAAAGGGATGTCGTGCACATTCATGATTCCGACATGACTTGTGAAGAGTGTAGAGAAACTAGGCATACATGTACCAACGATCTAGAGCTAACGGAGGACATGAACTACATCAACAACTACTACTACTACTACGACTACCGTCCTCATTAGAACCAAGGCTAGAACCAGCAATAGTGGCCTAACTACTCATGTAACTACTCAGGTAATTACTAAGGTAATAATTCTTACAATAATACTAGTCAGCCATCTTTAAGAGACTTAGTGCTTAATCATGGAAAGTTAATGGATAGCCTGTCTAAGAAGCTAGCTAGCATCTAATAATAAAATCTTAGAATCAGTTAATGCCCTGTTCTTGAAAGAGCAAGAGCATGTCATAACTTTTGATTCCCGATCTGTTCAGTGCTGATGGTTTAGACGTCCGAACCAACCACTCTAAAGAACATGCCATAACTTTTGATTCCCAAAAGCTATGAAGGTGAATGAGGACATTTTGGAAAGCTTAAGAAGTCTACTTTTCAATGCAAGAAGTTCCATATATTTTGGATATCTTATGCTCAAGATAGTCAGTTTTGTAAAGACTACTCTATAAGTCCAAGATTGTCACGTCAGGAAACTGGGACAAATCTTTGTTCAAAACTGTACCAATCTACAACGTGTCATGGTGCATGGCATATATGGTTGGAAAGATCATCAAGTTAACTTTCCAACGCATCCAACAATGGATCATTTGGACTTCTCAAGATGGAGTTGCTAGTAGGGCTGTTGCTAGTATAAATATCCACTAAGACTCATTGCAAACTAAGATTTTGATAATTAGAATACATACCACTTTGTTCAGCTGTGTGCTAACAAAACCAGAGAGAGATTCCCTACCCCTTTGCTCTTGTGTTTTGCCTTGTGGAGATTACAGAAGCGGCCACGTCATCGGCACCCAATCTGTGCTCCTGATCTTCGTGTTCAGGTTGCGTAGGTTGGTTCATTGAGAGTGTGATTGGGCGAATCCTTGGTTCAGGCTGCCGTAGAGAGATGGTGGTTGGCTCTTTGTGCGTGTCGTCAGGTTGCACTAGTCATCGCTGCTGGTAGCAAGTTATCTGCCATTCTTCAGCAAGTTATCAAGATCAAGATCCTACGTCGTGAAGATCGGGACAACAACCTCATCATCAGGTATCAAATCTTTCGTTGGCATGGTAGGATTTTTACCCTTAGCTACATATATATTTTGTGTTTGTCCAATCCACTAATAAGCCACAAAAATATTTTACATCAGCCCGTTGTTTCAATCTGTTATTCTAGTGAGTTTGGTTAAATTTCGGTACATTAGAGTCTATATTTTTGTTGCTGATCATATTCCTTTGTGTGTCCTTTGAGCTTCTTTTACATATCTACAAATTCCTAAAACAAAAATTCAGAAACTCGTATGATCCTTCGCGTAAACTTTGATCATATCAAGTTAGAAAGCTAACAGTTGTGTCTTGTTTCTACCAAAAAGAAACTGTGCAATTTTATATCTGATCTTATTCTTAGTTGTGTAAAAAAAGGTGATAAAAAAACAAAGAAAGAAAAGACTCAAAACAAGAGAAGAAAGATTGAGGAAAGAAAAGTTGTGAAGGAAGAGTAGAAAGTTCAGTTTGTTTATGTGCACAAGCATTTAATTTTATATCAAGTTGCACAATCAGCTTGTTATCTATGTTTGGTGCATAATTTTGCTTGGGTTTGATTGCAACACTTGCGTCCTAAGCATACTCCTTGTTTGCATCAAATCTAAAAGTATCTTTGTGCGAGTGCTTGATCCATTGACATTACTCATATTTTGTGGTCAGCACTAGGCATTGTACTTCTATTTGGTACTGCGGTTTAACTTTACAAAATATCAAAAATTCAGATTGTATTCCTTGAGAATTATATCCCCACCAAGCTCCACAAATAATCCACCGTCATAGGAAAACACTGATCTTGGATTCTCCCAACCATCATTCTTGGTTACCACCTCGCATTGGTACTCTGTAATCTCCTGTAGGGAACATGCACGAGCTTCGGTTGGTAAGAGAGGTGAGATTGAGAGATTCCACATATATTTTTCTATTTCACACAAATACATATTTGCTGTACACCATCACTCACTTGACAGGAAGATGGCTGAGATTGAAGATTGTGTCACCATGACACAATTCAATGTGATGAAGCAAAGTATGGAGGAGCTAACAACCAATGTTCAAGCACTTATGAATCGCATTCAAGATCACCCTCATAATGATGCCAATGCAAGTCAACATGGAGATGATGTTGAGGAAACAGAAGAAGAAGCTGTTGCTAGAAGTGCAAGAGAACAATGAAGAAGACAGAGAAACCGTGTTGCTGCAAATGCAAGAAGACCTCCACTTCGCGGTCACCGAAATGATGGCATAGGTGCGAATCGTGGAAGAGATCATAGGCTAAAGGAAACTGAAACTGACGAAGATGACGAAGAAGAGGAGGTTGAACAGCCCTATCATGATGATTGTCGTCATCGAGGTAATCATGGGCGCAATCGACCCAATGAGGAGAGGTTTGGCAAGTTAAAATTCACCATGCCTAAGTTTGAAGGAGAATCTGATCCTGAAACATATCTTACATGGGAGTTGAAGGTGGCTAAAATTTTTTATGTGCATAATTATTCTAAGCGAAAGAAGGTTGCCATGGCTGCTCTTGAGTTCGATGGATATGCTCTAATCTGGTGGGAGCAAATGCTGAATGAAAGAGAAGAAGCTGACCAAGGTGATGTTCGTTCATGGGCTGAAATGAAAAGAGAATTGAAGGCAAGATTTGTCCCCAAACATTATCATCGTGATTTATTTGACAAGCTGCAGAATCTGAAGCAAGGAAGCCTCAGTGTTGATGAGTATTATAAAGAGATGGAGAAGGTGATGATTAGAGTCAATGTATATGAAGATGAAGAGCAAACAATTGCAAGATTTATATTAGGGCTGCATTGTAATATTCAGCGCATTGTTGAGTTTGAGCAATACCGCAATCTCGTTGAATTGGTGCATCAAGCTAGCAAACCTGAACATCAATTGCAGCAAGATATGAAGTCTAGTAGGGGAGCATCTTTCAGCACAAAGAGTGCAGCAAGTGGAAGCAAATTCACACAAAGATGTAGTGTAAGTAAAAGTACAATCTCCAACTCAAGTGATGGAGCACGGTCTAGCAATTTTGGAGCTTCTAGTGGCAAAGAGATGGCTGCTCCAAATGGGAAAAAGTAAATCAGCAAACCCAGTGAGTTCTTCCACCAAGAGTAGTGGAATTCAATGCTTCAAGTGTGGTGGTCGTGGTCATGTTGCAAGAGAGTGTCCAAACAATAGAACCACCATTGTGAATGATCAAGGAGAGTATGAATCTACTAGTGAGGTAGAAGAAAAAAAATGAAGAGGAGAATAATCTTGAGAAGGACATCTGTGAATTTGAATCTGGTGCTGCTCTTGTTGTAACTCAGATTTTGAGTGTGCAACTGAATGATGCTGAAAATGGACAGCGGCACAATCCCTTTCAGACTAGAGCTAAAGTGCAAGTGTAACACCCTAAAAATTTATCTTCAAATTAGTATTTAAATTGGCATAATTATAGGAATTATTTAACATTTTTTAGGAAAAATAACAATTTTTGGAATTATCTGAAATAAACAATAAGGTCTAGAAACATGAAATGTTGCATTCATGCTGGTGCATAATATTTTTAACTGATTGTAGGACTAGGTTGTTTGGTTTTAAAAATCAATTTGATTGAAATTTATCCAAATTTACAGCTCTAAAACTTTAAAAGAGTTTTCCTTTTGTTTCCACCCCCTACACCGAATCTGGCACAGCCCAAACCCTGGCCCAGTTTTCCCACGCGCTCGCGCCCTGGCCTTGGGCCGTTGGCAGCCCAACCACCCACCCCCACACCCCAGCTGCCGCAGCAAGCGTGTGGCCTAGTGGCGTGGCCCGCTCGGCCTCCCCCTCTCGCTGCGCGCCTCCCTCTCTCGCTGCGTGGTAGGGCCCGCCTGTCGGCACTTTTCCACCCCCTCCCTCTCTCACTGTGCCGTGGGGCCCGCTCGTCAGCATCCCCCCCTTCGTCCTTGCTGAGCCAGGAGCGCGCGATGGCATTCAACGCCATCACTCCCCCCACCCACCCACCTTCAAGCTCCAATTGATGGAGGCCATCCATCGGCCTTCAAGCCGCCTTGATGCCGGGCTTAAATCGCCTGAGCGTTCGCCCCCTCAGCGCCCCTGCTCGCCCTATAATGCTCACTGGCAAGCTCCTCCTTCTCCTCCTTCGGTTCTTGAACCAAGCTCAATCCATTCCCAAATTCTCCGTCTTCAGAGCACGGTGGACGCTGCGAACATGCGCAGAGCGTTCGCCTGGTGATACCGCGGCCATAGGTGCACTCTCACCCTACTTTTCTTCACGGTTTTGTCCAAACCAAGCTCACCGTTGCCTTCTTTCTCTTCCTAGTCCACCTCGCCCGTAGCCACACCGCTCGGATCCTCCCCAGACATTGCGAACACCTTTAACGGAACCACGGTATAACCCCGATGCTCCCCATGTCTTTAACCGTGAGTTTAGGGCGCTATAATACCGAATCCGAGGCTCTCCCAGGGCGCGGCAATGGCGCCGCCATGGGGCCGACGTCCCGACGTGCTCCTTGCCTTTTCTTTTTGCCCTATCGTGTTCGCCTCATCGCGCTAGTCACCCTGGTGGTTTTCTTTCTGTTTGGCGTGGCCGGGAACGCATTTCTAGCGAGCTCCGAGAGGAGCTCACCTCATCGGCGGCAATGGCGCCGCCGCGTTTGGCCCCAGCTCAGGGGAGCCCCCCCTCCTTTTCTCCCAGGTCCGTTCGATCTGTTTTCAGTGGCTCAGATTACATATCCCTTCGGGGTTATGTAACCGGTCCACGGTGGACCATGGGCGCGCTCCACGGCCGTCGGTCAGCCGTACCGTGGTGGACCGAGCCAATCCCAGTGTTCATATTTGGGAACGCAATAAGGAATTGATCCGCAAGCGCACGGATATCGGTGAGCACTTCACCCGGGAGGTTATCTAGAGTATCGTATTTATTTTTTTACCACTAGGAGAAAGAGTGCATCTGA
>Ga0182004_10004170_pt1 | contig 11616 bp, 12 predicted proteins | sample Sormic07211540_1_FD_120479 | JGI IMG/M metagenome (GOLD analysis project Ga0182004, IMG submission 120479) | Endophyte microbial communities from Sorghum bicolor roots, Mead, Nebraska, USA - 072115-40_1 MetaG | ecosystem: Host-associated > Plants > Roots > Unclassified | place: USA: Nebraska...
GCCAAATAAATAAACAAATTTGCAGAATGAGTCTAAATTATTTGAGATGCGGTATTATTTAGTGGAGTGAATTCAGAAACTATATTCAATTTAAAAACTTTCATAGATGCTGCAGCCCGCAATAAACTCATCAGTCTAAGTGGTCAGAGCTATATATATGCAAGCAACCGCAGGCCATGGTTTAGCCCGCGCACGATACGGATAAGGGGAGGGGTAATGTAGTCTTTTCCTGTAGCCAATCCAACCTGACGTGATGAGTGAGACTGCCACGTAGGTAAAATGGATAAATCTATAGAACCGAAGAGATTCCTGAGACAAATCTTTAATTACACTTATAAGAGGGGCAAGTGAAGATGAGCCATCTGTAAAAGGGACAAATATTTAAATTGCCCGTCTAATGGACAGCCGTGGTGGGTTGTTAAAAAAAAACCTTGGCGGTCGAGGCCACAGCTCTCCGACAGTCCCCAAATCCCTGAGACGCACGAATCGCAGCGAGTGCTGGGACAGAGCGCACTATGGCCGCCGCCGACGACCAGCCGGAGACTGTGGAGGTCACGCTGCGCGCCGTCGGCCCGTCCCGCCCATCCACCCTCCGCCTCCCTCCGCTTCTCTCGGTCGGTAAACCCAACCCCCCGCCCCCCTCCTTTAACCTTCGTCTAGGCTGAGTCCTCCCTGATGTCTGTCTCCTTGTAGGTTGCCGAGCTTCGCGGCCGCATCGCGCGCGAACGCCGTCTGGCAGGCACAGAAGAGGTTCGACTCCGCCTGGTCCTGCGGGGAAAGACGCTCCCGCACCAACACGATACCCATGTCAATCTTCGCGATGGGGGTGGGTGCCCTAATCCTGAATTCCCCTATGTCGTCAGTGGCCATTTGCGAGATATGTTGCTAACATCGCATATAGGTTCATGTTTAGGGCATCTCCAAGAGTTTGCAAAATTATACTTGGCGAATCTTGTGATTTGCCAACTCCCAAAAACATATGCTAAAAGAGTTTGACATTTTTGACTTGCAAAATTTAAAATAAGGCCCACAAACTATTTTTTTTTGCACAGGGTATCATTTAGTTTGTTTATAAGTACCATTCAGTAGCAGCAGCTAGCAGAAAAGAAAGTAGTCACAGTTTTCATTCATGAGGAGGAGCAGGCAATCTTTCATGTCCTTTCCGCAGAGGAGGTGACATGGACCAGCAGCAGCAGGCGACATGCAGGTGACAGGCCTTTGTCAGTCGCTTTCGGACCCTGCTGAAGAGGTTGTGCGAGCGCGAAGGGAAGCCGGCGGCGCGCGAAGCCACAATGCCAAGGGCGATAAGTGCGTGTATATTTACGTGCTGGGGAAAGAAATATGCTAACTTCCTATTTTTGCCATGTTGGGATGCCAAATTGTTGGATGATGTTTTTTCATGTTTTGCCAAAATTTTATGGATGCCAAGTTGAGATAGCAAACTCTTGGAGATGCTCTAGTTTTGTCTTCTCTTCTATAAAATCGGTGCTGTGCTCTAGTATGGGGCTGTCCAATTTAGTTTGTCATGATCCATTTACACACAGGTTTGTTCATATGAGAGTTTTTATATATATATATTTATTTATTTATTTCACGATTTCTGCAGATACTTTAATAGTGGCCGTGGCGCCTAAGCCTCCTGCTAATCATCTCCTTGACGATGACGAGGAGGAAGAAGAGGAAGAACTGGTACAATTTTCTTGCAGTACATCCAAAAGATCTGCAATGTTAGATATCTTTTTGTATTTCGTAAAAATCTACCCCTCTCTTTTCATTTCTGTAGAAGTTCAAAATACCACAAACGACAACCTTGTGGAAGAGGAAAATTTTTATGTTTCTTCGAGACAAGTTGAGATTACCTGGTAATGTGATGCACGTTTCTCATCTATTTTGTTGTATAAAATGAAATGACAGTGTGCTGAATGTAACACACATTCTACTTCTTCAGATATCATTTTGATGGCGCTGTTTTCTCTCAGTATGAAAGCATGGATTATCATTGCAATGTGGTTCCTATTGGCACCGACTGCTCAGAAGTATAACGTTGGACCTTTATATGTAAGTAACTTCTTCAGTACTCAGAAACTCTTACTAATTATTATCAGTGATATACATTATGCTCATCCTGACAATGAAATGCATCTAAGCATTTGAAACACATCTAGATAGTTATTAAGAATTGAACATACCAATTTCTAGCTCCAGCCAAGGTTATACTGATTGTGCCGAACCTTGATGCTACTATTATGTGTAGTAAAATTTAGGGGTTTGGAATGGCGAAAATTATGGAATTTGTTTCTACGTTTCAATTTATTGGCAAAATGCTATTGTTTGCTGTATTGTCAGATACTTGGTACCGGTTTCTTGATCATAGTTCTTAATCTTGGAAGACGACAACAAGGTGATGTTAGGTATGTCATCTTATAACTTCAGTTTGTGTTATTGTTCAGTTTTTGATGAAAACTTTTTATTATGTTTTGACCAACATTGGGTTCTTCTATACCATGCAATTGCTTGTGCTTACAACTCAGTTGTTTAGCATCAGGATATGATATGTAATGATACATTGTGCATACTTTGGTCTTCTTATTGGTTGGAGTGCTGGATAGAAGTAGTACAGCTAAAATGTGCTCCATTCCTTTGGGGTGGGGTGCGGGGATGTCTTCCTAAGTGAAAAGCAATGTTTTTAAGGCGGTAAGGCGAGGCGTGGCGAGTGACTACCGCCTTACGCTTAGGCGACTAAGGCGTGAGGCGAGGCGACGCCTTACCAATTTAAGAAAAATTTAAAACAACAGCTTAGAGTAGTAGATGATAAAGAGAAAAGAAAAGGAAAAAGAAAAAGAGAGGAGGAGTAAGAAGTGGACTGGCCCAGCCCACCAGGCAGCCCATGTGCCCCTCCCCCTCCTAGCGTGGCTTATCCCAATGGGAATCCCCTCCAGCGCTGCTGCTCATTCTCCACCACTCGACCCGCTCCGCTCGTCTCTCCGCTCCACTTCCCTCTGTGGCTCCGCTTCCGTCCGCGGCTCCTCCCCTCTCTCCGGATGCGCTGCTCTGCTCCCCTCCCTCGCTGCTCCCCTTCCAGATCTACAGCCACTGCGGTCCCTTTCCAGATCGAGCAGCCGGTGGCGAGGAGAAGGCAGAATCGAGTCGACGGCGCCGAGGAGACAGCGGAATAGAGAGGACCCGCATCAGAATCGACGAGGAGACGGCAGAATCGAGGGGGCATCAGCATGTGCATAAGGCGACAAGGCGCCGCCTTACCCCTAAGGCGAGCCTCGAGCGCCCCGACGCCTAAGCGTCGCTTAAGCGACGCCTAAGAGACGCCTTAAAAACACTGGTGAAAAGCAAATTAAAAAACAGCTTGTTGCAGCATAAAAGTTCTTTTTCTTTTGGTCAACAGCTGGTTAGTGGCTAGAAAGTACTCGCACTGTCAGCTACCAGACTATGTGCTTGTTTTTTTGCTAGAATAGCTGTGATTTACTTCTGTTATTTCTGGGCTTGTCATGACGATCAGTGATATTGATGCTTCTGTATTGTGAAACTGGAGATAAACTGTTCTCCTTTTTCATTGGTGCTAGTATTTTCTTTATCAGTGCAATTCACAAGTTGATTTTATTCAGTTCTAGTTTGTCTGGGCTTGTCATGCTGATAAGCCAAATAGATGTTTCTCTGCTAAGAGTCTTTTACCTAGGCAATAAACTTTTTCTTTGGCCAGTGCCAGTGCTTTGCAATAAACATAAAAAGGAAGATGGCCATTCAGACGCAAAGATCTAGTTGTAACAAATTTAGTTGTACTATTAGATGATGAAAAAGTTTATGAATTGTATATTGGGAAGTCACAGCTTATTATTTTCTGACTTTGAAGTTTAAACTTTCTGTTTGTTCTACCCTCAACGCAGTGCATACTCCATATTCAACGAAGATTTTAGGGAGCTGCCAGGAACACTTAATGCAGATCGCATTGATCGAGACATCCGGGCAGGTCAATTTTAGAGTCTGGGTGATAGACGATGGTATGCTGAGATTTGTACAAAAGCGTATTGTGCGTTGCCTTTGTTGGAAAGCACTGTGGAGATGAAGGCAGTGCACCTCTAAGGGTTAATGCCCAATATATGTATGACGAGGATTTTTTACTTCAATTCATTTCGCAATTAGGAAGATTTGCACGTGCAATCTAACGAGCCGTACTTCAGTTACATGATGATACCCGCGCTCCCAACATATATAAAAATCCTTACCCCAACTATTGGTGTATATTAGTCACAAAAGAAAACTATTGGTGTATATTCCTAAAAGAAAAACGACCACAGTTAACACAACGGCAGGACTAAATCCTACAGAAGAACCACTGCAAAGTTTCTAGGCCCAGTTCAATGTCACTGGCTGAAAAAAAAGTTCAAGGATCTGCCATCATGTAATATTCTGCATTTGAAACGAATCCAGGATTGAAGTTCAAGACCCTTTTGAGTTTTTGTGGATTGAACACTTCAACTTCGACCAAGAAGAGGGCGCTGACTGGGTGGTGATCTGAGAGGTTCAAACCGGAGCTCCAGTATGATAGTTGTTTGGTACCCTTCCCAAACCATAGTACACGATCGCACCTGAATCACTGGCAATACACTGATCATTTGAGGATCTTTGGAAGGACATCGAATTACTTAATAGATAGTAGCTAGAATTCTGGCAAGAAATTTCAAGTTCACATGGAAAAATACTCCTAAGAATGCTAGAAGAGATCTCAAGTTCAGAAGCATGGTCATGGTTTGCATATGCATACTTGATGTATTTCTAATCTTAAACAAAAATATAGTATAATCAGAAAGAGGCTTAACCATGCTGGAGATCTTTTTTTTTTCTCTGCTTCATTATGAAGCTCACCAACATATCTGGTTGAATTCCTTTCGTACTTGTAAGTTGGTGGAAAGTTAATCAAGCCTTCCTTCCAACCAACAAAAGTATTCCCACTTATTAGCTCCTTGCTTAGCTAAAATATATGTGAATAGCTGTCATACTGTGGATTGTGGAGGTGATCTGACTTCAAAAGATCATCCCACTTCTTTATAGCCACCAGATATTTAAATCATCAATATAATACAAAATCCCATTTGAGATTTCTTAATGAAAACACATGGACAATCATCATTATCGGTGTATCCTTTGTTTAAAAGGAAATCACTCAGTCGGTTGTACCACATTTGTCCCGACTGCTTCAAGCCATATAATGACTTTTGTAGTTTTACACAATACATGTTACAATTTGCGTTTGGATTCGGAATTTGGATTCCATCGGGAACCTTCATGTATATGTCCGAATCAAGTGACCCATATAGATATGCTGTCACCACATCCATCAACTGTGTAGATAGATGATTTTGAACTACCAATGATATTAAGTATCGGAAAGTAATTCCACTCATTACTGGAGAATAAGTTTCATTGTAGTCAATATTGGGTCTCTGTGTGAACCCTTGTACTACGAGCCTTGCTTTATATCTCACCACCTCATTGTTCTCATTCCATTTCTGAACGAAAACCCATTTAAAGCCTATAGGAAAGACTTTGGAAGGTGTGGGCATAGCTTTTGTGAATACCCCTCTTTTAGTGAGCGAGGCTATCTCAGCTTGAATTGCTTCTTTTCATTGAGCCCAGTCCGAGCGCTTTTTGCACTCTTCCATGGTCTTAGGATCTAGATCATTGAGAAAGATTTGTGCAATTGTTGTAGAGAAATACATGTCTACAACAGTAGTCTTACGATCGTATGATTCTCCAGAATTGATATTATTGATAGAAATTTCTTTCACCCCATTATTTGACTCAACATTTCCCAAAACTATGGAGTCAGGGTGTACCAATGTCCCAGGATCAGAATTTGGATGCACCGTTGATCCGGTTGCGGATTTGGTCCTAGTGTTGGACTTCTATCCACTATTAGTTGTCTACCAGCTTGAGGTTGGCTTGGATTTACTGATCTGGAGGATTTAGCTCTCGACGCTTACTTGGAGCATTATCCTTAGGAGCGGCCGTACTTCTCCCCCTCTTCTTTGGAAGTGGGAGTTGAATGGTTTTTATTGGTACCTCCACTCTTTCGGGCGGATTGCGAGTAGGATAAGAGGATTTTGTGACACCCTTATAATTAGTAAATGCTTCTGGCAGGTTATTTGCAATATGTTGTAAGTTTATGATTTTCTGAACTTATTGTTCAGTCTCTAGAGTACGTGGATCTGAGGAAGAAATGCCTTGGGCATTCCAGTTGATTTCCTGGCATTCTTTTTGGTACTTGAAATCTCCCTCTAATGCCGGGAAATGGTCCTCGTTGAATATGCAGTCAGCATACCGGGCCATGAATAAATCTCCTGTAAGAGGCTCGAGGTATTTGATAATCGATGGAGATTGATATCCCACATAGATACCAAGTTTCCTATGTGGACCCATAGAGGTACGCTTAGGTAGTGAGATCGGTACGTAATACAACGCAACCGAATTTTCGTAGATGAGAAATATTTGGCATATTCCCATGTACTAGTTGAAACAAGGAGACTACATGATATGCAGTTGGACGCAATTGAATTAAGTCAACAACATGTAAAACTGCATGACCCCAACATGAAGTTGGTAGGTTGCAATTTTGTAATAATGGTCTTGCAATGAATTTAATTCTCTTAATAAGAGATTCTGATAAACCATTTTGTGTATGGACATATGGGACAAAGTGTTGAACTTGAATTCCTAAAGCCATATAATAATTAAGCCTTCGAGGAAAATTCAGCAGCATTGTCCATTCGAATTGATTGAATTTGATGTTCAGGATTATGTGCTCTAAGTTTAATAACTTCAGCAATATTTTTTGCGAAAGCATGGTTACGTGTGGACAAAAGACACACATGATACCATCTAGTAGATGCATCTATTAGAAACATGAAGTACCAGAATGGTCCAGATGTTGGTTGTATGGGGCCACAAATATCTCCTTGAATGTGTTCAAGAAATTTAAGTGGCTCATTTTGGATCTTAACGGGCGATGAACGTAAGATCAATTTCCCTGTAGCGCATGAAGTGCACATAAAATCTGAAGATTTGGGGAACTTAGCAGTATTTAACTCATGACCATAAGAATTGCTGATAATTTTCTGCATCATCCCTATACCAGGATGAACAAGGCGATCATGCCAAGTTTTAAATGCGTCAACATTATGAAAAATTACCTTGTATGCCACTTGTGGTATGGGTTTGATGTATGTGTAGTACAATCTAGATAGAAAAGAGGGAATTGTCTCAACAATTCGTTTGCCATATCCATTGTTTTTAGTAACAAGGAGAATTTCCTCATTATTGTCATCAAGGGTTTCTATATGGAAACCATTTTGATGGATATCTCTATAACTTAATAAGGTACGCTTTGAATCGGAATACAATAATGCATCCTCAATTGTAATTTGGGTACCCACAGGGAGTACGATAATGGAACGACCTGAACCAATCATCGTAGCATCGCGCCCAGCGATTGTCAAAACATTTCCTTGTCTTTTAGTAAGAGTTTGGAAATATTTTGTTTCCCTAAGAATAGAATTAGTGGTACTGTTGTCCACTAGGCATAATTCCTCTTCCATCAGATCGACCCTCGTAGAAACTATATATAAATAAAGAATTTGATATAAAACTCTCTGATGATATATAGAACACATACTTTATTTATTGAATATCAAACAATACATTTATTAGATATCCAAACTAAGCAGTGATGACATTATTAAATATTTACAACACATAGGACATAAATTGTGTTTTATTATTACAATCACTAGAACATAAAGACAATAGAATCTAAGGGATTGGGAGCCTAGTGAAAGTCTCCAAATATGTCATTGGATGCATATTCCACGATCATATTTCCTATATCAGCAAGATCCTCGCCTCCTTGTATGATGTTGTTGATTGGTTGCTTAGAAATTTGTTGCGAACAACCAGCCTCTTCCCTGGTGGTGTCAGGTCAAAGATTGAAATGGGCTTCATACTTCTGTCCTGGTGCAGCTCGTCCGTGACCCATAGACTTTAAGTAAAGATCAATTAGATAACTTGGGGTACGACATTTCTTTGTAGTATGGCTATAACAACCACACTTTTGACACACTGGTTTGTAATTCCTGGGTTTGGAAATGTTCTTACCATTGTTGGAAACACGATTTTGGGATTTCTTGTTGCGTTTGCGTTTGTTTTTACCCTTCTTGGAATTTCCTTGATGATAATTCTTTTCAGATCTATCATTAGATTTGGGTTTATTCTGAGTGTATGCATGTACTTCAGGCAATGGAGCAGACCCTATGGGCATTGCTGATTATTCCAAACCATAAGTTCAGAATGTTTTTCGGACTCAAGTAGAGTTTGTATAAGCTCAGAATAAACCTGGAAACGTCTTTCACAGTATTGTTGTTGAAGAACACGTTTAGAGAGAAGCATAGTAGATAAAGTCTTTTCTATCTTATCCGCATCTGTAGGCTATTTCTCGTAGAATTACAACTTTGAGCAAATTCTATGAACAACAGGGTTGTAATCACTAACAGTTTTGAAATCCGTAAGCGAAGTTGCGTCCACTCATAGTTGGCCGCGGGAAAGACAAGTGCCTTTTGTTGTTCATAGCGTTGCTTAAGAGAATTCCATAAATTTCATGGGTTTTCTTCCAACAAGTATTCAGCCTTTAGGTCACGATGAATATGGCTCCTAATGAGATATATGGCCGTATATATATGTTGATCATCAAGTGGTGCAACACCCTCTTCGGGTGGTAATACGGCTCGATAAAGTCCATGGGACGCAAGACTAACTTTTACGTCCACAGCCCATGTGGGATAATTGTGGTCATCTAGAGCAAGTAAATCAAACTCTTTGACAGTCATTGATCCTACATGAGGCAAACCATTGAAACATTTTAAGTTATTAAAATATTATGGTTTGTTGTAATTATAGGATGCATATAGAGACAATGTAAATCTCATATTATTAATGGTGTAAAGATCTCATGTGCACAATAAAATAAGGAGGTAGTCACCGCAAAGGTGTAGACCTCAAATTGGGCATAGTCTGTATTAATGGTAGATGCCAAGTAATTGTGCAAGTTGGATGAACATGTCTTAAGGTAGTCATCAAGATTGATGTAGACCTTAGTTAATTTGTAAACGATTGGGTACGCACGTTAAGTTGTGGACTTAGTGTAGATCCCACAGTAGCAACTATGGTGCTACCTTGTGTATGGCCAATAGGAATGCGAATTAATGGTAGACTATAAGATAAGAAAACAATAATATATACAAAACACTAGAAAATAAAATATATATTAGAGACTTATATACTACTACTAGCACTACTACAAACAAAAGTGCTAGAGTACTCCAAACTAAAAAATAATACTAGAATCTTTTAAGCCTAGTAATATACTAGAATAATACTAGAATAATATACTAAAAATAATACTAAAAAAAGTACTAGAATAATACTACAAACAATAATATATACAAAACACTAGAAAATAAAATATATATTAGAGACTTATATACTACTACTAGTACTACTACAAACGAAAGTGCTAGAGTACTCCAAACTAAAAAATAATACTAGAATCTTATAAGCCTAGTAATATACTAGAATAATATAATAAAACATAATACTAAAAATAATACTAGAATAATACTACAAACAATAATATATACAAAACACTAGAATAATATACTAAAAATAATACTAAAAAGTATTAAAAATAATACTATAAAATACTAGAATAATATAAAAAAAATAATACTAGAACAATACTACAAACAATAATATATACAAAACACTAGAATCTTTTAAGTTTAGTTAGTCTATAATTGGATAATATTTAACACAAACAAACGAAAGTGCTACAGTGCTCCAAACTAAAAAAAATTGGAAACTAAACAAGGCCCTAGTAATATACTTATAATTAGGCTAGCTATTTGGCATTCCATCACTTTCCAAAGTTCATATATATATATATATATATATATATATATATATTCGATTATTATAATTTTTATTTTTTTCTAAAAAATAACTGTAAGGGCAGTTCTAGATTGAACCGCCCTTACAAATGCAGACAATAGGGGCGGCTGAGACACCAGCGCTCTTACTAATGCTCACTATAAGGGTGGCTGGAAACAACAGCCGCCCTTACAATGGTCACTAGTAAGAGCGGTTGTTGTTTCCAACCACCTTACTGTAAGAGCATTTGCATAAGGACGGCTGCACCAGCCGCCCTTACCGAGCTTATTTAGCCACCTCTGCTGTAACTAAACTGTAGTAGTGAGTTTTGTGCTACATCTTGCTTTTGAAGTGATGCATAGATGATTTAGATGTGCGACAAATTATTTTAGATGTGCACACGCTGATATATGTCTACGTGATATTTTAGTATTTGTGCACCAATGCCTTGTTTAGTTCCCAAAAAATTTCGGATTTCGGCACTGTAGCATTTTCGTTTTTATTTGATAAATATTATCCAATCATAGATTAAGTAGGCTGAAAAGATTCATCTCGTGATTTACAGGCAAACTGTGCAATTAGTTTTTATTTTTGTCTATATCTAATGCTTCATGCATGTGCTCCAAGATTTGTTGTGACGGGGAATCTTGAAAAATTTTTACTTTTTGAGGTGAACTAAACAAAGCCCAAGTTAATCTCAAGAAAGTTGTGACGCTATATATAGACACTGAGCATTGAAAATTTGGATAGCAGGCTGTCATCTAATCAGTGTCCTTTTTATCATATGTATTCCAATTGTATGCATGTCTCCTTTGGTGGCTTGTGGCTAGAAACAATTTACTTTTGAGGAGGGCATATGTGTCATCTATATACCGTCGTATATATATGATACCGTAAGTCGTAACAAATGAACCACTGCAAAGTTGAATTGATATTTTTTGTTCAACATAATTTGTGGACTCATACATGAATGAACCGTTAGCGTTTGTTTGTAGGTGTTGACGTAGCAAGGTCCAGGTGGGGCGGCGCATGGGCGGCCAAGCTGCCAGCGTCAAAGGTGATACGGGCGAGGTGCAGCGAAGCTGCGGCGCCACAGATCGCTGGGGGCTTGGCAGCTCGGCCGAGGTGGCGCGACGACACAGGCTACAACAGTATATAGTTGAGTTTGTAAACATGCAACACCATGTTCTTCTTGATTTTAGCTTTTTAGAGTAAATGTCACTTTAATGTCGATAGTATTATCTTATCGTACGATCCGTGTATTTTAAACATAAAAGGTTACACTGCTGCAGGATTAGACATTAGCACCGGTCGGGAACAGTCTGTTGCCCCGGTTCCCGAGCCGGTGCTGCCTTTCCGGGACTAAAGGCCTCGGTTCGGGAAACCCGGGCTAAAGCCCCCCCCTTTAACACCAGTTGGTAATACCAACCGGTGTTAAAGGGTCCTGCCAGGGCTGCCACGTTGCAGGACCCTTTACCAACCGGTGTTAAAGGGTTTCTTTTTTTTCACTTCTTCGGTTCTGTTTATTGTTTTTATATAATAATAATAGGTTTTTCAATACATTTTTTGCTGATACAATAATATATTTATATTACACGCATATTAAGCATATATAAATGAAAATTA
>Ga0182004_10004171_pt1 | contig 11615 bp, 3 predicted proteins | sample Sormic07211540_1_FD_120479 | JGI IMG/M metagenome (GOLD analysis project Ga0182004, IMG submission 120479) | Endophyte microbial communities from Sorghum bicolor roots, Mead, Nebraska, USA - 072115-40_1 MetaG | ecosystem: Host-associated > Plants > Roots > Unclassified | place: USA: Nebraska...
TATATATATATATATATGTGCTATTCTACACCCTAGGTGTAGAATACTATTCTACACCAAACTGTGAGCAAAATTCAGTATCGTTCAGTATTCGTGTTTCAGTATTGTTCACTATTTCGTGGTTCTGAGTGTTGAACAAGTTGATACTGAATACTCTCCAGTACTGCTCAGTATTTTTTCTACTTAACTTACGGTGTAGAATAATATTCTACACCTAGGGTGTAGAATAATATTCCGCTACCGTGTGTATATATATATATCGAAATCGTGCGTTGCACATGTTTCATTAAGAGAAGGTGGAGGAAAAACCACAGGTTAGCGTTCCACGGCGAGGTGCCGGCTCAAACGGCGCTGCTGAAAGCAGGAAACCTGTTCTAAAACTGCTTTGCTACACGTAACGTCCGGGCGCAAACTAGAGCAGTGCGCCGAAGGTGGCTAGACCGCGGAAACCTGCAGCGAGCCAGGCGTTCGGCTCCTCTTTGACCTTCGCAACAGTCTGAGTAGGCGTGCAACTGGTGTTGTCAAAGGTTCTGGCGTTCCGTTCCTTCCAGAGTGTCCAAGAGACGAGTACTACGAGCGAGTCGAAGCCTCGTCTGAGGTGCTGAGGTAGGAGGGCGCGGCTGTCCTGCCACCAGCCCACCAGCCTTGAAACACCAGACGGGAGAAGGTGATCGAGGCCGATGGCGGATAGAAGGCGTTGCCGGACCTCCCTCGCGAACACACATGCCACCAGGAAGTGGTCGGCCGTCTCCGGCTGCTGATCGCACAGCGCGCAGTCATCAACCGCCTGTAGTCTATGACATCGTCTTCGTTCGGCTGTCCAAAGACGTCCGTGGAGGGCCAGCCAAAAGAAGAACTTGGCCTTGGGCGGTGTCGAGGCCGCCCAGACGTCTTTGGCTCCGTAGAACGGCGTTCGCCCTATGAAGAATGCCCTGTATGCTGAGGCGCTGGAGTAGTGTCCATTCGCCGTCCATTTCCACAACAGCTGGTCTTGTACTGAGGGTTGTAGGTGTACGGTACTAAGCATATGCCAGATTGTCAAGAACTGGGCGATAAACTCCGTCGTGGAGGCGGCCGATGCGTCTCTAGCCCATTGGTGGTCGGCGATGGCGTCCCTGATCGAGCGTGCACGCCGCCTGGCAGGCACCGCGCGGAACACGGCCGGGGCGAAGCAGTAGATGGGGTCGGCCGGGTGCCAGACGTCCATCCAGAACCTGACCGACGCCCCGTTGCCTACGACGAACTGCACCGATGCGTGGAACATCCGTTGGACCATCCGTTCGTCGCGCACCAGTAACGACGCCCATGGCGAGTCCGGTTCGGTGCGGCGCATCCACTCCCAGCGGAGGCGAAGCGCGAAACCGAGTACTCGTAGGTCCGGCAGGCCCAGGCCGCCTAAGTCCCGGGGCGAGCAAACCACCTGCCACGCCACTTTGCATTTTCCTCCGACCGCCGAGTCAGTTCCGGCCCAGAGGAAGCCATGTTGTCGCTTGTCGATCGCCTGGCCTGGATTGCCCAGGCTGATAGGGCGCAGCAAATCGAGACGTGCACAGGGATGGCGGATAGGGTCGTCTGCGTGAGCGTGGTTCTCCCTGTCGCCGTGAGCAGTCCTGCCTTCCAGGTAGGTAGCCTTGCTGCGACGCTGTCCACAATTGCCTGCTCACAGCTGCGGGGCAGCCTGGAGAGGTATAGCAGCGCGCCGAGGTACTTGGACATGAAAGCTTGTAGCTTGCAAGGAAAAACCTGCAGGACAGCATCGATCTCCTCCTGCTAGCATCGAATCGGTGAGATGGCGCATTTGTCGACATTTGTTGCAAGGCCAGAGACGCCGCAAACAGTTCGAGAATTTGTGCGACGCAGGAGAAATCCACCGTGTTCGGCGCGAGGAAGATGACGAGGTCGTCGGCGTAGATGGAGGCTCTATGTTAGATGGAAGAGAAATCCACCAATAACGTTTGAACAGTGATTGGTACCTCTTCCTGGCGGGCATGGTGGTAGGAGTTGACCTTCTTGACGGTGAGCAGGTGGGCGGTGACGAGCTTCCTGACCTGCCGCCAGTGCTCGCCGTAGGGGGCGAAGGCGACGTTGGAGGACCCGTACACGAGGTCGTCGAAGAGCGCGGACGCCGGCCGCGAGGCGAAGACGTGGTCGTGCGTCCGCAGGATCGCCTCCGCCGCGCGCGCAGAGGACACCACGAGGTTCGGGACGGTGCCGAGGCGGACGAGCATGAGCCCGCGGTCGTCGTGCTTGGCGGCGAGGTCACGGAAGGAGACGTGCGGGCGGTCGCCGACCAGGAGCAGGTGGCCGATGATGGGAAGCGCCGCCGGAGGGGACGGCGGGAGCTGCCGCCTGGCCTTGTCGTTGCTGCTGCGGCGGAGGGGACGACGGCGGGAGGAGAGCTGCAGCAGCACGCAAGGGACGACGAGCAAGAGTAGCCATTGCCATGGTGCTAGAGGTGTGGTCGTCGCATCCATGAATAATTGGTATACCGCATTCGCGTGATGAGACGCCATGGATGTTGGCAGTGAGCTGAGTGAGATATATAGAGACGTTTTCGTCTCATCGATCAGTATGTAGTGAGATATATATAATCCAGTGGGCTACGGAAACGTTGGCTACTTGTGGAATGGAACGAAAGATACTGGCGAAAAAGATGTTATGTCGTTGCACGAATTGTTGTCTAGTTTGTGGAATCTTTGACCATATGGGGTCGATATTCGCTGGCGCGTACATTTCAATCGATCAAAAATTCAAAATATCGTTCGGTACAATCATATGCAAGCATCAAGGTACGTTAATCGTCATATCATGCGTCACATATAGTCATGGTTTGATTTGAGATAAATGCACAAGCCGCGCACAAGTAAATTTCTAGATGAACAAAGAACATACACCTGCGCTTGGCATCTTTTCCTTATTTTGACACTCAAAATTGACTCGGGACAACTTTTATTTTACACTAGATAGTCTAATGATGGATCAAGACGTGATACTCAAGTCCCTCCCTCCGCCCTTCCCATCTCGGCTGCTGCAAGAGCTCGCCCTCGAGCTCCGGTGGAGGGCAAGGATGACGGCGGCCAAGCGTCTCCCTTCCTCTCCACCCCTCTTCCTCTCCCAGTGAAGATCTGTGCTGTCATCGTGCTCTTCATGGTGGTGGCTAGCAGTCCAGATCCGACCACCCTGTGGGTGGATCTGGCTCCCCGCTCGCTAGATCTAGCTTTGGCGTGAGGTAGTGGTGTAGGCGCACCTAGGGTTCCATGTGGCATAAGCTCCGGTGAACTACGGAGCGGTGGTGGCCAGTCTCCACGCGGGGTGGCAGCCCTGGGTGGTCGGCGGCTGGATCCTTGAGTTCAACGGCTAGATGAGCGAGTTTGGCGGACGGGGCCGCGTGGGGGGCGGTCGGCTGTGGCCGAGGGGCTGGGGTTGGCGGTCTAGGTGATTGGAGCTTCTACCTTCACTTACCTGGCCCCCTTCTTTCCCCTGTCATTCCCCCTTCTTCCTTGCCACAACCCTTGTTCGGCTTGCTGCTGGGCAGCTTCGGCTGGTTCCAGCGATGGGCCTCCTCTTCGGCGTGCTTCATCTGGCTCCTCTCTCGGCTGGTTGGTCTGCAGCTCCACCTGGCTCTCCGTGACCTATCACTGTGATTGGTCAAGGGCATCATCATGTGGCTGCGCTTGCTGTGAGGACGCTCGGTATGCATGGTGGCGTCGGGTGTTGGCGAGGACGCTTGCATTCGTCATTGGCGCCTTCCTTTGTGAGTGTCTTTATCGTGGAGGCCAGTGGTGGCGCAGTTGTAAGAGGTCATGGCGAAAGCCTGGACGGTGGCGTTTGTGGACGTTGCTTCCTCATTGGAGGCGTCCTTCTTGTACCTCTTCCCCCGTCTATTCTTGGACTTGCAGGTGAAAACCTTCCCTTGTGGGCTTGCGACGTCAGCGTCTTCTGCGCCGTGTCTTTCTTGAAGACATCGTGAGGCATTCCTGCTGTGCTCTACTGCCGCTTCCCTGTTGCCTGGTCCTGGTCGTGCGTTTGAAGGTTCCGCTAGGGGTGTCTGGCTTCTCTGTTCTCTTTTTCTTTGCAAAGTTGTTTTTTGGCTAGTTGTTCGTTGTGCAGGTTCTAGTTGGGTCGAGTTTCGACCAAGCTGAGTTGCCAGTTGAGTTGGCACTGTGTTGTTCACCAGAGAATTCAATAGCGGAGTTTAGCTGAGTAGTTTTCGACCACGCTGCAAGTAGTGGCATGAGTCGTGTTAGTTCCTCCAGAGTTGTTTGGGTTGAGTACGGCACTCCCCTCAGTTATATGGTTTTTCTGGCTCAGTTTCCATTCAAAAAAAGAAGCTAGACTAACACTTACCTTTTTTCCTTCATCTAATAGAAATCACGACAAAGCTTTTACCGCCCTTTCCAAAAAACAATAAAGACACTCACCAAATGCTCAAACATATATACTAGTCCATTAAACTATATTTCTGCATCGGCTATGATTTTAGGAGACACAAGAACTAGATATTATTATTTAATACCAAAACTAATATAAGTTATTTTATATTAATTAGTATGTTTTTCTTAATCCACATAATATATACTTTATAGTCATTATTCAGTTGTAATAAGCTTATCAATGGTTAATCTATATGTTTTTTTATCTATATTCATATTTTTTTTCTTTATACAAGTCACCTATGTGTGTTTTGAATATGCATTTAGTTGAAATGCTAGCTTAATCTACGTTGGCTCTTCTTGCAATATGTACCTTATGATGGCATAAATCTAGATTTTTATCTTTTAAAATTTTAATCTTATTAGTTGCTACAAATTTTTTAGTACCAAGTTAAGTCGAAACTCATGTATTTATTGCATCTTTTATTAACTCTTCTGTATTCTATTTAAAATAATGATTTTAGGACACATACTACACTCTTAAATACTATAATGGCATAATGGTTATTTAGAACTTGCACCATGTCACTTAAGATCAATGGTAGAGCTTACAACGGATATCTAAGATGAGGTAGCAGTGTTAACCTCAAGAAGATATTAATACTTAAGCCATATAATTGTTGTTTACTGGAAAGGAATCTCAAACAACAGGTAGTTACTACCTTTGGTCTACACTCTACACTAACCTTTCCCATTTCTTAACATGTTTTAATTTCCTATGATTATACTATAAATACATGTCTATAAAAAGTTATTTTTATAATTTTTTCTATAAAGTTAAAAATGTATAAGTTTATCTATAAATAACAAGTTTTATAAATTCTATGTCCTGGTTATTAATATAAATTTCAATGATTTGTAAAGATCATCAGTTATGAGTCATTAAGGAAGTATATTTATGATTTATGAAACATAATGTATGTATATTAGTTATGAGTTAGCACCACATCAGTTGAGAGGATGACTCAAAGGTGCTAGCTTGGTGGGGCCAGAACATAACCCTGTTGTACCTCACAGCTGAAACCATAATATTATAATTTTTTAGCACTTATTTGAATATAATAGGATTTGCAAGGTATTTATACGATTTTACCATCCCTAGCAAGAGGGAAATTTGCCTCTATCCTTATTTTTATACTTGTATCATTCTCTGAAGCCATGCTTGGACTCAAAATCAAGTTTATAAAAAAAGCGAGGTTGTTAGGTCAATCATGACACAATAAAACTATCTACTATGTTAATGTGTTCAGTTGTGCTATTGGATAGTGGACATCTAAGTATTTAGGGATTACTAGAAGCTTGGGCTCTATATCTTGGACTGCCTAACCCTTGTAGTGAAATGTTGAAAAGATGGATATGTGACAAAGATAGTTCTTTTATCATTGGGGGACATGACTATCTTGACTAGTTCCGAGCTAAGGGGTGGTTTGAATGTAGGGACTAAAGTTTAATAGGTGGATGTCACATGGGGTGGCCCATGGGATGTTTGGATACTAATAAAAAAATAAATTACAGATTGCATTAGTAATTTGTGAGACAAATTTATTAAGCCTAATTAATCTATCATTAGCATATTTTACTGTAGCAATCATGGATTATCTATAATTAATTATGGACTAATTAGGCTTGAAAAATTTATCTCATAAATTAGTCTCAATTTGTGTTTTTAGTTTTATAAATAGTGTATATTTAATGCTTCATGCATGTGTCCAAACATTCGATGAGATAGGGACTAAACTTTTGTCCGTGTAATCAAACAGGGCCTAAGTAATATGCATATTCTTTCTATTTCTAGTTACTTCTTCACAAAACCATATTACAAACAAATTAAGGACAGAGAGGATTTTTCTAACAACGTGAAAAGATGAAAAAGAAATACTCTCGGATCCCAAATTATAAGTCATTCTAATAATCTTAGAGAGTCAATCCATCTCAAGTTTGACCAAACTTATATGATAATAAAATAACATTTGTGATACCAGCTAAGTATCATTAGATCTCTTATAAAGATAAACCCCTCTAGCTATTTCTCTTACCATGCAAAGTGTCCACGTCATCATCCACTAGAACAGCCACTGGTAATAGCACATTCAACTATCTCGTCATGCAAAGTGTCCACATCAACATCCACTAACACATCATACCATTATATTTTCATTTAAACTATTCGCATTAGGAAACCACATCATTTATCAATATATATTGTTGCATTACCGACACTATATATATACATCTCCAAATTCTTAGTGATGAGCACTCTAACCTATTTATATTTCTTCTGAATACCTGCAGTAGCGCACGGAAAATCCTCCTACTTATATTTTTATAGTAATATCTATTTGATATCATAAATCTTTCTATTTTTTCTATAATGTTGGTCAAATTTGAGATGCTTTGACTCTTCAAAATTCTTGGAATGACTTATAAATTGGGATGGAGGGAGTACCATCTAATTGAACAATCCAATATTACTAATAAGCTAAGAAAAGAAGGTTTGAGCATATACATACTTCGTCCAAATGAGCAAAAGTCATATTTGGCCTGGTTTAGTTCCCAGTTTTTTTCAAGATTTTCCATCACATCAAATCTTTAGACGCATGCATTAAGCATTAAATATAAGATAAAAAATAACTAATTACACAATTTGTTATAGAATTCCAAACGGGCTAGACGTGATGGGCCGACACGGGCACGACCCGAAGAATCACGGCCCAAGCCCGGCCTAGCCCGGCAGCGTTCGTGCCCATGCCTGGCACAGCCCGACCCCATGCCCGTGCCTAGGCCGCATATTGAGCCCATGGGCCAGCACTTAGCAGGCCAGCACTTAGCAACCGTGCTATGGGAACATGGGTACGTTCTCCGTTCCAGGAACTTCGTTCCGAAACACGGAATGGGAACATCATGGGACGTTGTTCCCAAATGCGGTGGAACGTGAATCGTATACCCGAGCAAACATTAGTCCCAAGCAACTATGGAACTTCATCCGGTGTGCGTGCGTACTGCGCCGTGCTCGTTCATGAGCGGCCGACGGCGGCGACAGGCAAAAAATCTAGTTGGCAATTGACTCATTGGCCTGGACCTGCAATGGGCCTCAAGGTTGGAGTTGGACGGCCCAAAATGAAACAAAAAATACAACAGTAAACTATACCACGCTAGGAATTAAACTCTTCTGATTCAAAACAACACGTAAAACTACCTGAGCCAGCAACTACGTCCCGGAGACGTTCCTTTGGAAAGTGGAACACGTTCTGCAACTTAAAGGAATGAGACGAAGCTGTATACCCCTTACGTTCCATAGTTCATGAAAATATCATACCACGTACCACGTTCCCGTATCACGTACCCTATGTTCCAAAAACTTGGCTGGTAAGGGCGTATTTTAAACGCACACAGAAAAATCTGCAAGCGCAGGGATATCGATGTATCTTTCACCCGGGAATATTTCAAGGTATCGATTTTCCACAGGGAACGCGAAGTGTACTAGTTAAGATTTAGATCGCCCAAGGATATATAACTATATTTATAATTTTGTAGGGAAGAGAGGAATTTTCCTAAGTGTTCTATAGGTTGATTTTCTAGGAATCAGGATCTACTCTAAGGTTATTTATGTTAGGACATCAGAACACTAACCACAAAAAGGGATGAGATAGGGGTTAGGAAGCTCTCACTATGGTCCTACAACACCAATCCGAACGTGGTGGAATACGTCGGCCGTCATGACTGTCACGATCCTGGGGCCACCATAATAATACGCTTGGTTGGGTGCAATTCTAGGTAATTGCAAGACTAAGCACCACGCTTAACCTATTAATTACTACTCTAGCGCCGCTAAGAACTAGAGCACTCGATGTGAGCGGCAATCCAATAAATAACTTAAAAGTAAATATGAAGAATAAAGAACTTAGGAATTATAGAATTGAAGTACCTAGAGATTAACCAAGACAAACTGCTTGCTGCAAATATACAATGTTGAGGAAGATCCGATAGATCTGGCTCCTCCTTGGCTCTCTCCTCTTCTCTCTTCCTCTAATCTAGATACAACTAGACAACTAGAACTAGAACTAGGTGAACTAGAACTCGAACTAGATGAACTAGAGGGACCTCTACTTCTCTACTTGATGAAACCCTAGTTTTTGACTCTGGAGATAGCTAATGAAGAAGATAAAGGAGATGCCTCTAGGGGGGTCAGGGTCTTTATTTATAGCCCCCTAGGAAGTACCACAACCCTTGGATCAAACTGACTTCAACGTGCGCTTAAGATTAATCCTCAAAGTCGATGGAGACACGACATGCGAGGTTCAACTTGATTGGTTGAACCCCCCGGGCGGGCGCCCCTAACAGGATGGGGCGGGCGCCCCTTTGTAGCTGCCATCTTGGCCCCACTTTGCAGGGTTACCTCCTCGAGTCTTTTGGATTGTTCTAGAGTTGATGTTCAGGTCTTCTCTTTATGTAAATCTGACATATGGATCCCCTTTTGTTATTATTCTGATAACCCCCTGTAGAAATAGATGATCACCAAAACTTATGGAATCCCATTAGTAAAAACCCCTATATCTAGATGGTATTCTAATTTTAGTCCTTTCTCATGCTATGTTGACGATTAAAAAAGAATACTTATCTACCGTCAACAAACTCCCCAAAGCTTACCTTTTGCTCGTCTCTGAGCAAAGATAGACTCAGTGATGGATCAGGAGTTGCTACAATACTTTCACGCCTCACAAGTACACAAGCGTTCAAACAAGGACTCTCCTCTAGATTAGAGTGAACTATTTTGACTCAAGACTTACCCACATTACCTTTAACCATGGGCTTATAGCTACCACTTAGGTCTTGAGCAGTTGAAAGACAGAACGTATAAGTCAAGCGCTATGTTACTCACTCTTTGATCAACTATTATTCTAGAGTTTTGTAAGATTTTCAAATAAAACTCAAAGATTCCTTGTATGACCATTTCCAATCTCTCATATGTGGTATTTTTGGATCCTCTCCAAGGCAAGTGGATATACCTTCTCTTAGAATATGGTATTTATATCACTAAGACATAACTGTATTCTCTCTCACACCCTACTTCTAATTGGCTTATGTGGAGCTGACATGTGGGAAAAAGAATTCAAACCTACTTGCATATATTGTATAGTTAAACCATGGATCTAGAGAAACTAATTATACAACCAAGTCATATGTGCATGTGAGTGAAGTGATAAGAATGAAAGGGGTTATGATGGGTGATAACTGATGGTGAATATCTAATTCTACATTTGCTCCTTGGGGATAACATACCTGATTAGAACAAGGACTTGGCTGTCTTTCTTTTCTTTTGCATTGGGACTTTTGTCCTCTTTCTTTCTTTTTTATAGATTAGCCAATCCTTTTAATGCACTAATAACAATAGGGAGTATCAACTGAAATATCTGGAGTTTTATTGGATAAGTAGTATAAGACATTGAATATTTCTGAGTGTCTTCTCCCAGTGTAGGAGTAGAACATTTTATGAGTGGATGTGGAACGTGTATGGGTGAATGAATGCGTACTCCTAGGGTAGGAGCAGCATAGGTGCGTGTCTCCAGGATAGAAACAACACAGAGTGTAGTGCATATATGTGGATGGTACTTCTAGGAACAAAAGTAGCACATAGTGAATGTGGTGGATGTAAGTGGTTGCATACTTCTGAGGACAGAAGTAGCTAAGATCAATGTATGAAGAGCACATAATATTGACTTTAACTGCATGACTAGTTCCTTAAGGTCTACACAACTTAACTACCCTCAATGCTTATAGGTTGAAATATGAGAGGAAGGGTTTCCTAATCTATCAAGCATGAGTATTTGGCTGTGGTAGGCATTTTAAACTTTAGTCATAAAGGAACTCATCATGTAGCAATTAAAATTTTAAAATAAAATTCTCCAGAATTATAGCATGTGTAGGAGCAAGATTGATAGCAGCTCAAAACCTTCCCATATCATATCCGTCAACTACCTAAATTTAGATCAAGCATTTGCTACCCATAGGATTTTAGGTTCAAAGCAAAATCTTAAGTCTAAACAGTTGTGTCTAAAACTCAGGACAGTACAAGGTTGAAAACTAGATACTTGCAAGGAATTACGGCAAAGCAACTATTCATCATCTCCATGTAAGAGTTTATTCTAGAGGTTCATTTTAACAGATTCATCAAGAGCTCTTCTAGCAAGATTAATTATGAAAGATAAAATATTTATTAGGTTCCTAAGATTATTAATCTTTTTATCTTGTCATAACACATTAGGAATAAATAGATAAGTGAGTAAGAGATACTTAGCTTGGTATACAGGGGTTTCTCTCCCCCAAGCTAGATGTTGACATAGTCTGCTGAGATTGCTGACGGGTAGTAAAGGCGTACTGATCTTCCTAGAGTGTCGTGGGTGCTTGCTGTCAGAAATAGCAGTTGCCTGATGTGGACAGTACTCCGACAGAGGACAGGACGTCCTTCTGCCTGTTAATTCTTCTTGATCCTTTGAGGTCTGTGAAGCTCAAATAGACAACAAAGCTCTGGAACTAATTAAGCGTTAGTAATAAACCTCTAAGCTTTGGGAGTCTAAAACTTTCTTGTACCCATTTATCTTTTAACAGGATCAATGTATTTTTTATACTTTTTATAGTATGTAGACAGGAAAATAAATATGCTAAAAATTATTTTTGTACCTCCATAGTAGATAAGTATGTGAGCTGTTGCATCACATATTAAATACATGAGGCTTGGTATTTTTTAAGTGCAATGAAAAACATATTTATTTTCTTTTCTAATGCAGAAATAAATTAAAGATGCTATTAATGATGTGGTTAAGGAAAATAAATATGCTAAAGGAAAAATGCAGATAATACCAAGTTACCTCTTGGCGTGGCATTCGATGATTTTAAGTCCTCCGAACAGGACCCTCTTACCATGTTAATTCCTCAGGTGCTTTATTGGGTCTCAAGCGTAGAGACCATGATAGTTGCACCTCTTGAGATCACCCATGTTTATTGCTCTTCTAGCAGGTTGGAGTCAAGTACTAGTTCTGGGAACTGGTAGCATCTTCGCTTAGTGTGCATGTTCATAAGTCTAGGATCTTCACTTGTAGGATTCTCGGGGAGTTGACTAAAGTGTGTCCTGCTCATAGAGACAAGGCAGAGATCAAGTGCATGGGCTCTGCTGGTGGGAAAACA
>Ga0182004_10004172_pt1 | contig 11613 bp, 14 predicted proteins | sample Sormic07211540_1_FD_120479 | JGI IMG/M metagenome (GOLD analysis project Ga0182004, IMG submission 120479) | Endophyte microbial communities from Sorghum bicolor roots, Mead, Nebraska, USA - 072115-40_1 MetaG | ecosystem: Host-associated > Plants > Roots > Unclassified | place: USA: Nebraska...
CTTTCCCAAAGCGGCCCTTATTAACATATACTATATATATAGTTTGTTGCTGGTCGCGAGTATCGCACTAGGCAGATTAAACAAATCAACAAGCTTTACCTACAGACCTGACAGTTTTATTTGCACTACTGCAGACTGCGGATTTGCCGAGCGCTTGAGACGCTCGGCAAAGGGCTCCCGGCAAAGAAACGCTAAGCAAAGGCTCCTTTGCCGAGCGTCTTGTATCGGGACGGCGTTCGGCAAAGAAAAGCGGCAGCCACAACCGTTATCTACCGTGACGCCTTCTTTGTCAAGCGTCTTCAGTCTAGCACTCAGCAAAGAGCAAAACAAATTTTTTTTTAAAAAAAATTCTTTGCCGAGCGCCTCCAGTCTTGCGCTCGGCAAAGAGCAAAATATTTTTTTTTTGAAAATTTCTTTGCCGAGTGCCTCTAAGCTAGCGCTCGGCAAAGAGCAAACCATTTTTTTGAATTTTTTTTTTGCCGAGCGCCTCAAATAAGGCACTCGGCAAAGGGAAAAAATTGTTTTCTAAAAAAATTCTTTGCCTAGCGCCTCCAGCCTGGCGCTCTGCAAAGGATTGCTTTTGCTGAGGGCCAAGCGTTTGGCGCTCGGCAAAGCTGGGTAAGCTGTCGTGGTGCAGCGCCGGATATGACAGCTTTGACGGCGCTCGGCAAAGGCTCTTTACCTAGCGCTGCACTAAGCAAAGCTGAAATCCATTTTTTGTGTGTTTTTTGCTTTCTATCGCTACAAACACAACAAATCATATATATATACATCACATGGATATCACCATGAACACAAGTAGCACCATTTATTTCACAATTCCATCACTTTTATCACCACCGTACCGTCGCCATATATATCACAATAGCACATATATCTCATAATAGCATCACTTATTCAGCCATAAAGTCCATTAGAACAACTTGATGTTCATGAAGTTCAACACAACAAGTTCAACACAACAAGTCCATGTCCATGACATGAAGTTCAACACAAGTGGAGGTTCATCATCAAGAGAAGGAATACGTGATAACTTCTTCGACGTTACTCACTGAGGCGGCGGTGGAGGTGTGTACCAGGGCCACCCATGTGACGACGGCGACGGTCCCCCATGCTCCTTCGCCACGTGGTTTGAACCCACCGACTGAGGCTACACACAGGAGTAGCGATTGCATGAGATGAAGTTAAAGAGCTAAATAACATGCATGTGTGATATATATTACTCACCGGAGTAGTTTGGAGAGCAACGAAGGGAGGAACGACGGGAGGAGGCTGAGGTGGGCCCATCAAGTTGGGTGGCAGAGTAACACCCAGAGAACTCTATAGAAACGCCAGCACGTCTGACATCCTCTGGTCACTTGCCAGCCGCGTCGCTCGCTCTGAAGCCACAACCGCCTCTAGCTCGTCGGTCGTCTTGTTCAAAGTTTCCACCTAGGCCTATACATTGTTGCAAAGGTAATGTTAGTGAACGAGAAAGAAATCCCCGTGTAATGCACGACGAGTAAACCAAAACTAACCTGTAGTGCCTCGACCCGGGCTTGTCCATAGGCCGACCGCTCGCGTATCAGCAGGAGTCCGGAGCCGCTCGTGGTCTGTGCTCTGATCTGGGAGAGAGTGGGAGTAGTGGCGCTGTCGATCACGCTGTTTGCCATCCAGTAGCACCCATGCTGCTTTCTCTTTCCAAGACACATGACGAGGCGCGCATCGATGTTGTCAGTCGTTGGATCATAATTCGGCCCATACATCGCCCTTGCCACCTCATGGTACTCGGTGACTTTCTTGTAGGCGCTCTCACTTGTGTACACCTCGAGCGGGTCCTCCGGGTTGAAGGAGACGTCGGACGTCGCCTTGCCCTTGTGTGACATGGTATATGCCGCGAAGTAGGAGCATGGCTGGCCACCATGCGCCACCGACTGCGAGAATGAAAAGAAGTGTGTTAGTAGTCTTTGCCTAGTTAAATTAAAGCATGACAACAGTTACAAACATGATGACGTACCCAAGCTCGGCCGAAGCCGCCGATGTTGCAGTTGCCTTGATGGTGAGGCACACATGGCATGGCCAAACGGTGAGCCCGGGCAGCCGTGTGCTGCTGCCGCCACTCCTCGCTCAGCCAACGGTCCACGATTTGCCCCGACGCCTCGGGGGACTTTTCGCACCACCAAGAAATGACCTACACGTCATGAAGTAATCGACATGTTAGGCAGTCAAGTTCATAGCACCTAATGTTGAAAGGAACTTAATTTAAAGTTGTTCAGTTACCTGCATGAACTGCTCTTTGGTGAGGGAGAGCCTCTGCTCTCGAATTCGTTGCTTGTTGACGCTCTCTCCAAACTACTTCCCATAGTAATCTCTGATGGCCTGGACTCTCGTCTCGTGGTACATGTCCGTGATGCGCTTCCTGCAAGCTTTCCTAGCCACGGCGTCTGCATTGCCCTCGTAGCTCTCGTCGAGCTTAAAGTATGTCTGCATATGAAGACACGATGTATGCATTAGTTATTTCAAGTAGGATCCAATGAACGCGTTGCATTGAGGCATGTAATGCGAGGAAGTCTTACCCATAATTCCTAAGGATGAGCGCTGCCACGTTGCCTGCGGTGGTGTGGTGGGTGGACTCATAGTGGGCCCATGTGTAGGAGGGCTCGTCCTTCCCGGCATGCGTTACAATGCTAGGGAAGTAGTGCTTGACTAGGGCCCCTAGGACGCCAGTCACATGGCACGTATCCCCTTCTGACACAACCCTCTAGGTCCTGTGTTGACACTTGTTAACTTATAAAATTTATTAGCATTTATTTCTCCACTAGAAATGAATATCCATTAGAATAGGGTTATCGCTGACAATTTCCACGAGTTGTGTATATTCTGTGTTTTCCAGGGATTATTTCAGAAAATGCTGAAAAGAGGGATTTAAGTGTCAATTAACCACGAAACTTATCCATGACAGAAGGAGGACACCAGAGGGATCAGAAAGACTCTAGAAGACTCTCGGAGCAAGGGGAACAGCAGAGACCACCAGGTGGGGCCGGCCGGCCCCACCCTGGTGCCGCCCGACCCCCTATGGTTAGGGTTTGCGCCCCCTTCTGGAAGCTTTCTCCACCGCCTCTGAGGAGCCATCTTGACCGCTTGTTAAGTTGATTTGATCTAACGGCACGCGTTCACCCCACCAGGCTATAAATAAAAGGCAAGACCCCCCTGGAGGAGGCCAGATTAAGAGATGAAGAGCCAGAGCATTAGATAGAGATCCACTAGATCTAGGCTAGCAATCAAGATAGAGATTAGAGAGAGATAGAGTAGAGGAGTAGAGATTCTGGAGGAGTTCCGGCCTGTCGGTGCTTCTTCGTGGGTGTATTCTTCGGGATTCGGCTCCCTCGCCCGGAACCGCGTTCTGAGGTACCATTTTTATTTACCCTTTGGATTCAAGTAAGCAACTTGTTTGTATTCATTCTTTGGTTTGCAACTCATATTATATTTAGTACTATGATTTGGGTAGCTGCTAGGTCGCAGTAGTGATTCGTAGCGTAGACGTGGTGTCTGGGCTATGGTTGCTTGTGAATGTTCCCTAATCAGTCGGACAGTGGTAGTTCGCGTAGATGACTTTATAACTACGTTGATTTCTCTATAGTCCACTTCCTGTTGGTAGGATTGATGGGCTTATAGGTGGCTGGTAGGGGGTTACTCTGATTCTCTCCCTATTTGGGTTACTTGCCCGATAAGACAATACTATACAAAGTTTATCCGTTATTGGAACAAGAGTACATTAGTATTTCCTCATCCTCAATAGTTTCTAGATTGTTTGTGCTCCCTTAGATTAAGAAATTATAGGCTAAGTCATAAATCACCTACTGTTCCTTTCGGTTCGATATTAAAATTGGGTTAATCTTGGTGAAGTGCTGATCAGTATATATCTGTGCGCTTGCGGATAATCTGATCATAATTATTATTAGGGTGCACTTAATTTATACCAACAAGTATTTCTGGCGCCGTTGCCGGGAACGGTTTACTGATTTTTGGCATAATCTATCTTAGTCTATAGTTATCATTTCATAAAAAATATATAATATGAATAATATATATAATACATAATGAAAATTGAATCTCAACTTTTATATCAATATAGAGCACAATCGGGATCATACCTCCAGCCAAAAAAATCTTCTAAACCTATCACATCATCTGGCTATGAGCTATGCCCGGGACTAATCAAAATAGTTCAAGAACACATTTTTGCTAGTAATTCTAGCGAAAACCCCTATTCCCACTTAGCTGATTTTGAGCAAACATGTTCATGCCTAAAAATTAAGGGCATGGCTGATGAAACTCTAAGATGTAAACTTTTTCCATTTTCATTAACGAGTCGAGCTAAGAAATGGTATAATCGCCATGTTGGGAATTGTCAAGGAGACTGGGGTATATTATGGAGTTTTGCATTAATTTTTCCCAGTGGAAAAGGTCACTAAACTTTGGTTTCAAATTATAGGATTCAAATAATTGGACAAGGAATCGCTAGGCAAGGCTTGGGATCGTTTTGAAAGTTTTGTAAACTCTCGACCTAATCTTGCTTTACAAGAACCCATGCTTTTACAACATTTCTTTTTAGGCCTTAACAGTAAAAATCAAGAATATTTTAATCTAGCCTCGGGAGAAGCATTTATGTATATTACTGTTGATCATGCTAAAACTATTCTTACTAATATTTTAAATCATCTCCCTGAAGAAAAAGAAGAGTTGTTAGAAGAAGAATCTCAATTAGTTGAAAATAAACCTTTACCAGATCCATCCTAACCTATAGTTGAATTAGCTAATGAGACGGAGATAGCTCCAAATTCTGAATGGATGTTTGAATTTGAGGATGATTTCTTTGATGATTTTGGTAATACGACACTTTATCATAAGATTATTCAACCCCAACAATCTAGGGATTTTAAACTTAATTTCTCACATCCTGATGATTTAAAATTTCTTAGGGAAGTTATAAGAGAATTAATCTTTATTTTGGGTGATGATTGGTTAATAGAATCCGAGAAATCCACAGAAGTAATTCACTTTAATTCACCCTCGGTTATTATAAAGTTGCAAGTAGATTCACATCCTTTTAAGCTTTATATAATCCGGTTGCAGGAGTCAACATCATGTGATATACCTTTGCTAAAGAATTCTTGAAAGACATACCATTAGTTCCTACAAATAAATTATTAAGAAGTTGTTCAGGATACATTATTCCTAGCTTAGGAGTTTTCAGTGCACTTCCTATTGTTATCAATCATTTCCGTGTTTTGCTGAATTTTTATATATTTGATGTGTGGGATTTTAATGTAATGATCGGAGTACCTATAATAAAACTTCTTTAAGAAGGTCGTAATGGTAAATTAAACATTAAATTTGGGAAAGGATTTAGTTTTTCAATGCCTATAACTAATACAGTAAAAGTCAATGCAGAACCCCTTTCTGAATTAGATCCAATAGAAGAGGTTAAGTCATCCGAACTCGATAATTTTAGTCAACCTGATTTAGAAGATGATACCCAGTTCTTCAGCGAGGAAGAGGAAGAGGATTTTAGTGATACTGAACCTCTTGATGAATTACTAGAGCCACTTAACCCTCCTATTGAGCTTAAACCATTACCTTCTAGACTTAAATATGCTTTTCTAAATAATGATCATAAATATCCGGTGATTATAAGTGATAAACTCTCTGGTGAGGAGACTTATAAACTAATAACTATTTTAGAAAAATACCATGCTGCTTTTGGTCATTCACTCCAAGACCTAAAAGGGATCAGCCCTGTTCTTTGCATTCATCGCATACCAACCAATCTAGAAATAACACTACAAGAGAGCCTCAGTGTAGACTCCAGAATGTGATGAGAGATGTAGTAAAGAAAGAGGTTTTAAAGCTTTTGCATGCAGGGATTATATATCCTGTACCGCATAGTGAGTGGGTAAGTCCTGTACAAGTTGTACCTAAAAAGAGAGGAATGACAGCTGTTCGAAATGATAAAAATGAATTAATACCTCAAAGAACTATCACTGAATGACGAATGTGCATAAATTATAGGAAACTCAACAAGGCAACAAAGAAAGATCATTTTCCTCTACCTTTCATTCATGAGATGCTAGAGCGTTTAGCCAATCATTCTTTCTTTTGTTTTCTTGATGGTTATTTAGGATATCACCAAATCCTTATCCACCCTGATGATCAAAGAAAAACTACGTTTACATGTCCCTATAGAACTTATGCTTATCGTAGAATGTCTTTTGGATTATGTAATGCACCCGCTTCTTTCCAAAGATGCATGATGTCTATATTTTCTGATATGATAGAGAAGACCATAGAAGTTTTTATGGATGATTTTTCAGTTTATGGAAAAACTTTGGATGATTGTTTGGAAAATCTAGATAAGGTTTTGCAAAGTTGTGAAGAAAAACACTTAGTCCTCAATTGAGAGAAATGTCATTTTATGGTTAGAGAGGGAATAGTGTTAGGACACTTAGTGTTAGAAAGAGGTATAGAGGTAGATAAAGCTAAAATTGAATTAATTTAAATAGATATCTCCACCTGTTAATATAAAAGGAATCTGAAACTTTCTTGGTCATTGTAGTTTTTATTGTAGATTTATAAGAAATTTCTCACAAATTGCTAGGCCAATAACTAGATTGTTAGCTAAGGATGTACCTTTTGAATTTGATGATGACTGCTTACAATCATTTAATATTCTTAAGAAAGCACTTACATCAGCGCCTATCATTCAACCCCCTGATTGGTCTTTACCTTTTGAAATAATGTGTGATGCTAGTGATTATGCTGTGGGCACAGTCTTAGGACAAACAAAAGATAAAATGCATCATGCAATTGCCTATGCTAGCAAAACAATGACAGAAGCACAATTAAATTATGCAACCACTGTAAAAGAACTTTTAGCTATTGTTTTCGCTATTGATAAATTTAGGTCTTACTTAGTTGGAGCTAAAATAATTGTTTATTCTGACCATGCTGCTCTTAAATATTTGCTCACTAAGAAGGATGCTAAACCATATTTAATAAGATGGATCTTATTACTTCAAGAATTTGATTTGGAAATTAAAGATAGAAAATGTGTAGAAAATCTTGTTGCTGATCATTTGTCTAGGATGTATTTTAAAGAACCTCAGGAGTTACCTATTAATGACTCATTAAGAGATGACATGCTGTTTAAAGTGACCAAGACAGATCCTTTGTACACGAATATTGTCAACTTTATGGTTGCAGGATACGTACCACTAGGAGAAAATAAAAAGAGGCTTATTTATGAAAGTCGTCTCCACATATGGGATCCACCCTATCTCTTTCGGGTATGCTCAGATGGGTTGCTGAGGAGATATGTACCAGTGGAGGAGGGCATGCAGATCATACAAAAATATCATTCATCACCATATGGAGGCCATTATGGGGTTTTCCGTACTCATGCAAAAATTTGGCAAAGTGGTTTCTTCTGGCCAACCATGTATGAAGACACCAAAGATTTTATCCGAAGACGTGGGCCATGTCAGAGGCACGGAAATATCACTACTAGAGATGCTATGCCACTCACTAACAATCTTCAGATAGAGCTCTTTGATGTCTGGGGAATTGATTACATGGGACCATTTGTGAAATCATGGAATTATGAGTACATTTTGGTGGCAGTTAACTATGTATCCAAGTGGGTAGAAGCCATGCCATACAAGAAAGCTGACTCAAGACACTCAAAGAGGATGTTTGAAGAGATTATATTTCCAAGGTTTGGAACACCGAGGATGGTTATAAGTGATGGAGGAACACACTTCACTGATAAAAAGTTTCACTTATACCTACAAAATCAAGGAATACGACATAATGTTGCTATGCCATATCATCCTCAGACAAGTGGCCAGGCAGAAACATCAAATAAACAAATCAAAAATATTCTCTAGAAAACAGTAAATGAGATGGAAACTTTATGGAGGGATCAGTTACCAAATGCATTATGGGCATACCGGACAGCTTATAAAACACCTTTGGGTATGTCCCCATATGAATTGGTATATGGCAAGACTTGTCACTTGCCAGTCGAGTTAGAACATAAAGCTCATTGGGCTATCAAAAGATGGAATATGTATTTTGAAGCCACTGGAGAGAAAAGAAAAATGCAACTATCACAACTAGAAAAATAGAGAGAGAAGGCATACCACAATTCAAAGATCTACAAAGAGCAAACAAAGAGATGGCATGACAAGAGGATCAAGAAGAAGGAATTTGCACCAGGAGATAAGGTATTACTTTTTAATTCCATGTTCAAATTATTCGGGCTTGGAAAATTGAGGAGCAAGTGGGAAGGACCCTTCACCGTCGTGAATTCATCACCACACAGAGCGGTAACTCTACAATCAAGCGAAGGTACGTTATTCAAGGTAAATGGACACCGACTTAAACTTTATTTAGAACCATTTGATTCAAAAGTAGTTGATGCGATAGAATTTATTCAATTACCACCATATTAAGTTCTTTTATCCTAGTATGAAATTTTATTCGAAAATACGTCAAATAGAAAATAGGAAGAGTCTAAAGGCACCACGCAGAAGGGCACCCAAAGTGGGCCCCTGGTGGGACCGGCCGGCACCCTAGTGGGGCCGATCGGCGCCCCCTGTCGCTCCCATCCCGATTCTTGTTCCCTGTTCTTCTACAATCTTCCTTTGGATATTCACGCATAATCCAGTCATAATCGGATATTCTTCTGTACGGATCCCGTGGAGCCTAGAATCTGTCCTCATCACGTCTTCTGAAAATTCATATAAATACATACCTAGACCCCTCTCAATAGTATTTCATAACCAGCCACCTCTTTCCCCTAAGAAGCTCTCTAGTTCAGATCCATTGGCAATGGCGGACCAAGCAGTCGACAACTCAAAAGCCCTCATCGTCGCCCAGCCCAAGCCTCTCGCCGTTGTGCTGGAGCACGTAGCCATAACACCTCAGCGCTACGATCAAGCATACTACGTACAAGAACCATCTAATCCTTCTCCCACAAGGCGTTTGCTGCAAGGAATTGCCAATAGGAAGCAAGTCGCCATCACCAAGGGTACTCCACTTCTTCAACCTAGGGAGAACGAGCGGCTCGTGTCGGTCCAGACTGACAAGAATGGGAAGCTCATCTGTGCTAAGTACACCACCGCTCCTCCAGTTACCCAAGGCGGTAGGGCTAACCCTAACGAGGTGTGCTACATCGAATCTCGCACAGCCACCGAAGCCCAAGAGGAAGAGGACTACATCAGCACTAGCATTGGAGAAAGCCCCCAAACACCCAGCTCCTACCTTGCACACCCTTAATGAAAAGCTGGAAGGCCTCTCTGAAATTGTTAGAGGGATGGAGAAATCCAAAAACCTCAGGGACAAGCTAATTGAAGGCATGGACAAGTAGCTAGGGATCAGTTTCAAGCTGATCCGCAGCCTTAGGAGTGATAAAGATAAGCTCGAGGTAGAGATTGTAGCACTACACGAAGAAATCCAGGGTCTCAGCAAGAAAAGGGCAGCCATAATTGCCTAGTTACCCTATCAATAAGGCACAATTCCGCTAGGTTTGGCTAGTTAGTACTAGGAGGAAATACATTCAACACATCAAGAAATCTTTTGCACAGACGGTTGAGGCTGAAGGTGATGAGGCAGTGAGCCGGCAAAAGGAGTCCAACGATGTTGATCAACCAAATGATCTATCTATTATAGTTGGGATCGGACGCGAACTAATTATGTTGCTTAAGTGCATTTTAGTTTTAGTTTTTTAGTGCTAGTTGTGATTGTATTTGTCGTAGCCAAGCTTGCTTAAATTAATCAACTATGTGTGTTAGACATGTTATGCAATAACATGAGAAACTATATGTGCATGGTTTTTATAATATATATGTTAATGCCGATCGACGCTCCGAAGAGTTCATTAATGGCGTGCACTATTTCTTAAGTGTGACCGAGACAAACAAGAGAGACGGTTTCATGTGCTCTCCATGTGCTGTGTGCAAAAATTTGATGGAATATTCTAACTCAAGGACTCTTTATTCACACTTATTAAAGTCTGGTTTTGTACCAAACTATATTTGTTGGACCAAGCATGGAGAAAGCGGGATTATAATAGATGAAGGTGAAGAAGAAGAATTGGACCACGCCGACATTATTGCTCAGTAGGGTGGCTTCGATGATGTTGCAATGGGGAGAGATAATGAAGAAAAGGTAGCGGCAGAAGATGATCGGGGCGATGATGCTTTTGGTGATGCCATCCGTGATGCACAAAGAGAATATGAAAGTGAGAAAGAGAAGGCCAAGTTCGAGCGCATGCTAGAGGACCACAGGAAATCGCTATATCCCAACGCTGAAGAGGGGCAAAAAAAGCTGGGTACCACACTGGAATTGCTGCAATGGAAGACAAAGAATGGTACATCAGACAAGGCATTTGGGCAATTATTGAAGATCATAAAAAATATGCTTTCGAAAGGCAATGAATTGCCCACCACTACGTATGAAGCAAAATAGGTTGTCTGCCCTTTAGGATTAGAAATCCAGAAGATACACGCATGTCCTAATGACTACATCCTCTACCGTGGGGAGAAATACGAGAATTTAGATGCATGTCCGGTATGTAAGGCATCATAATATAAGATCAGGCGAGATGATCCTGGCGATGTTGAGGGTGAAGAACGTCATAGGAAGAAAATTCCTGCCAAAGTTATGTGGTATGCTCCTATGATATCATGATTAAAACGTCTGTTCAGAAACAAGGACAATGCAAAGTTGTTGCGGTGGCATAAAGAAGACTCTAAGATAGATAATATGCTGAGACACCCTACCGATGGATCCTAGTGGAGAGCGATAGACAGAGAATTCCTAGATTTTGCAGATGATGCTAGAAACTTGCGGTTTACCTTAAGTACAGATGGTATGAATCCTTTCGGGGAGCAGAGCAGTAGTCACAGCACTTGGCCAGTTACTCTATGTATCTACACCCTTCCTCCATGGCTATGCATGAAGCAGAAGTTTATTATGATGCCATTGCTTATCCAAGGACCGAAGCAACCTGGCAACGACATCAATGTCTACCTGAGGCCATTAGTTGAGGAACTTCAACTTTTATGGAGCAAACCAGGGGATCGCGTGTGGGACGAGTACAAACAAGAGCACTTTGACCTACGAGCATTGCTGTTTGTAACAATCAATGATTGACCAGCTCTGAGTAATCTTTCAGGCTAGTCAAACAAGGGATATAATGCATGCACACACTGTTATGAAGACCTTGACTGTGTATTTTTGAAAAAATGTCGAAAGGTCATTCACCTTGGCCACCGTCAGTTTCTTCCTGTGAACCACCCAGTACGAAAGAAAGGCAAGCATTTCAAAGGCAAGGCAGACCACCAGACCAAGCCTCTCAATCGAACCGGGGATGATGTACTTGAAATGGTCAAGGATATAAAATTGGTATTTGGAAAGCGACGAGGCAGCGAACCTATTCAAAAGGACGTTAAGGGACACGTACCCATGTGGAAGAAGAAATCCATATTTTGGGAGCTACCTTACTGGAATGTCCTAGAGGTCCGCAACGCGATCGACGTGATGCATCTGACAAAGAATCTTTGTGTGAAC
>Ga0182004_10004173_pt1 | contig 11613 bp, 9 predicted proteins | sample Sormic07211540_1_FD_120479 | JGI IMG/M metagenome (GOLD analysis project Ga0182004, IMG submission 120479) | Endophyte microbial communities from Sorghum bicolor roots, Mead, Nebraska, USA - 072115-40_1 MetaG | ecosystem: Host-associated > Plants > Roots > Unclassified | place: USA: Nebraska...
ATCGATCGCTCTTGCAGTCATGCCGTTCAGCTTCATGAAGGAGAGGCTCGATTTCCTGGACGTGGACAAGTGCGAGTGCAAGAACACGCTCGTCGAGGGCGGCGGCCTCGGTGTTGCCATCGAGACCGCGGCGTCGCACATCAAGGTGGAGCCCGCAGCCAACGGCGGCAGCGTGGTGAAGGTGGAGTCGACCTACAAGCTGCTGCCGGGCATGGACGAGAAGGACGAGGAAGCAAAGGCTAAGGAGGCACTCACCGCCATTTTCAAGGGTGCCGAGGCCTACCTCGTCGCCAACCCCGACGCCTACAACTAAATCAGAGGATTCGGATGCGATTCCCCTTCCTGAAGTTTCGATTTAATTTTTCTTTTTCTTTCCTGGAGTTTTCCTCTTTTTTTTTCATTCAAAACAAAATAAAGCTGCCCTATGCAGTGTGTGGTGTGTGGACTTGAGATGCTATAAGTGGTATGTGATGCTTTTTGTTTGTGTGATTATGTATACCCTCATGGTTCTTTTCTATGTGGGAAGGAAAAGGGCATACATAGATTATACGAGGTATTATGTTTTGGAATCCTATGCAAGTTTGACAGAATAAGAAATGTTTGCTCATTTAGAATAGATATTTATTTGGAGAGTTTTCATTCTGCAGAATATGTTGTTGTTGAAATTTGAAATTACTTTTCGAATAAGAGAACTGCTACAATACTCTTCTTTATTAAAATTGCGCGGATCTTAAAACAGGCAATCAGATGAACTAAATATTTTTCTTAATTCTTTGTCACATGGGCCCCTCATGAGTCTGACCATATCCAACCCAGCCCGTGCCTAACTAATCTCTTTCCTATCCCTGGTGCGCGTTCGATTCGCTTGGAGCTGTTTATTTGGTGAAAAATTTTGGTTTCGGTTACTATAGTACTTTCGTTTGTATTTAACAATTATTATTAAATTATAGACTAACTATTCTCAAAAGATTCGTCTCATAAATTATAGACGAACTATATAATTAATTATTTTTTATCTATATATATTTAATATTTCATACATGTACTGCAAAAAATAATATAACAAGAAATCTTAAAAACTTTGCAAAATTTTTCAGAACTAAACAGCCCTGAGTTCCGCAAGAAGCCACCAGTTCCGTTGAAGCCCATCGTAACCTGTGTCCTACACATATCGTCGCAGGATCAGGTGGAGTGGAGTTGATCATAATGCCGTGCTGTAAAACCCGATGAACATCACATGTATTTGTCATCATCGCCGCCCGCGTTGGATAGGAGTGTCATTGTGTCGTCATCAGCGTAATGGAGGATGACAAGGGGGCGTCATGTGCGACTCGGCGAGACCCATCAGAGTAGCTGCGTCATCTCAGCATAAGCACTCCAAACGTTCGAATTCTTTTTCCAGATCTAGATGATATTAAAATGGATTGGGTTTGGGCTGGACGTGGAAGGGCCAGGCCCATGCAACACCTAGATAGGTAATAATAATTAAGAAAAAACATTTATTTAATTAGATTTGATGCTTTGAGATGCGTGTATAATTTTAAAAGGAAGGGTTCTGGAGCAGTTGCCTTTGAATAATATGAAGACTCCACAAGTTATAGTGTTCACTACAAAGGTGAGAGTACGCATTTGTTATGACTCCGCGGCATATGTGTAGACGGTGATGGAAGCTGGCCCGACGTAGATGTTTGGGATCCAACAAAAAAAGAGGAACATATAGTGGACATGAAAGCTTAAGGGAATGACAGGTGGACCCAAACTGAATGGAAAGCCGACACTATGTTGCCTTAAAAGGGGCCAAAATAGCGTGTAACAAACATGTTTTGTTAATTGAAACCCAAACTCTAAAACTAGGGTCCTCCACGCGGGCTCCCGCCGCGCTAAAATTCCTCTAATTTCTATCCAATTCTTGTTGAATCTATGTCTAATTCTTCCTAAGCTATCTTAGTTCATCACAAGTGGTACTTAGAGTAGGCTGATTTTTTACCAACAACTAGTTCTAGGGTATCAAGCTACTTTAGCAGCTCCTTGGCAAGTTCACCAACCTCGATTCATGGAAGACCACCGCAGATTCATCGTTGGGGATGCTATTGCAGACCACATCGAAGATGACTAGATGGGTTCAAAAGTTAGAGGCATGACCACCGCCACCACTACTGCCTCCGTCGCCTCGGCTACTCTGCTTCAGCCCGCTGTAGCATGGTGCGTTGGACCTCAACTTGGCTCTAAACATGGGGGACAGGTTCATTTGTGTCATCCATGGAGTGGCTCAGGAGCATCTCCATGAATTGTCTCATTGGGATGTTGAAAGAGGGATCCTTGGACCCTACCCGTCAAACCCGGTCATGGGTATGCCTCTAGAACACCCTATGTCATACATGGATTTTTCACAACATTTGTATTCTCATACATCTTGGGTTAGCCTAAAGCTCAAATCAGATTTCCCCAAATTTGATAGTGACAATTTGTGGTTGTAGATCATTGTGAGATCTATTTTGAAGTGTACTCTATCAGCAAGACATTGAAGCCAGGTTTGCCACATTGAATTTTGGAGGACCGCTGCTACTTGGTTACAATCTGCAGATTTGCATGGTTGTTTCACATCTTGGCCTGCTCTTGTGATGCAGTTTGCAGTTATTTTGACCGTGACCAATATCAATTATGCATGAAACAATTGGATAAACTTACTTCGGTCACAGAGTACTTTGAGCAGTTTGAACAGCTTGCGCATCAAATTCTATTGTACAATAGCTCCTATGATGATGTTTACTTTGTGAGTAGTTTCTTCGGAGGTTTGAAAGAAGAGATTCACTCTCCAATTTCTTTGAATCACCCTCCAATTTCTTTGTATATTAACTTTAGTGGCGAAGTACATATACTATGATTGTATATTCACTTTATAAGCTCTGTCCATATTCTCACCACTAGACCTTTTGCAGGATGAATAAAAGAGATGTATTTATTGGATTATCGTATAATAATCATATGATGGTAAATTGAGAAAGCAAACAAACCTTTGCTTAATTCTGGAGATTGGATACGAAAGGAGTTAATAATAAAGCTAATAACGATAGTGCAACACCAAAAGAGTGATACAAGTAGTCAGGACGCTTGCTTGTATATGAAAGGAGGAGATCAGGATTGTGCTTTAAATGTTCAAGATGAAGACATTTTTTCAGCTGCATTGGGACTTATGTAACGAGGATGTGTGTGTTGTGTTGTTGCGTGTGTTGGAGGGGGAGGATGATCCTCCCTGATAAATAGCATATGCATAGTACTGATCCCAAGAGTGGAGAAGCCGGTCAAGCTAGGGCAGTTTTGACCTATCAGTCTATGTAATGTAATATACAAGATTGCTTCTAAGACAGTGGCAAACAGACTACAGATTATTTTACCCAAGGTGATTTCGAAAGAATAGTCAACGTTTGTGCTAAGGAGACTCATTACGGACAACATACCGACGGTGTATGAATGCTTGCATTTCATGAAAGAGAAAAGGGCAAGAAGCAGATGTTGTGTGTGATTAAACTTGATATGTGAAAGCGCTATTTTGGTTTTAAATAATTAGTGAAACCTAAGTGTAGTAATCATTGTTCTAAGTGTATATGAGATAGGATTGGTACACACTAATGGTGGAGCTAGATGATGACATCCATGATGATAGAGGTGGCCAAATGTGAAGATCATGTACTCCAACTTGGAAAAGAAGAAAGAGAGAAACAAAAATAGGCTCAAGACAAAGATATATGATAAAGCTATTTGTGTTTCACTAATCAAGACACTATAGAGGATATAATTGGGTTTAGGATAGATAGTCGTACCATGAAGAGGAGAAAATCATGGTTAAAGCGGTTATCAAGTGCCAATAAGTGTTGTTGATTATACATATGCATTAGAACCTTGCGTGCTAATTTAACACCCTTTAAAATACTTTGAGAAAATGCTAACACACAATGTAATTTATTAGATAAAGTAATATATTTTAGATATTTCTATGGAAGCAGATATCTGAGATATAAATACCAAAGTTTGTAGAAAACAATACAAATTATTTCTATGCATCGCAGATCTCCTTGATTATTGATAACAGGGGTGGCATCGGTGGACCCCTGGCGGCTCCTTCGGTCCTTCCTCACACGCTCTACTTCCGCACCTTCTTGATGTTGAACGTTGACGGAGTGACAGCACGTTTCCTAACATTTGTCTGCAACCCCGGCAACATATATTATAATAATGGACTAATGGACCGCCGAGGCGACGAGACGATGCCGTGCCAAGCCAACCCAAGTGGGAAGAGCCGCCGACGACTCCCGGGCGTCGATCTCATCCTCACGGGACGGACCATAACGGCCTATTTAAAGCCCTCAGCCCGCCACTCTCATGGCAACGCAAGCAGAGAAGCTGCCATCCTAGAACCACCACCAGCAGCACTGCCACGCTCAGAGCTGAGCACCTAAGCAGCTTCAGCTACCACAAGTTTAGTCGATCGGCATCACTGAAGTCGTAATGGCCTCCGCCAACAGCTGGACCCTCGAGATCCCTTCGCCGGTGGCCGCGCCACGCCTGTTCCGCGCCGCCGTTATTGACTGGCACAACCTGGCGCCCAAGGTCGCTTCCCACGTCGTCACCAGCGCCCACCCCGTGGAGGGCGATGGCGGCGTTGGCAGCGTCAGGCAGTTCAACTTCACCTCATGTAAGTGTCCGCAGCATGCCCAGACCAACATGATGTTCTCGCCTGATCATCGATCAAACAGCTAGCGCCTGACGTGCGATCGCTTTTGCAGTCATGCCGTTCAGCTTCATGAAGGAGAGGCTCGATTTCCTGGACATGGACAAGTGCGAGTGCAAGAACACGCTCGTCGAGGGCGGCGGCATAGGCGTTGCCGTCGAGACCGCGGCGTCGCACATCAAGGTGGAGCCCGCGGCCGACGGCGGCAGCGTGGTGAAGGTGGAGTCGACCTACAAGCTGCTGCCGGGCGTGGACGAGAAGGACGAGGAAGCCAAGGCCAAGGAGGCACTCACTGCTATTTTCAAGGGTGCCGAGGCCTACCTCGTCGCCAACCCCGACGCCTACAACTAAATTTTCTGGATTGGGGTGCGACTCCCCTTCCCGGGTGGCCTTATACATATTTTCTATGTACGGAGATTGTGTTTTCTTTCCAGTTCCTTTTTTTTTCATGCAAAATAAATAAGGCTTTGTCCGGCGGACTGGCAACCTGGCATGATTCGAGTGAATCCATGCGTATCATGCATGTAAAACGTGGTCTTGTTGCCATTCCATGAGGTTTAATTCCCATATATCAAAATTACTGTTCGGAGCTTCAGACCAGAAATAAGCAGACACACAAACTGAAGTGTCTAGTATTTATGGCATGAAAAATTTATATATTGTGCTATGTAAAGTCACACATTGAGCCTTATTCTTCCATGTGCAAAGACCCTTGCTACTGATGACGTTAATGAGACGCCAAAGTATACTTGCAGATTATGGTCTTGTACTACTCAAAACTTAACTAGATGACCTTCTTTATTGTGTCACGCCGAGATATTTCAGGTTCTCAAATTTGGTGTAGTTGCCAAGAAAAATATTTGCTTGTTACTACTGCAAGTTTGCAATGTAGGAGGACAATCCACTTAGTCATAAATTCTACTTGCACACGACTATGCAGGCAAAAAAATCTAGTAAGTAGCTGAAAACAGTTTGAGCTAAACTTTTCAGTTTTCGTTCATCAAGAAACTCTGAACTAAAGGAGAACAATAGCTGACGAATTTTAGTGGTCTTTGGGTTCCCAACTAAAATTTAGTCCCTATCACATCCACTAGCGAAAGGTAGTGGAGGCGAAGCTGGGCGCTTGTTGCCCCAGCTTCCTGCAAGCGCTGATCATTGCAAAGTCTGCATTTGTGCTTTGTCAGGTGTTGTGCCTCACGCGTACTAGACAACAAAGTCTCTCATGTCTCAAGAGAAGTTGCTTTTCTGGATCCAGACTTTGAATTTCAACAGTACTAGCTTAACTGCCTCCCCATGCTTGACTGCACGCTCCGCCACTGATCACATCAGATGTTTATACACATATATGAATTATTAAATATAGACTAAAAAACTAATTACACAAATTACAAATAATTTATGAGACAAATTTTTTTAAATCTAATTAGTCTATAATTTGACAAGGTAGTGCTACAGTAAATACATGCTAATGATTGGTTAATTAGACTTAATTAATTTATCTTGCGGAGTCCTAACGGAATTTGTAATTTGTTTTTTATTAGGATCCGAACATCCCATGCAACACTCAATATAACATTCGATGTGCACATGTTAAACTTAGGGTTTGTTTGGCACAGCTCGACTTCACTAGTAAAGCTGTTTTTTAGAAAATAGCATCATGAGTGACTTTCTAGATGAAGTTGAGCTGTTTTGGAAAAAATGTTTGGCAAAATAACTTCACCAACTACTTCATACATAGTTGAGAGAGAGAAATGAGAGAGAGAGCTGCAATAAACTATTTTTTCAGCTTCATCCCAACTTATGTCTTTGCGAGAGGAGAGAAAAAACAGCTTCACCCATGAAGCTGTTTTGGAAATAAGTGTTTGACAAAAAAAAACAGCTCACAACAGCTCATGAAACTGTTTTAAACTGTACCAAACAGACCCTTAGTCCCTACATCCAAAAACACCCCCTGATGTTGCGGTATGTAGTGACAGAAATAGCATACTGCAAAATTGATTTGGGCGACTACACTGCATTGTTGACGTTTGCCAATAGGTTATCCTCTTAGCTCATTTTTTACCTCAAAATTCCCAATACAGACAATTTCGTTGTGCATGCATGTAGACAACCAGATTCTCAGTCGGCTTTGATATCATACTTGGGGCTGACTCGCTAGAGGACCATAGTCCCACGTGAATACATTGGAAAAATAAGTTAAATTGCTTCATCAGGTCCATTGAATGCAGTTGCAGAGAATTACGTCTGTTTAGTTCCCACTTAAAAACTTTTTATTCCGCCCATCGAATGTTTGGACATATGCATGGAGCATTAAATATAGATAAAAATAATTAATTGCACAGTTTACATGGAAACCACGAGACAAATCTTTTAAACCTAATTAGTCCATAACTAGTCAGAATTGCTACCATAACACGCATGTGCTAATGATGGATTAATTAGGCTTAATAAATTTATCTCGTGGTTTCCAGTCGAGTTATGTAATTAGTTTTTAATTAGTATCCAAATACCCCTTCTGATATCCCATGAAACATCATCCACGAACTAAACAAGGTCTAAATGGATTACTTAAGAAGAGAGCATTCACACATTGTGTGCAGCTTCAGTCATCCTTTGGCTGACAGGATTTCATCACCCATACACACAGTGAGTGAGTCTAGTGGAGTTGTAACTAATCCTATTGTCTTGCTATATAGCTGTGCAATATTCTCTTGCCCAAAGTTACAAGGTCTATTTCAAGAGACAACTACACTTCCCCATCTATGATATTTGATAATAGAATTTCCTTACTGCCTGCCCCCTCTCACTCCCCCTCCCTTCCCCTCCCCTCCCCATCAGCCCTCGTGAGTTCCGGCGCTGGAGCGGACTCCGCCACCTCCCAGACTATATTGCTCCCGGTCCGTGTCCCCACGCCGGAGACCGGCTCCCCCCCTTCGACTCCAACCAACCCGTGCACCAAGATGCCTTAGCCGCTTGCGAGGATACCACATGGCCGCTGCCTCCGCCATAGGGCCCACGCCATCCACACCGGCGCTAAAGCCGCCGCCGCCACTAGAGACCTCACGACGAGTGTCGATGGTTGGCTTCGTCACCAGCACCCTCCTGCCTCTATGCCACTGGAGAGAGGTGATGCCGCCATGGTCACCCCACACACATGTGAGAAGGCTAGATCTAGCGCGTCGACATCACCTCCGCCACCTTAGGGCAGATGATGCTGCCACCACCATGATGGCTCAGCACACAGAAGTTGGAGCTGGCACGAGCCCTAGACCCGCTGCTACCGACATCATCGCCACGCTAACTGGGCCCAAGTATGGGCCTTTGAGGCCTGCCATGGTGCCGCTGGCTGCCCCCAAGTTCCTCCCTCTCAACGGTCACGACACCATTCTTCCTAAAATGCTCCTCAGGAGGGTGCACGAAGCATCATCGGTGGACAGACGATGATGGCAAGGAGACCAATGATGAACACCCTACAACCAACCTGGAGGCCGCTCGTCACCCGGCGAACCAGGCAACTGCATCCCATGTCCGCGCCTAGACTCGTTCAACCGTTGTTCTGGGGCACAACGGAACAGATGTTGGACATGGACCTATGTGAAGGCAGAGGAAGCACAGCCCACCATGCCCCTAGTAGGTGCATGGCCTGCCTGCTCGACCAGTGGATGGTCGTGTCACCTGCCAACGCCTTGGAGCCCTTAGACAGATCTCTACCCCTAATGTCGATGGGTGGCGGGAGATCCTAGTCTAGCAGGAGACGCGACCTGCAGATGCCTTGGTTGAGCCTTGTCGTGCCCTAGGTTTGTGCGTATAGGCTCAGAAGATCCCCGCATAGCTCCGTGACATATGTTTCAACTATCTCTCCAACTCGCACCAAGTAGTGACTTGCCAGTTGCCACGGCGTTGCCTGCACTGCCACGGATTCCACCACCTTGTGAGGGACTACAAGCAGTCCAAGTTAGAGGCGAAGGGTGGTGGCCTGCCTCAACACTCAGCTCATGCTGACAACCCACTGGCCTTCTAGCACGCACCCCTCGGCAATCCACCGATCTTGGATGGGACCACGCAGGGTGCCATGGGGAGGCTCTGATGGCATCAGTCATAGCCAGAGATGACACCGATGGCACTAGAGTGAGTTGGCAATAGACATCAGCTTGGCATGCCTACCAATTACACCGATGACGCTACTTCGACTGTCGCACACTACTTCCTTGAGCCAAATCTGCTGGTGGTGGCACTGTGCAATGGCAAAGGGCCTCCCGCTTGGGTCATCTCGGTTGACCTGATGTTGGACAAGATCACCATCTCGCTTGTCATGAGCCAACCAAGAATCACACCAGTGCCTGGGTGCCTGCTGGCTACGACAACCGCCTCTGAGAAAGTTCAAGCTCCATTGGTGGACTCCTGTTCTCTGCTGATGGCACCTCAATGCACGACGGACTCGCCTCCATTATCACCTAAGCGGGACACACCTCCACAAATGGGACAGGCCATTGTCGCAGGTGTTGAGGCACCAAGGGAGGATGGTGAGGTCTAGCCACCTGGGTTCAAGCTGGCAAAACACCTTACAATGCTTCTATGCCAACGTAGGACGACCATCCAGGCGTTCAAGGCACATCAGACCCCTCTACACTGACAAAGGACGACCATTCAGATAATGAGCCATGCTCGATCCCGATGATGCGACGCCTATGCCATGCAAGGCCGCTTGACACCTCACACGATTTACCAAGGAGGTGTAGCTCAAGCGAAAGTCACCCATGATCATGAGTCCACCAAGGCAGACAACGACAACCAAAAGGCCTTGCGAAGAAGGAGCAGACAGATTGTCGCTAAACCGCTGGTGCACATACCTGCCTCCAAGTGGGGTGAGGTACTTCTCATGAAGAGGATGGGCATCATGCACAAGCGACACCAACTTCATCCGTGTCCAAGCAAGCATATGACACCATCTTCATAGGGAACATAATAAGTTGCAGCTCTTGACAAGTTGTTTCCAGCAACCAACAATAGGGTTGGTAGAGAAGAGTCGCTTGTACCCCGGAGCGCTCTTCTCGGATGACAAAATAGGAGCGTGTAGACCATAGCTTTGTTGTGTACCATTTATGTAATATCGAAACTTGAATCTGTAGCCTTGGAAGGTCCTGCCTATGGTGTAACCGGTAGACTTCTTAGGGCGCTTGTCAGAGTACGTCGTTTGTATGATTCAACTCTTCTTCCTAATTACAGTAATGGGTAAATATTTTGGATATTTGAGAAAAAAGTTTTCACCCCACCTCCATATATGTGTTGTGTGATGGTGCAGCTTGGTGAAATATTCGGGCCACACAATCCCATGACTCCATATAGTAAACTTGAAAACCCCTTTTTTAGAAAAAAAAACTTACTTAGACGTTTTATAAATGATGCACATCTATATTGTGTCCATACATGTGCCTTTTTATCGTGTAAAAGATAAGGTGCAAACTTGTTTGGTAAAAAATACATACAAAAATGATAAATTTTAGGACTTTGTGCGCGAACAAATCTGAAGTTTATCATTTTGTATGAGTTTTTGACTATTATGTTTGTATCTTAGTCTCTGTGATTGAACTTATCAGTATGACTTATCAGTTGTTGTAATTTGCACTGAATATTTTGCACCCAATTGATAGTCTGGGATCAATATTTTCTTGTATAGCTGTGGCCACCACTATGGACCTATGGTATTTTCCGTATGTGCTCTGTCATCCATGCTGCCGCCACTAGAGGTGGATTTACTGGATTATAGTATAATTATTGTATGATGGTAAATTGAGAAAGCAAACAACAGAAAGGACTTTATGATGAGCATCTCCAACAACTTGGTAAATCTACTTGGTATTCTTATTATTTTAGCAAAAACTCAAAAACACTTCTCCAACAACTTGATAAATTCACTTGGTATATTTCTCAACTGGCTAAACAGAGTCGCTGCGTGCGCATATATCCGCGCGCGAGTATCACTTTGTATCGGTGATTTCGGCCTCCCTCCCTGGGCCCGTGCGTATATATTATAATCAAGTGCGTGTACGAGTACTCGCAGCCCGTGTGGCCTTGTTCAGTTCTTTGGCGAAATTTTTTCGCGGCACTGTAGCACTTTCGTTTGTTTATGGTAATTATTGTCTAATCATGGACTAACTAAGCTCAAAAAATTCGTCTCGTAAATTTCGACCAAACTGTACAATTAGTTTTTATTTATATTTATATTTAATACTCTATATATGTGTCTAAAGATTCGATGTGATGGGAAATCTTGAAAAGTTTTTAGATTTTGGGTGGAAGTAAACAAGGCCCATGGTTTGAGTTCATCGATGTCGCACTAGCAGCCTTAGTGATGTGATGGCAACTGCAGGATGGTTGATTGCAGGAGGAGATGGGGGCCTTGCTGCAGCTTTTCACCGGCGCAACTTCCCTTCAACTCTTCTGGTTTGGGCTTTGTTTAGTTCTCAAAAAATTTTGCAAAATTTTTCAGATTCTCATCGAATATTTAGACGTATGCATGAAGTATTAAATATAGATAAAAATAAAAACTAATTACACAGTTTGGTTGGAATTGATGAGACGAATCTTTTGAGCCACAATATTTGTTAAATACAAACGAAATTTGTATTATTCATATTTTTCAAAATATTTTGCAACTAAACACGTCGGAGATATAGTGTCGAGCATGAACAAGTGGCGGCCGGGCGCGGCACGAGCACGATTCTTGGGCGCGTTTCAAGTTGAGTTGGATCGGTAGCACGATCATCAGGGCCTCGGACGCCAGTTCCGACTCGCCCGACCCCTCAGGGCCTCGGACGCCAGTTCCGACTCGCCCGACCCCTCAGGGCCTCGGACGCCAGTTCCGACTCGCCCGACCCCTCAGG
>Ga0182004_10004174_pt1 | contig 11613 bp, 10 predicted proteins | sample Sormic07211540_1_FD_120479 | JGI IMG/M metagenome (GOLD analysis project Ga0182004, IMG submission 120479) | Endophyte microbial communities from Sorghum bicolor roots, Mead, Nebraska, USA - 072115-40_1 MetaG | ecosystem: Host-associated > Plants > Roots > Unclassified | place: USA: Nebraska...
CTTAAGGGCATATGCCCTCACTCTCCCACCCATTGGATTCGCTTTGAGAAGTGTGCAAACACACATCTCAAAGCAGTTTCGCATTGAGATGTGTGTTTGCACACTTCTCAAAGCGAATCCAATTGGTGGGAGAGTGAGGGCATATGCCCTTAAGGACAAAATTAACTTTACTTCTAGAGTCCTAATGCAAACCTTGGGTAATGGCCATTACCTACATGTGTTGTGCTGTGAATAAACATAGAATTATGGCTTTGCTGTAGTGAGGAACTATAGACTGTGGAAACCTAAGAACAATAGCACAGTAGTATCTACTATATTTCCATAATAAATTTATTTGGAGATATAAACATTGTTAGTCTTTTAAAAGAAGAGAATGGTATTTAAATTATTTATTAGACGGCTATGTTATAAAAGAAAAGTGTGGATAGATTTACAAAAGGAGGCCGACAAGATCAAGATGAAGGTGCTGGTGCAGTGCTTAATCGACTGGAGAGCAGCACCTAGACTCCTGTTCTGATGTCGTTGTGTTCTAGCTGTCTTGTTTCTGAGATTGAGCAGTGTTCAGGTCATTGTTCTCCATGGGTTGGAGCGTACTATGCTTGCATGCTTTTTTTTTTTTTTGCTGTTCTTTGGAACTGGTAACCTAGAACTTAGAAGTACAGAACTCGTGCTTACTTAGTAAGTAGTGGTTCAAATTGTTAAATGAAGAAGGCTTGTGACAAGAGGTGCTGAAGAAAAAGTACTTATGGGGAAAGTGCTTGTCCCAAGTGGTTAAAAGACCAGGTGACTCCCATTTTTGGAAAGGCTTGCTGAATGTCAGAGACATCTTTTTGAAATATGGAAAATTCAAGGTGAATGATGAAAGTAATATTAGTTTCTAGGAGGACTGGTGGATAGGACAGAAACAATTAAGACATTTGTTTCCAGATCTGTACAATTTAGCAAGAAGGAAAGGGGACTCAGTGGCCAAAGTGCTAAGCACAACTCCGTTAAATATCTCGTTTAGAAGGGCTCTAGTGGGTGAGAGGTTGAAAGAGTGGTTGAATCTGGTTGCTATGGTAGTGCCAATTACTTTAAGTGAGAACAAGGATAAGTTTGTGTGGCAAGTTACTTTAAGTGAGAACAAGGATAAGTTTGTGTGGCAATTAAGTAAAAATGGTTGCTTCTCAACACAGGTCCTTTACAAGGAATGCATGAAATCGTGGAGGACAGATGAAAAAGATCTGTTCTGGAAGGCAAAATTACCCCTAAAAATAAATATCTTCTTGTGGTACCTCAAAAGGGGGTTCTTTTAACAAAAGATAATCTAATTAAGAGAGAATGGAAAGGGGGTAGTTGTAGCATGTGTGGTTTCAAAGAGACAATTCAACATTTTTTCTTTGATTGTCGTGTGGCAAGATTCTTGTGGAATACTTTGTTATCACTTTCAATATTCAACCACCAAAAAATAATGTTCACTTGTTTGGTTCATGGCTAAGGAGTTTCGCTCCCAAACTTAGAAATCAAATTATTGTGGGGTTAGCAGCGATGTGTTGGGCTTTGTGGTTGAATAGAAACGATATGGTCCAATGCTCTCCCCTTTGAGGATTTACAGGGCCTTCATGTGAGCAGCATTAACTGAAAGGCCCAGCCCAAGCACGAATTGACGTGACCCGTGTCCGCGTGAAGTCGTGAACGGATGAACCTTGACGAAAACGGAAAGGACTCAACTGTAAGCAAACCGAGCCGGGCCTCCACCACCTCCACCAAAACCCCAAGTTCCCCCACTCCACTATGCTTCTCTCGTCGCTAAACCCTCGTCAAGGGCCAGCTAGCAGCACCTGCGGCCCGCGATGAAGCCGATCGTCGCCACGCAGTCCGCCTCCGCCATCGTCGCGGACAAAGAGCGCGGGCGCCATGAGCTCCAGATCGATGCCAGCACTCTCTACGCCGCGGCACCCGTCGGAGCAGGGGGGTTCCTCTCGTCCTCACCGTTCACCATGGGCGGCCACCGTTGGCGCATCAGGTACTACCCCAACGGCAACCGCGTGGAGACCAAGGGTTACGTTTCTGTCTTTCTCTTCCTCGACCAGGACGTTGCCGAGCCGGTGACGGCGCGGTGCCTGCTCACACTCGTGGCCGAGACCCACAGTTGCATTTCGTTCGGCAGTTTTCAATCCAGCTAACGATATCCAGCGAACAATCCGACAACTAATACATACCGGTCGCCCACTCTTCTTCCCCCTCCTCCCATTTCTCTTTCTCTCTGCTTTTGACGTAATTATGAAAAAAGCAAAACACTTATTTTAAATTACTACAACTTTTAAATGATGTATCTATTTTTAATTCCGTCTACACCGGTGTGTTCAACGTGACGAGGCGAACAAAACTAGACCCCACTTTTGTATGTTTCGAAGATTTTTATTTTTCTAGTAGCAATTTATGTATATTAACTTATAATATATAAGTTATATTGCTAACTTATTTTGCTAAGTTATGCTGCTAACCTATTATGCTAAGTTGTATTGTATAACTTCTGTTTGTGTATAATAACTGTGTAACTTTCTATATACACTAGCATATTAGTTGTGTAACTTATATACATAAGTTGTATTGTGTAAATTATGTCTCCCTCTATTTCAAATTATAAAATGTTTTGATATTTCTACATATATTGATTTTGTTATGTGTATACATATATAGTTGTGTCTAAATACATAGTAAATTCAATTTAGAAAAGTCAATATGCCTTATAATTTGAAATAGTGGGAGTAAACTTATGTACATAAGTTATATAGTATAACTTTTTTTTGAGAACAACTAAGTTAGCAATGTTGAGTTATTTATGTTGTCTAGAAGCACTGCTAAGTTAGTATTGTTAAGTTTATCGTGAAAGTTATGCTTTTTAATTCCGTTCTATAAGTTATGAGCACATGCTTCTTAAAAAAATAAAAAAATATATTAAAAAACAGGTGATCTAGAAAAAGAAAGTGAAAAGAGAATCGAATGCCTTAAAAGAGAAAGAGAAACGATTCCTGTCTAAAAATAAAAAGTAACATATGTGTTTTCTAAAAAAAAAGAAAATAAGTGTCGAAAATTGACAGCTACTTTCATTTCCACTTTCGTTTCCGCTGAATGTTGAAATAGTGGCGTCGGTCATCAGCGCCGATCTCCTGGGCTTGGCCGTAGCTTCCGGTGCTGTACGCGTGGAAGGCGTGGATCCGCCGGCGTTCAGGGCTCTGCTCCGATACGCCTACACCGACTCGCTGCCGTAGATGGACAAGGATGAGGAAGACGCCGTGCTCCGGAACCTGCTCGTCGCCGCGGACAGGTACTGCATACAGAGGCTGAAGCTGATCTGCGAGGACAAGCTGTGCAGGGTCATTGACGTGGGCACGGTGCAGACCACGCTGGAGTTAGCTGAGCGCCTGAGCGGCACCACTGCGACGGGCTGAAGGAGGCTTGCTTACGGTTCCTTGGTTCTCCCGGGATCCTGTGGGCAGCCATGGGCACTCGTGGTCAGTAACGTCTGTCCTAACGACAAGTGTCGCAGGATTCAGGATTCAGTTAGTTATGCTGAGTTGCTGACTCAATATTTATTAGGCATATCTGGTTGTTCCAATTTCTTTAGTTGAATTAGTCGTTCCAATTTCTTTAGTTGAATTAGCTGACTGCAACCTCGCATTGCTGACTGCAATCTTATTCAGTTATTCTTAGAATGGAATTAGGAGTGCAAATGAGTGATGATTAGGTGCACCTCTAAATCTCTTTAGTTCAAATATTTATACTACTTCTCCAAAAAAATTAAGAAGTAGTATAAATATTTGAACTAAAGAGGTTTGGAGGTGCACCTAAAGGTTACCCCTTTGCACCCCTAAATGGAATAGTTCCAGGCTTCCAGCCTCTATGACTGTTCCATCTATCTTATGGAGATGCAGTACACTGGGATAGCAATTGCAGTCCAGTCCATGACTCTGTTTTGGTCTCTGTTTCCTTTGTTCATCACATCTCTGAAACAGGTAAGGGGTTGTTTATTTGACTGGAACAGAAGTTGTTTAAATAATACATCCAGATTCAGCTAGCTTTCCTCTAGACAAACAAGCAACTAAAGAAAGGAACTTGTTACGTTGCGTTGATCACATGCTGATTCTTTTATGCCTGCTTTGCCTTACAAACTACGAATGCTTGAAGCCTTTCAGGACGACTCTATACGAATACGATTGTTAGTCAGAAAAGGCAAAGCCTACCGTAGCAGTGTCCTCAACCTGCAACATGTGTTGAAATAAGAAGCATCTCTGAACAAGTGACAATGCAGTGCCATCAGGCGGCAAGCTTTGATTGTGACAAATCAAGTTCCCATTTGACTCTATGTTTTGATCCATTCAACTCAATTACTCATTTTACTAGCTAGGGGAAAATACATATAAAAACGGCATGATTTATGCTAAAACAAAGCCATGATTCCCTATCATGAACTAGTCATATAGGGGCGTGATAACTGATATCATGTTGAAGTATAGATGTTACTAGCCACCTATATGATGCAGTCTTCCAGTTCCACAGAGCTGGTTGTTAGGATTTCCAGGATTGCTTTTAACTTAAGCTCGGACAAGCAGAACAAACTAATGGCGATGGTTTCCATTAGTGGCCTCTTCCTTTCAAGCTTTTCTCAATTGTCATCCCACCGACAAAGACACACCAAAGGATGCCACATATATATACTTTTTATTAAAAACTCTTGGTTTGATTTATTTTACGATATATGTCACTATTCTGGCAATCAAAGTTTAGTAAATATCAAAAGCAAATTTGACCAAACTGAACTTTGTGCCAAAAAAGTATGTTTCTACACAAAGACTACGTTTAGGTAGAAAGAAAGCGTATCCCAAGTCTAAAGGAAGTAGAATGAGCATGTATAGAATACTTCATCTTAAGCTTAGAAAAACACACTGATTCACATGCTGAGAAAAGAATCAAGATATTGTCATCAACTTGGATAAAGCTTGAATGACATGAGACCTAATCACCAAGCATCACTTGCAACAACTCTGATTACCATCATGACATGTATGTTCCTTCTGTTTCAAGGTATACCACCATTAGCATTCTAGTTAGCTGGACACACCCCATGCATTACAGAATCTTTAAACCATGAAGCATGCAATTGGGAATCAGTTATCACTAGGGAGTGGAACATAATTACCTCTCCACTGACAACCTCCATCAGAATTCAGAACTGAAGGATGAATCAGAACTTCAGAAGGCTCTCTTGGGTTCTGGTGCCAACTGACCAAATTCTGCTTTATTGGTGACCATTACCTTCATTGATGGATCTATTACTACTAACTAACTAGCTAACTAGCATTATTATCAGACAACTCTGATGGCTGAGCACCGATGTTAAAACTCAGCAATCAGCAGTCGCTGCTGGGTGACACCTCAGCTAATGCTGACGGCTGACGCTTGGCAAAGTGAAAGCCTGATGGTTTTGCTTTTGTTTCTTTCAACAGTGTTCTTAGTACCTGAATACAGTCACATAAGTTGTTAAGAAGCTGTTGTTGCAGTGAACAGTTTATCGTTTTTCAGAAAATAGATGTGTCCACTGATCGCCTGCTGTACTATGTAGACATTTCTCCAATAGCTTTAGTTACATCGGTCTATCAGACCTTGAGTCCAAAGTAGTTTCTTGGATAGTTAACATCGTAGATCCTTTGCATGATGCATCATTTTAAATAGCACTGCACCGTCCTGCATCTTGAAATGAAATTTGTTTTCACTCTCATGTTCATGCTTGTCCATCCAATCCTTGTAGACTATGAATTCCAATATCCAAAAGGGAAATGTTTTGCAGATTTCCATTGGATGGTATCTGTAACCCATATGTTTAACCAATTAGAAATTTACAACCAACATTTCTTCCTTCACAGAAAGAAGGACCTGCCTCGCTATCTTCTTAAGGTTGTATTATTCCATTTAGCGGAGCTTTCAAAGAGAAAAGTGGATTCAGCTTTGACAAATTCCTAAGTTTCAGATGAGAATAGATTTCAATACAAGTCAAGCACTACAAACAAGGTCTACTTTCCTTGGGCCATATGTGAAGCAACTGCATTTTGGATTCTTTGCATGGTCCATTTCCAGTATAAGCAAAGATTATTTTCAGGACTATGGAATGGATACTTCCTTGCCATGAAGTGTGGGCTTAACCAAACAACTAAGTCGAATGATCTCAACAAACTGGAGCATTGAATTCCAAGCTTGTCGAACTTTACTTTGTGCTATCTTAAAATTAAATGGTTGTACCATCCTTTGTGACTTGTACGCATGGGGCATGGCAAACACAGAGCGTCAAGCAATGATGAAGCCGTTCGTCTCCATGGGTACAAGAGGAATAATGCAATGGACGTAGCTGCAAGCAAGGTGTGTGTTTCGCCGAAGGCGGCTGACGAACATGAACTCGTGGATAAGGTCAGCAAGAGACTGCATGTCTGCATATGCACACGCTTACATGCTTAGCTGTTGCCAATTGAGATTACAAATTGTTGCCCCCGTCTGAAAGTTTGTGCGCGTAGCTGTTGCCACAGCAAATTGTGATGCTCGTTATCTGAAAGTCACTCGCATTCTTCGTAGTCACGCCGTGCTGATGCAAAGGCATCATAATGCATAAACAATTATTCCAGCCGTGCACAGCTAGCTTAGCATAGCAGCTCGAGTATGATTGCACATATATCCCACAAGCGCTCTCTTTTGTTTATGTAGTATTCAGTATGAAGCCATGTAAAGATATGGTACTCAAGTCCTCTTTTCTTTCCCTGTATGCCACTTCTTCTGCATGATACTTAAATGCAGATCTAGTTTGTTAAGAGTGAGAGAGTCTGTTAGACGAGTACATCAAACTTAAATGCTCACGTTCAGCGACAGGTACCTGACTACGGTTCAGCGTACCATTTGCTGTAGTAAGAGGCAATTCGTCGGTACAGTACCTCAAACAGAACTTACCAGTTACTACTATCCCAGTACATGAGATGAGTGATGAACTGCCTGGCTTCTTCAATGTTCTTGTGCTGGCACTGATCAAAGTCAGTGAGTCACATGCTGTAACACTATTATGATTCCATACCAGCTTTAGTCATTTAAAACTACTGTGACACTGGATAAAGACTACTCCAACATATCTTCACGAACCCTCTCCAATGCAAATGGTCCAGCTCTTCTAAGATGCTGTCACTTTTACGGTCTGCAGCAGCAGCAGCAGCCAGATACCGGCCCTTTGCGCACATGCACTAGCACATGGCAAAATGCCAAAGGGGTTTTGTATTTGCAAACTAAAACATATGTTGTTAAGAAAGTAGATACGTTGTTACTGAATACAGTTTGTAAATGAACAGAGATACTAATGTGACCCCAAGACTGAATTGATTAAAAGGCACACTAAAAAAGATAGTAGAACCTCCTTAGAAGCAAAGGGGGAGGACAAGGAAAAGGTACTATTGTGCAGAGAGGGGGAGGGAACAGTGTGGGGCCTCACAAAGCTTAATCTGCAAATAATGGCCGCCTTTAAGGCCCCTAAAGCTGATGCTTGCTGGGTTTTGGAGCCTCATTTGTGAATTGTGAGGTTCGGTCGATTATACAGGCAGGCCAAGGAGGTTGGACTGCATCTGCCGCTGAGCTGCTCGTGGCGCTTCTGGTTCCGGTCGCCAACTCATCAGGTACCGCTGAAACCTTTGCACCCTCTGAAAGTTCAGATTTGCTTTCCACTGCTGTGGCGGTTTGGGTTCTGATTCGGTTTCTTTCGGAGTATTGAGATGCTCGATCTTGCGAGCTTTCGACATTGCCTTTGCTTCTCCTTGCTCCTTTTTCTCCCTTTTATTTAAGGAGCATCTCTGAATATATCAGCTTATCAATCAACTGGATGCAATGCATTTGAATTGTATATAAGCTGTCAGCAAGATGCAGCTCTGCTCTTGATCTTTTTCTGGTTGACGAGTATGTATGGCCCTTGCAAAGCGATCATAGGCCCAGAACCACTTTTATTTGAGGAGATCTCCTCGCTTTCTCGGTATTTAGAATGAAGAGTTCACACTTTCTGAATACAACCTTATGCGTTTATACCAACAGATCAATACCACTCACAACCAAGAATTTTGTTTTTATTTCAGCAGAACAGCTGCTAGGTTTTCAGAGCAAATATAATATTTTTTAAAAAGGAGGTATAAAACCTCTGCTTTTTTAGAAAGCAGTGTAACAGTACAGCATCACGACTGGGGTTACCCGTTCAAAACATAGCAGTACAGCGAAAACCAAATACAACTACACCACTAGATTTCCACTACATTAGAAGGAGCAAATATAATATTAATTGGTAGAAGAGACTAGTACCGAGTTTCAAAATTCTCCCTCACGTGTAGGCTTACTCGCATTTCAGATGTGGAATACCATGTAGAATTTGAGGCCTCCTGTCCTGTCCAGATAACATACTATACTTGAACAAATAGTTCTTTCACTCACAGAGCATCCAAGAAATCTACGCAGTGATGACTGATGACCACGTATTGTACAAGAGTACACGTGCTAGTTTATGTTCGTCGGGATCGATACAGCAGTTGCGGCCATCGGTGTCAGGTAGGGTGGTACTTTGGTGCTTTCAGAGAGACGTCGGTGTGTGTGGTACTGTGGTAGCAGTTTTTTGTGACGTTTACATACGCGAATCACACACACACGCTGGTAGTGTGTGAGGCACGTACTCAGCACCTAGCCACAAAAGCCAAAGACAATACACGAACGAAACGTCCACGAGAGCTCACATTGTTGCCGTATCCTTGTCACCGTGATCGTTGCTCGTGTCGTCATCTTCTTGGGTTCTTGGGACTGCCCCTGTAAATCGCCATCGTAAATTTGGAATATATGCATATAGCTTCTTAGTTAGTGATGGTTTCTTTCAAAGAATTTTCCAAGACGCGGGAAATTGCGATGTTGTGCTTCTCTCTTGCTGCTCTGTTGTTGTCGGCATGAGCAAAAATTGACACACGTATGATATTTTCAGACAAGACACAAGCGCGTACAAAGCACATGGTTAGAACCTTATCCTAGCTACAGTACCTGTAAGTACTGTATATAATACACGCATTGGAAAATAAGCACATGTGTACTGTTGGGAGTACTAGGGGCCTGAACCGTAGGCAAACGACACAACAATCATGCAACTCTGACGCTTTCTTCCCCTGTCCGATCTCCTGTCCATTGCCTTGCCGCCATCATCTCCATGCATTTTCCGCTACTAGTCAAACGGAGCTGAAATGAAAAGAAAGGGTCTGTTTAGTCCATCCTGCAAACCAAAAAATTTTCAAGATTTTCCGTCACATTGAATCTTGTGACATATACATGAAACGTTAAATATAGACGAAAACAAAAACTAATTACACAGTTTAGCTGTAAATCACGAGACGAATCTTTTGATCCATGATTGGATAATATTTGTCATAAACAAACGAAAGTGCTACAGTACCAAGAACTTTTCATTTTTCGAAACTAAACAAGGCCTAAGCTGAATATCATTGGGGGTGGATCTGTTCTTGTCCAAGATCAGGTAAGTAGTGTTACTGTACTTGATGCCTGTCTTTCGTGGGGGTATGGAATCTTTCTTGGATTATTTTGCTCCTATAAGTACCCTCTGTCAGTGCGCTATTGGCCGATTCACACTGCTCTCAGACAAAATTCAGGCCACATGGTTTTTGCATGATCTGTGATGTAGAGAAGCGTACGTGCCACGTAGTAGTACTGTAGTTTCTTCCGGCACATTCGTTGTCGTCATGTTGGAGGCGATGCTCGACCAAAAGGCCCATTTAGGTCAAGCGGTAGGTTAATTTCGAGGCAGATAGAGAACGAGAGAGAGCTAGAAGGGCCCACGCCGCAGGTGTGCCGCAGTTAAACGGATGCGACGACGGAGGATGAGAAAGCAGATCGAGCCGGCGGGGAAGACGGTGAGATAGAAGGATCCTGCCAAGGTCGGCCCTGTGGCCGTGGTGGTCCAAACTCATCGGGGAGCATGCAGTTTTTGACCCCGTTTCCCTGTCCGTTTGCACCCGGTGGCTCGGCGTGCCGTGCGGCTGCTGGCTTGGCGCATGTGCGCGCGCTACCTCCCTTGGTAGTAGTGGTACTCTTTGCGGCCTTGCCTTCCCGCACGGTTGCATGGCAAAAACAGATGCTAGTCTCCCCGCCGAGGGCCGAGGGCCGAGGCCATCACTGGCCACCACAATCTCGTTGGCCTGTACTGTCTGTAAAAGAGCCATGGTCCAATCCGTGGACGGATCCCGTTATGCATGCTGCAGCACCCTACTGGTCTCCATCTCCAATCCTTCCGAGCTGACCCGTCACTTGTGAACCTGACAGCTGGTCTTCACCGTTTCACTGTAGCCTCAGCTGACGCTGACGCTGCAATAGTCGGTCTGTCTGTCCGTCCATAGCACCCTGATGAACCCTGATCCATGGTGAGAGGGGAGAGAGAGATGGCAATATGCCAATGGCATTAGCAAACCCTCGAAAGCCGAGGATTCTTAATGCCATCTAGCTAGAGCGCCCTATAGCTTTACAGCGCCATCCGCGGCAGCTTTTGTATCCGGCAAGCACTGTTGCGCGAGGCCGGGCCGGCCGCGGACGCCGGGCGGGGACCAGGGATAACGTGGCTGTTTGCGGTGCGCGGAGACCAGACCAGGGAACCCCCCTCACCGGACTAGTGACTTCTCTCACTCTCACCGCGCGCGAACGGTTCTGGATAAAGATCGGCGGCCGAAAAAAGGCAGTCACCGCTGTGCCGGCTTGTGCGAGCTGCATCCCATTCCCAGGAGGAGGAGCGAGCACTAGCACAAGTACTCTAGTACTAGCAGCAGCGCGGCAGCGCCGCGGAGTGTTCGGCTGCGCTGGCGCGTTCGCTTTCCAGCCTCGCCGCGGCGGGACGCGGGTGCGGGCGCACGGACGCCGTGACCGTGAGGTTCCTCCAACGGTGGCCCGATCGCGGGGCCTGCTGCGTTGCGTTGCCGTCGGGTTGAGTGAGGTGTGGATCACCAAGCAGGAAGAGTTGTAGCTACCCGAACGGTGTGTGGTTGGGTTGACCTTGTTAGCGCGCTGCCGCGCCCGGCCAGCTGATGCTGAGCTACCTGCCTGCCTCTGGTGGTGACTGGTGGAGTGGTAGGTGCGTCGGGTCCCAAGTCCAAGCCGCCAAGCCTACTACTACTGATCGAGCGCGACAGGTACTCGACTCCAGCCGTCCATCGGTCTTCTCCCAGTTTTTGGTCGAATTTGGGTAACCTAATACGGTACTAATGGTTGCAAGCAGGGCAGTAACATGCATGTACGCGCATCCGAGCAGGTGCCAACCACGTACGTACAGGGTTACAAGTGTACGTTTTGGTTAGAGCTAGCTTTTTTCCGGTGGGTGATCGTGTTTGTTTGTTTGTTTGAGTTGGTTATCACGGTAGTGCACACACACGCGCGCGCGCGCGCGCGCACACACACACACACCATCTTTAATTCTTTATATATCATGCTTGATCTGAACTCGCCATACGTGACAACCAACTGACACGTACGTACAATAGCGTCGGTGGTATTGTTAGGGAATTAATAAGCTATATAAGCAAC
>Ga0182004_10004175_pt1 | contig 11612 bp, 5 predicted proteins | sample Sormic07211540_1_FD_120479 | JGI IMG/M metagenome (GOLD analysis project Ga0182004, IMG submission 120479) | Endophyte microbial communities from Sorghum bicolor roots, Mead, Nebraska, USA - 072115-40_1 MetaG | ecosystem: Host-associated > Plants > Roots > Unclassified | place: USA: Nebraska...
AGTGGAGAGTGGCGACTCTCCGATACCTCGGCAAAACATCACCGAGCACTTTCTTCCACTACTCCTTTACATTCTAGCATTTACTTTGTGTTTTTACATTCTTAGAATTGCCATGCTAGAATATGATTGGAACTAGGTTGCAAAATATTTATCCGGTAGCTCTCTAATGACACTAGGCACAAGGGGTTGAATTGGAGCTTATAGGTTGCTTAAATTTTTAGAGAAGCCCAATTCACCCCCCCCCTCTTGGGCATCTTGATCCTTTCAGTCTCGAAAGCTGTACGCACACCCCCTACCTGGCGCGCCACTGTTGACGAAAGCTAGTCGGCAGTCTACCTTGGGGTATACCCATGGTAGTAGTTTATCGGCAGACAGGTGCGCAAGCTACGAACTCGATGGTGACGCAAGACACGGACAAGGTTTTTATCCAGGTTTGGCCGCCGTGTGGGCGTAATACCTACGTTCTACGTCTGATTGTATTGCTGTGGATCGAATTGTGTTGAGTTGAGTTGTTCTCCAGGGGACCTCTGCCCCCTCCTTATATATCGTGAAGGGACAGAGTTATAAGCAAAGTATCATATTTGGTACAATATCTTGCAGCCTTGTGGTGCACACCGACCAGTGTCGTGCGCCGCACGTCTTCATCTTGTGGGCCGAGCCACCTCTAATGGTGCGGCCCATGTCAACCCATGAGGGTATAGAGGTTTATACCCCCACAGTCACGCCCTATTTTTTTTACTATGAGAATATTTCTTTTCTCTTAATAAAATATTGTTTTTCTACTCTACAATATTTACTTGTTTCTAACCCTGACAAAATATTCTACTACAAGGGATAAGTAAAAAATAGTCAACCTATAGAAAAAACCATTTATTCCATAAAGCATAACTATTTCCATGTAAGAGTGGCAACATTCTTAATTTATTAATTATGCATTATTGTTATTTGTATAGTACTTTTCTAAATGCACGATTATTTTATGATTAGACTATATTTGTTCCTATTCTGTCATGTCAAGCTTTCTTTATTGCTCTTACCTATAATGATGTCTGTCTTTTTAACTTGTATACCATTGTTTTTTTGGAGTTTTTCTATGGACTTAATGCCACTATGTGCCTCTACTTTCTTCATGCCTTACGGACAATAAACATTCGCCAAATTCGTTTAAGTTGATAAAGTGTGACTATTCTAACACATAATAGTATTTTGCAACCTAGTCCTCATGATTTATTGCTCTTTATTAGTTCTTGCTATAGCATGGAAAATATTTTTTAATGAGTCCATACCATTTTTTATTGATGAGTAACAATGTTCTTGGTTCACCGGAGCTATCGTTCCATCTTTAATTAGCACAAAAATATTTAAAAATCACTTAGGAAATTGTCAGAAAGAAAATTGTTTGTATTTTAGAAAAAATGTTGTTATAGCTTATTGGTTTGTGAAATTGGACTATGTTCTTGTGAAAATGGCTTCTAGCTTCAATTAGAAAAATATTCCACCTTTATAAAATATAAAAAGTTTCATTTACTTATTTATAATGTACTATATTCTCATAAATATAATTATTATTTTTGTTGTTTAAAGCAAGTGTTGTACTAGTCATTAATAGTGTCCAATGAACGGAGTAGATATGAAATCAACAAGAATAAAAATAAATGGGAGAGAAAGAAAAATAGAAAACAGAAATTTTCAAAGAAACCGTGAAAAACATGGCCAAAGAAAGCCCATGCGGGTGTTTTTTTTTGCCGTCAATGCATATAACCTATTAACCTGCATACCCATTTCGTCCATTGCGTCCCTTTTCCCTCGCTCTTTCTGTGTCTCTCGCTCCTCGTTCTGTGATCACTGGTTGGCCGCTGCCTCTCTAAGCCAGGTGGTGAGGCTTTCGTCGTTGGTCTCTTTGCCGGTGAGGAGCACCCACCTGGTACACCTACTCCTTCCTTTCCTTTCCTGTCTGGGTTATGAGGGGGTATCCCAACTAGCGAGGCCCAGTAGTCACAGTTCACCTAAACTACAAAGGCCACGAGCCGAGCTCCAAGCCAAGCGATCAATCACGACCTCTTCCTTCTCCTTCCGTCGCACGCTACGTAGCACCGCATGACCTCTCCTCCGTCTCAACCCCTGGGATGGATGAGGAGGGATCAGGCTCCATAGAGTACGCCAACCCCGACAAGCTAGGCATGCTCCACTCACATCGCTAGGACTGAGGGGACAACCACCTCGATGACAGGCACCATCCCTATGCCACACTTTGCAGACAGGACAACATTGCCAGGTGGTGACGATGGGTATGATGTCCCACCATCCAAATAGATTCTGACAAGATAGGCATATTGCCCTACCCACTTTCAAGACCGGCCAAGCCATAAGGGACCATGACCTCACAGATCAATGTCGGGCCACTAGCACTTCGACCAGTGAAGCCGACCGACGATCCGAAAGCAGCTACCTACTCTCGTACTATTGTCATGACGCCACTGGGAGAATGGGAGATGATGATGAAGGCACAATGAGCTCACATCACATAGGACAGTTGACGAACCACCACCGTTCCAATAGTGTCGTCACAACTGACACTATAGCATCGCGCCACACCATACTGCTACGTGGGAACAATGAACAAGCCCATGACAACAACCACACCAGAACATGCGTTGACGCTAGGACAAAATGGTCTTCCTTGTAAGCCAAGCAATTGTTCACCTCACTCCTCTTACCTCTTTCTGTTAGCTTACACACTCCATCGTAAGAACTTCAGAGCATTCAATCGAGGAACAGGCACTTGAACTATCTCTAAGACTGGACGTAGGGTCGAGACTAAACCAATATAATTCCTTGTGTCTTTGGATGCTACCGTCGTCTTCCTAGAGAAGTCTGAAACACATATAAATCAATGAGAGTTTATTTCATGAGAGTGGAAGTTTTGAAGAGAAAAGGAATGAAATAGAGATTGAACTCCTACAATCAATTCGCTAGGAAAGGTTGGTACTTGGGAGGGAATTATCTCTACTATAATGGACCAATCCAAATTACACTATGTCCACTCAGAAAATTGTCCCCTATAGAGATGCCTTTTTCTTCGTACACACCAGATTATACACCTAGAAAAATCCCACATGAGAAATCAATGATTCAAATCTAATATGACGAGGCTCCATGAAGATCATACGACCACAAAGGATTTGAGTCTTCAACGCACCCCTGAGGCTTCAACGCGACCCTTCCCTGCACCGCACTGGCGCTCGAGCGCCAGGTTCGATTCCCATCCTGTGCACCATTTTCTTCTATTCTTAAATACATGAGATTTGGGGAGGGAAAGAGACTAGCCGGGGAGGCTAAAATGAGCGCCGATGAGTGGATTCCTGGCAGCGGTGGTCGTCGAGGTTGAGGAATCCTAGCTACCACCGATGCTTCAACCTCTAAGTCCCTCGTGGCGCTTGAGGCCACGAGTCTGCCCTCCCTGTGCGCTTCGTCGATGCCTTCACAGTGCTCTCCACTGCCATTATTGAGGTGGAGCCTTAATCTATCGTCCAATGCCCATCGACATCAAGAGTGCGCTCAGGTATTTCCTTCCTGTGGGGGTATAAACCCCTATACCCTCATGGCTCGACATGGGCCACACCGCCAGAGGTGGCCCGACCCATAAGATGAAGACGTGAGACGCACGACGCTGGTCGGCGTGCACCACAAGGCTACAAGATATTGTACAAAATAGGATACTTTACTTGTAACTATGTCCCTTCACGATATATATAAGGAGGGGTACGGGTCCCCTAGAGGATAACTCAACACAATTCATCACATCTCAGATCAATACAATCAGACGCATGACGTAGGTATTACGCCCACACGGTGGGCGAACCTAGATAAAATCCTTATCTGTGTCTTGCATCACCATCGAGTTCGTAGCTTGCACACCTGTCTGCCGATAAACTACTACCATGGGTATACCCCAAGGTAGACTGCCGACTAGCTTTTGTCGATAGTGGCGCGTCAGGTAGGGGGTGTGCGTACAGCTTCCCAGGCGAACCAGATGACCATCATCCCCAACTCTGCGGCCGTGGCAGGCGACATCACGTTCATCATCGACCAGATCACCTGGACCACTGGCTTCAACAGCTTCACCACCACGACCATGCAGGAGGCGCAGATTCGATCTGCACCGATCACTTCTTCATCTACGTCGGCCGCGGCTCCAATCACGCTGGCTATGGCTCCAACCACTCCAGCAACGTCTACGACCACGTCGACAACGCGTTACCTACTTCCCTGCTATAAAGGGAGGCAGATCGACGACATTGTCTACTCGGGCTATCGACCAAGTTATTTGGGCTACTTGCTCCGGCCACCTGTCACGTCGCTATAATAATCGCCACGAAGAATGGCGCTACAACAACCCCAACCACCGTCATGATAACACGTGGGAGAGCTCGAGGGCTAGACAATTTTGTCGCCATCGAATAGACTTTCATCCAAAGATAAGTGTACTTCTAATATTTTATTTATTTTTGGCATAATATTTTTAACATTATTATCCTTCAAAATAACTTTTTGGTTAGCCGACTAGTTTTTTCACCTACACAAGTTTTCCAGAGCCGGCACTGTCTCCGATCCCTCCCTACACGTGTACGAGATCCGCCCTCTACATTCTGGGTGGTCGACAGTAGCTCTCTGACGAGGCTGGCAATCGTACGCATGGCTAGGTTCCGCACCTCATGCTTCAGATTGTCGGCCAGACCAGAGCTAGTACAAGCTATAGGATGAATTAACTACTCGTATTAACTTTAAATATAACATAAAAGCTAAAATCTTAAACCAATGCTGATTTTTTATCTAGAATTTATTTATACATCATGTACTACTTATTCTCTATATTTATTTTTCAGGAGTTTGGCCCAATCAGCAAAGCTACGCTCAGGGACTCGTCGACTATTCCCTACGCTGTGCTCGGGGACTGCTCCGACCACCGAGCACGTTTAGGTTCCCAACCACGCTCGAGGACTTGTTGACTAGTCTCTACGCTCTGCTCGAAGACTGTCCCGACCACCAAGTACGATTACGTTCCCAACCACACTCAGGGACTTGTCAACCAGTCCCTACGCCATGCTCGGGGACTGTGCCGACCACCGAGCACATTTACGTTCCCAACCATGCTCGAGGACTGGCCGATCAGTCTCTATGTCATGCTCGGGGACTGTGCTGACCACCGAGCATGATTACATTCCCAACCGTGCTTGGGGACTCATCAACCACTCACGCGCTGTGCTCGAGACTTGCTTTGATTACTCTCCGACCACAATTTGGGAACTTTTTTTCTCAGTTACATATGAATTGGACTCATATACAACTAAGGGATAATTTTAATTTTTAGACCTTGCTACAAGGCTCATACTTCGCCTTCTAGCAAGCTCAGGGACTGCATCGGTACGATGCATCTAGCGATGCATCTCAGCATCAAAATTTCTACGTGGACTTCTCTTTTTAGACCCTGGCAGCACGTGCCTACGTCACCTACTATCACACTTGAGGACTAAGTGGGCACACTTCACCAGGAAAGAAATCTTTTTTGATTAAAGAGCATCATGTATTATTCAAACAACCTGCTTCTTCGGTGTCGATGTTGATTAGCTGTCAACTGTTCGGGCGTTTTTCCTACTAGTCGGAGACGTCAAGCCTCACTGGTCGAAGAAGCTCAAGACGGCGTGTTACATCATAATACATGGAGCTCAGGGACTAGCTATGGGGGTATAAACCCCTATACCCTCATGGCTTGACATGGGCTGCACCGTCAGAGGTGGCCCGGCCCATAAGATGAAGACGTGAGGCGCACGACGCTGGTCGGTGTGCACTGCAAGGCTACAAGATATTGTACCAAATAGGATACTTTACTTGTAACTCTATCCCTTCACGATATATAAGGAGGGGCAGGGGTCCCCTAGAGGACAACTCAACACAATTCAACACATCTCAGATCAATACAATCAGACACAGAACATAGGTATTACGCCCACACGGCAGCCTAACTTGGATAAAATCCTTGTCTGTGTTTTGCGTCACCATCGAGTTCGTAGCTTACGCACCTGTCTACCAATAAACTACTACCGTGGGTATACCCCAAGGTAGACTGCCGACTAGCTTTCGTCGACAGTGGCACGCCAGGTAGAGGCTGTGCGTATAGCTTCCCAGGTGAACCAGATGGCCATCATCCCCAACTCCGCGGCCGTGGCAGGCGACATCACGTTCATCATCGACCAGATCACCTGGACCACTGGCTTCAATAGCTTCACCACCACGACCATGGAGGAGGCGCAGATCTGATCTGCACCGATCACTTCTTCATCTACGTCGGCCGTGGCTCCAACCACGCTGGCTATGGCTCCAACCACTCCAGCAACGTCTACGACCACACCGACAACGCGTTACCTAATTCCCTGCTATAAAGGGAGGAAGATCGACGATATTGATCTACTCGAGCTATCGACTAAGTTGTTTGGCCTACTTGCTCCGACCACTTGTCATGTCGCTATAATAATCGCCGCGAAGAACGGCGCTACGACAACGCCAACCACCGTCATGACAACATGTGGGAGAGCTCGAGGGCTAGACAATTTTGTCGCCATCAAACAGACTTTCATCCAAAGATAAGTGCACTTCTAATATTTTACTTATTTTTGGTATAATATTTTTAACATTATTATCCTTCAAAGTAACTTTTTGGTTAGCCGACTAGTTTTTTCTCCTACACAAGTTTTCCAGAGCCGGCACGGTCTCTGATCCCTCCCTACACGTGTACGAGATATGCCCTCTACGTTTCGGGTGGTCGGCAGTAGCTCTCTGGCGAGGCTGGCATACGCATGCCTAGGTTCCGCACCTCATGCTCCAGATTGTCGGCCAGACCAAAGCTGGTACAAGCAATAGGATGAATTAACTACTCGTATTAACTTTAAATATAACATAGAAACTAAAATCTTACACCAATGCTGATTTTTTTTATCTAGAATTTATTTATACATCATGTACTACTTATTCTTAATATTTATTTTTCAGGAGTTTGGCCCAGTCAATAAAGCTACGCTCGGGGACTCGTCGACTATTCCCTACGCTGTGCTCGGGGACTGCTCCGTCCACCGAGCATGTTTACGTTCCCAACCACGCTCGGGGACCTGTCGACTAGTCTCTACACTATGCTCGAACACTATGCGGACCACCGAGCACGATTACATTCCCAACCACGCTCGGGGACTTTTCCACCTGTCCCTACGCCGTGCTCGGGGACTGTGCCGATCACCGAGCACGTTTACGTTCCCAACTATGCTCAGGGACTGGTCGATCAGTCTCTATACCGTGCTCGAGGACTGTGCTGACCACCGAGCATGATTACATTCCCAACCATGCTCGGGGACTCATCAATCACTCCTGCGTTGTGCTCGGGACTTGCTTCGATTACTCTCCGACCACAGCTTGGGGACTGCTTTTCTTAGTTACATATAAATTGGACTCATATACAACTAAGGGATAATTTTAATTTTTAGACCTTGCTACAAGGCTCATACTTCGCCTTCCAGCATGCTCGGGGACTGCACCGGTACGATGCATCTAGCGATGCATCTCAGCATCAAAATTTCTACGTGAACTTCTCTTTTTAGACCCTGGCACTACGTGCCTACGTCACCTACTACCAGGCTCGGGGACTAAGTGGGCACACTTTACCTACGGTGAATATGCTTGCTTTTTGAAAGCTTATACTTTTCAGAAAAGTAAAGTCGGCACACTCCACCAGGAAATAAATCTTTTTTGATTAAAGAGCACCTTGCATTATTCGAACAACCTGCTTCTTCGATGTCGATATTAATTAGCTATCAACTGTTCGGACGTTTTTCCTACTGGTCGCAGACGTCAAGCCTCACTGGTCAAAGAAGCTGAAGACAGTGTGTTACATCATAATACATGGAGTTCGGGGACTAGCTGTGGGGGTATAAACCCCTATACCCTCATGGCTCGACATGGGCCGCACCGTCAGAGGTGGCCCAGCCCATAAGATGAAGACATGAGGCGCACAACACTGGTCGGCGTGCACCGAAAGGCTACAAGATATTGTACCAATGCAAATAGGATACATTACTTGTAACTCTGTCCCTTCACGATATATAAGGAGGGGCATGGGTCCCCTAGAGGACAACTCAACACAATTCAACACATCTCAGATCAATACAATCAGACGCAGGACGTAGGTATTACGCCCACACGGCGGCTGAACCTGGATAAAATCCTTGTGTGTGTCTTGCGTCACGATCGAGTTCGTAGCTTGCGCACCTGTCTGCCGATAAACTATTACTGTGGGTATACCCCAAGACAGACTGTCAACTAGCTTTCATCGACACTTCCCTTTTTGTGTGCGAAGCCGAGCATCCAAATCTATCCTTAATTGGGTCCGACCCTGAGTGCAGGGCTTCCAGCAATAGGTGAGTGTTTGACAAAATTCTCGAGAGAAACATGCTTGCAGTTTTTACCATGCTCCTTGTTCCATTCCATGCTTCCTTTTTGTTCCATGAATAATATCCGACCTGGATCTATGGATATCTTGAATTATTGTGGCACTGTAGTGTCCCTCCCTGAATATATAGGGTGATTGGAGGGCGGCCGTGATTTCTCAGGCCTATAGCTACGACAAAATATTTGATGTGAGATGCATCGTTTGGTACTTTGATTATGTTTTCATAAAATATGTATTGTTGTTTATAGGATAAGAGAACGAACAATTTTTTTAGAATGTCATATTTATACAGGTTCTGCAGGTTGATTTACACCACGTTCGGTAGGCAGGGAATGAGTTTCTCGAACCGTTCCTTGCCAAGAACGCTTATACAATTTGTTCCTGACCAAACTTCTTCGGGAATCATTCTTGGCAGGAATGGCAAGAAACGAACAGACGTTCTGACTAGTATAATACCCGTGCTAACACTACGGTAATATATGATAATCAAAATAAAATAATAAAAAAATGATTTACCTACATAATACTTAGTTTGAAAAGACATGGATCCAATATAACAATAGAAACACCCACCTCTTTGCCAAAGAGAGCTTTATTATCACAGATTCAACATTATCATTACAAAATAAGTCTCCTGCCACAAAACCGGAAACAATACTCAGTCTTTGACATGCCATATTGGCAAAACATGCAAGTTCATGCACAACTTTATTTTGCTCCACCCGAAACTTCTCAATTCTTGAGCTCTATAGGTACCGGCCTTAATGCTGAGCTCATGGCGATCGATGCCACCAAGGAGCGATCAGGTTGTACTTGCACGTGTCAACAAAAGAAAAAAAAAGAAAACTCACAAATCGTTAGGCTCGAGCATGTTGCAACTTGTGTTTGTGCTTCTACAAGAAAACTCACGCACTGTTATACCAAACATGTTGCAGCTTATGTTTCTGCTTCTACCGAATCCCCTTCAAGCACACTGCAGCTTCTGCTTCCTTAGCATCCGCGCAATGTTACACAGATCACGCCACCTAGTTAATTTTGGTAGCCCATCTTTTATCTCCAGACTATAGCGTCTATTACACTCAATAGCAGCCGCATAAGCTAGAATTTGTTTGCGTTATTTTTGCATTCCATAGTTGTTGAAAAGAAAATATACCAAAGAAAAAATATTATCAGAAGGTGGTTAAAAAAATAGATAGCTAGCACCAGTTTGTACCTAGGAACAATGTAATGGCCGGTATTGATTTAAAATAGAAACAAACATTACTTCACACAACTCTAATTCAACAACAACCACGGCAATACTACAGGTTATTGCACACATTTGTTTCACATAGAGTAGGACAAGAAAATATATAATTTTAAGTTCAATATAGGGCAAACAAAAAAAAGAACGCCCCAACGGAGGCATTGCTGTGGAGGGATGGTTAAGCATCAAATCTATACACCCTCCTCCGCACCACAAGGTCCTCAACACTTTCCAAGCTTTCTATTATGCAAACACAAGGCCCTCAATTCTTTTGAGGCCTTCTATTATGCAAAAGCTGTATTTTTATGGACTGTTCCTCCATAACAAGCACCAGTTGGTCCATGTTAGGATCATTGCAGCTCTTAACCAAAATAGCTGCAGACCCTATGGTTGCATCAGAAGAATCAACTGTGCATTGAAGAAATAAGATCAATGACTGCTTAGGTTGTTCCTAACATTAAATTTTGAATTAGAGTGCAAAAATAATAGATAGAGTGCAAAAATAAATTTCAGGAAATTTCACCTTCCTCATCCTCCACTGGTTCGTCCTCTTGGTTGTCTCCTTCCAAAACTTGGCAACTTCCTCCTTCATTGGAGCAATCAGGGAAGTGAAATCCTCTAACCTTTTGGTTTCTTTTGCTACACCTTCTCCTTTGGTCACATTTCAGATCTGAGACAACAGATATATGATAACAAAATCAGCATCAAAAAGTTTGAAATGCCACAAATAACCAGGAAATGCAGTCCTCTCACAGCATAATTAATCAGGAAATGCAGTCCACAAACAATTGGTGAGTAGAAGCAAATCGATGGTGGAAATGAAATCCTTTCACCTTTCGGTTCGTCTTGCTGCACCTTCCTCCTTTGATGCCCCCGCAGCCTTGCGAGATGCTGTCCTCTGGCTCGTCCGGGTGGCTGATTAGCACCGCAAGGGACGCCGGCAGCAACCACGGACCATGACTGCTGATTAGTACTGCAAATAGCATTAGCAAGTAGCTGATCATTTTTAAAACAGAGAAGCCGCTACAGCTCCATATGATGGGGAATTCAGAAATTGCTTTGAAAGCTCACCTTGCTTGGCGTGATGGCCGTATGTATTGAACGTGACGTGGTACAGCTTGCCACGTCCTGCTCTGCTGCTCGCTGCGACCTTCGCGTCAGTGGTGCCGCTTCTGATCACTGCGTCCGCCATCTTTCACGGGTCCCTCAGGGAGCCACGCCGACAGATAGCTGCGTGCGCCAATGGTGTTTCGATTTTGTTACCTTGAACTTCAGATCATCTCTAGGGAGTTAGTGAAGGCTCACTTTCTACTCCAGTTCAACTTAAACAATGGTCGTGGTTGCTGTCGGCGTCCCTGTCCGTCGCGGCATAGGCAGCCTGCAGTAGTCATGGGCGGCTAGTAGGGTTCCTTGGCCGGTCGTGGTTGCTGCCAGCGCCCCTGTCCATCGCGTCGTAGGTGGAGAAAGTCGCACCATGTCTAGGCCCTAGCCCTAGGTGCGAGTCGAGAGTATGCCGTGTCCTAGCAATTCTAGCGCCCAGGCTTGCAGATTCGGAGGTGCTGGCCTGCGAGATGAGCTCTTGCATTTCCTTTTGTTCTTTTTATTTGGTGATGACTCTAGGAATCGATCGCTGGTCGTGGAGGGTTGAGCGTCGTGGTGTTGTGCGCGTTTCAAGGTGAGACCGTGAGGGTGAGAAGGGGTGAGAAGCCTGGCATCAAACATCAAACATCGGCCTGTTGATGCAAAACTGATCTGCAAACACAAAGGGCTAATACCCGATTCAAACGTTAAGGCGTGCCAGCCGATTTGACCTTACTATCGGCAAAGGTGATAACTCGAATATTTTGGTCCCGACAACAGCGATGCGCCCGG
>Ga0182004_10004176_pt1 | contig 11612 bp, 5 predicted proteins | sample Sormic07211540_1_FD_120479 | JGI IMG/M metagenome (GOLD analysis project Ga0182004, IMG submission 120479) | Endophyte microbial communities from Sorghum bicolor roots, Mead, Nebraska, USA - 072115-40_1 MetaG | ecosystem: Host-associated > Plants > Roots > Unclassified | place: USA: Nebraska...
AAGTACTAGTTGCATAGGTTTGTGTGACCTTGCTCCTAGAATTGGTTAGGTGAGCTCTTGCTAAGGTAGCACCTTGCTTGCTTGTTTAGGATCTTTTCAAGGTACTAGAGAACTTAGATAGAGAGGTGTAGTCTTGGCTAGACCGATAGTTTTAATTCCGCATTTGTTTCGGTTAGCCGACGCAATAAGTTTTAGAAAGGACTATTCACCCCCCTCTAGTCCGCCATCTCGACCCTTCAGTCTTTGCCAACAGGATTGAGAAGGGATGGAGAAGGTGAGGAGGCAGCGAGAGGGAGACGAAAGGGGCTGGGAGGGGGGTGAGAGGCTAGGGTGAGCGACCGAGGGGGTGGTCTGCGTTTTTATGAGCAAGGGAGGGAAGAAGCTGAACGGACACCAATGGTAAGTCCACCAAAACAAAGAAATGGATGACTTCAACTAGCCTAGTCCAACAAACCAAATAGACTGATCTTGGCTATACTAGTACAACTAGGAATTTATACACCAACCAAACAAAATCACACCTCAACTAGGCTAGCTATACACTGTGAACCAAACAAAGCCCACCTGGCTTGGTACACCCAGGCCAAGTGCAACCTAGCTCTAATATACTAGCCTGGCTCCAAGAGGCTGGCAAACAAACACACCCGTAATACCATGTAGCTAGCCACGGAAGTTTGTATGTTCTTGGGAGGAAGAAGATGAACGTAATACGAAAATACCATTGGATGGTGTGTTAGGAGTTATTTATTTTAGAAATTATTGGAGATGATTTATTATTCTTCCTAATTCTTTTTAGGGGACAAATTAGAAACCTTAGGAGATGCTCTTAGGCTCCTCTACCCCATCCACCGTGAGAGGGATGGAGAGGACTGAGTTTTTTTTATTCATGGAGAGGACGGTTGGGAGCCAGGGAACGGTGAATGGCCGCTCTGGTCTGCCGTAGCCCGTAGGGAGCAACGGCTAGTGGAAGGTACAGTTTTAGTCAGAGCCTAAAACAATACTTTCTATAAGACACTATACACCTCATAGAACCACAATTCTAATGGGACGGAGGTAGCAGAAAATAAGGAGGGGGAGGATGGTTCATGGATGGAGTACCTAAGTGCCTGTGTGCTACTCTCAATTCTCAAAGACGAAGAGATAGCAATGGCTATCCGAAATCTGAGTACTGGATGGGTTTTATCCGATAAAGAGATGGGTATGGAATCAACTTTCTACCCATGGGTATGTTATTGGGCAAAATCCTAAACCCATCAAGTACGGCGGGTATGAATGTGGGTGTATACTTACCATACCCGCCTACCCGCGGGTAAAAAAACACCCGCCAAAATAACCTGCAATCCTTGTCATTTTAGCCCATCTAGCTCATAAATTTGGCCCAAATCCAACTAAGTCGTCTTAGTATATATATGAATTTGATGTCATTATATGAATGTTAGTTTGTAACTTGTTGAAGACTTGGAAGATTTATTTTTGCATGTGAATGTCTCATATTTATATGTAATTCTCGGGTATGTTCTCGGGTACGGGTTACTCGTCGGGTAAAATTTACCCGCGCGGGTACGGGAATAGAAGCATTTTTGCACCCTTGTGCGGTACGAGTAACCCGACCGGTAAAATTTTGGCGTCTCGGGGTGCGGGTACGGGTGCCACTACCTGTTTGGTACCTACCCATTGCCATCTTGAAAGAGGACATCATTTCAAAATATCCAGGTTCAGGCCTTGTTTAGTTTCCTTGCGAAAACCTTCGGGCTACTGTAGCACTTTCGTTTGTATGTGGTAATTATTGTCCAATTATGTACTAACTAGTCTCAAAAGATTCATCAAATTACATGCAAACTGTGTAATTAGTTATTTTTATCTATATTTAATGCTCAATACATATGCCACAAGATTTGATGTGACGAAAAATTTTAAAATATTTTTAACTTTTGGAAAAACTAAACAAGGCCTCAATGGGGTCCTCTTTTTATCAAAAGAAAATGATACCTCTATGTTGAATCTGTCTCTCTTCCCCGTTTCTTCAACTTGAAAAGTGTCATACGGGCGACATCATATCAGAATTTATGTTTGGCTAGTGGGGTACCTACAAAACTGCTTGAGTGCCGATGATCATATATATATATAATTGGTTTTTATACTCTTCTTTGTAATCATCAGCAATTTGAATTGAGATCTTGCTTGGCACAGGTCAACTGCACTGGTAAACCTGTTTTTTTTTAAAAAAAAATAGCTTCATAAATAATTTTCTAGATAAAACTGAGATATTTTGAAATAAGTGTTTGGTAAATTACCTTCACCAAGTATTTATTGCATAAATGAGAGAGAGATGAGGGACAAATGCAATAAGCTATTTTTTCAGCTTCATCTCAACTCATGTCTTTATGAGACAAGAAACACGTGTTTGACAAAAAAAAGCTCCCAACAGCTCATAAAAATGTTGTCAGCTGTACGACCCTTAAGACCCTTAAGGTCTACGTGTGCGTGCGATAGCATTGGGGCCTTGTTTAGTTCCAAAAATTTTTATAAAAAATTTCAAATTCTCTATCACATCGAATCTTGCGATACATATATAAGGTACTAAATGTAGATAATAATAATAATTAATTGCGTAGTTTGTCTATAATTTACGAGACGAATCTTTTAAGCCTAGTTAATCTATAATTAGATTATAGTTGTCAAATACAAATGAAAGTGTTACTGTTTCCATTTTGTAATTTTTTTAACTTAAACAAGGCTCCGATCGTGCGTAGTGTTGTCGTGATGACGACATGGTGACGTTGCACGACTTGAACATGCCAACTAGTTCTCCAAGTGCGACGACACCCGGAGTAGCTCGTCCAGATAATCGGTGCCGAGGTCCTCCAGCTCCACGACGCCGTAACGCAACTCACGCGACGTCGTCACCTGCTGCTGCGGCACCGCCGCCGCCATGGCCGTGCAGGACGACGACACGCCGGACAACCCAGAGCATTGGCGCCGCGCCACGGGCGGCTGCCGCCGTTGCGTCTTTAGATTCCTGCTGTCGTCGCATGTCACGGTGGCGGCGAAGGGCTTGTTGCGCCTGCGCGTGCGCTTGGAGTGCCGGCGCTTCAGCGCGAGGACAGGGGAGCCACCGCCTCCGCCCGTGCCGCCGGCGAGCGCGAGCGCGCCCAGCGACTCCGTCACGCGCTCCACGGGGAAGTTGAGCACGGCGGCGGCGCCGCGCGCGGCGAAGGCGGCCTGGTCGTAGGCGAGCGCGGCGGCCTCGGGGGTGTCGAAGGTGCCGAGCCACACGCGGGCGCCCCTGCGCGTGGAGTCGCGGATCTCGGCCGCGAACTTGCCCCACGGCCGCTTGCGCACCCCGATGAAGGCCGTGGTCGTCGTCTCCCGCTTCTCGCCTCCCGCCGCCCAGGCGACGACGCCGTTGTTCGCCGCGTGCAGCGGCCAACTCCGCTGGTGGTGGTGTACCGCCTCGGAGGACGACGAAGAGAGCCAGTCGTCGGAGCAGCACTCGTCGTCGGCCGGGGCAAGAATGGCGGCGAGCTGCTGTAGTAGCATGTCGTCGCCGTGGGTCGTGTCGTGGCATAGCCACGCGGTGGCTGGTGCTGCGGCGGCAGGGTCGTCGCAGTTGGAGGCAGAGGAGGTGTGAGTAGGATCGCCTTGTTCCATTTCAGCAGAGTGTATAGTTGTGAGCAGTGCCGGAGGCCGGAGGCAGAAGAAGGAATTTATATAAAGCCTCCTGCAACAGAGGTCTTCAGCCCGAAAACCAAAACATTTTTAAAATTTTTCGTCACATCGAATATTTCAACATATAAATGAAGCATTAAACATACACGAAAATAAAAACTAATTGTACAGTTTATCTGTAAATCGCGAGACGAATCTTTTGATTCTAGTTAGTGGATAATTGGATAATATTTACCACAAACAAACGAAAATGCTACAATAGCGAAATCCAAAATCTTTTGGCATCTAAACAAGGCCAGAGTGGAGTGAGCTGATGATGGATTTCCGGATTTGACTTGTCGTCGGCTGTAGTGGATTTCCAGCGTGGGACCCGCCACAATGTTTGTTTTCACCACAGGTCAGCACAACGGCAGCGCTCACGTGATGGTAAAACTTCAGTCAGGCTGACGTAGGGCGGCTGGATACGACAAGCCGCCTAGCGTCACTTGCGCTGCTGCCATGCTTCTACAATAGGACCGTTCGGCCATAAAATATCTCAAAGGAGATCATCCTCTGCTGTAATGAAATTTTAGTGCCCCGTTCCTTTCTCGTCACCATCACCGAAAGACTTTTAGGCCACACTACTTTACAGAAATAACCTGCAGTTAGTCAGGTCATGTTTAGTTCATGAACAATTTTGCAAAATGATCAAGATTCGTTACATCAAACTTTACATTATATGAATGAAGCATTAAATATAAATAAAAAAATAACTAATTCTACAGTTCATCTTTTGAGCCTAGTTAGTTTATAGCTGAACAACAATTGTCAAATATAAACGAAAGTGCTACAGTATCACTTTACAAAAAATTTCACCAACTAAACAAGACCTCAATATGTTATTAGCATTATGTCATTTGATTGATCAATGATTTTTTTCAACACATGTGACATTTGTGATAGAAGGAAAAAAAACACGTCGGTTCCCACGAAGCACAGCATAAGTATATTGTCGTGGGTTAGCAACAGGTTCATGTCACGAGAGCAAATATAGTTGTGAATTACGGTCGTACTCTCTTCGCTCATAAATAACTGTCATTTTCATCATAAGTTTGGCTAAATTTATGAAAAATACGTGATGCATTTATATCAAATAATTTTTTGTATAACATAAGTTTGGCTAAATTTATTATGAAAATAGATTCAATCCCGATCGATCTAATTATATAACATAAATCATAATATTTTTATATAAAATTAGACACAGTTATTTCTCCGAAAGCGAGAATGACAATAATTTAGGGTCAAAGGGAGTAGGAACAGAGAAACTTGCTGGATGGTTGTTTATTATTCTGGAACAAGTAGTATGCCTTCGATCAAGTATTCAAGTGTGTTTAGCGCCTAGTTTTCTTATTATTTATTTTTCGTAGATGAAAGCTTCAGAGAAACTTAAGAAAATCCTTATATCATTCGTAACTTATAGCAATAGAGAATTTGGTGAAAATATCCTCCAACAGTCTTTTTAATTGCATATTTAAATATAAACATCCTCAATTTTAAATTTCTTGCTAGACAAAAATAGAGTATGAGACTGACTCTCTAGCCAAAGATATAAAAAACAGGTTGGAGGGTACAGAGATATAGAAAACAGTTATTTACTCAAATGACTCTAGATAATAATTTAGAGAGTTAATTTTAGAAAGACTCTTTGAGATACTATTATGGTCAGGGTTGATCCTTATATTTGTAATATCTGTCATCAATTTCGTTTGCAGGATACTGAATTTGCAATATTAGATGCAAGCTTAACTTAGAATTAAAAGGGGAAAATGATAATCTCTAGTTAGGCGATTTGTTGGGCTGGCCAAGGCCTATCGCAGAGGGAGGCCTTCAGCCAGAGTGGGCCGTGCTGCGTTCATGGGCCTAGCTAGGTTAGTGAGGAGATAATAAGGGACAAAATTTGCTAAAAGGAAAAAGATAATAAGGCGGCAAAAGAAGAAGAAGAAGAAGAGAAGAACAAAACAGAGAAAGAAACTTCGGCCAAGATCTGGTTTAAATTTTAGCAAAAAAAAAATCAAAAAAGTAGATTGTTGCCCGGGGACACATGGCTGCGAGATATATTTTTTCCTATTAAGATAGAAAAAAGTGATCAATGACAAATAAGTTCTAGACCTCAGTCAATTCTACAATTTTTATAATAAAGCTTGTCTTCATCTAACATTATATGAAAAAAGTTTGATTTGTTTTTCATTCGTACAAGTGGGTTTTTGGCAGCCTCAATACCTCATGCACATTTTTAGATAAAGCGCGTTTATTTCATCAAGCAAATGAAAATGTCCCGATCTCTACATCGAACCAGGTAGGTGCCCACAGCCGACCACGCACCTCACGCCGCCGCACGCATCCACTATGGAGACCAAATCTACTATCAGGCCTTATTTAGATCTGAAAAAAATTTTAGATTTCAACACTTTCATTTGTTTGTGGTAAATATTATCTAATCATACACTAACTAAGGTCAAAAGATTTGTCTCACGATTTACAGTGAAACTATGTGATTAGTTTTTGTTTTTGTCTATATTTAATGTTTCACGTATGTACCGCAAGATTCGATATGACAGAGAATTTTGAAAAACTTTTTCAATTTTAGGTGAACTAAACAAGGCCTCAGCCACCCGTATCATTCCTAGTGCAGGCGAGGCCACTGCAACAGTAGAGATGATGTGCTAGCTCGCGTTGTCACTGGAGATGCTTTGCCGTGCGGCTCGCACATGTGCTGGTTTAAGTTAACAATATTGATTTTCTTTTGTCTGGGTTCCACGTATCACTGCCGGGTTATATTACCAAGCGCCAGTGATAATTCAACCCTTTAATTGGGAACGCGGGGCTAAACAACCAGACTGGCCACGTTAGCAAAAAAAATTTCCACCGTTTGATCTCGTTTTGATGGCTCAGTTTTCTTCTGGGTAGCCTTGCTCTGGAGTCTTCCTAAGTTCTCCCGAAGACAAAACATGGAAGAAAAAAAATGTCGCGAGTCACGCCGGCTCTGCTTGTGCCGCCCTTCTCGCGCCGCCGCGGTCTCTCTCTCTCTCTCCACATGAGGCAGTGCACCAGGTGGGCACCTGCACTGGCCGCTCTCCGACGCGGTGGCGCACCAGTGCCTCCGGAATTTGGCCATGGCCGGATCCAGGGCGGCGGCGGCTATGCCCTCCCCTGTGCTAGGCGCACCTCCCTCTCAGGGCGGCAGCAGCTATCCCCTCCTTTGTGCGAGGCGCCCCCCCTCTCTCTGTCCCTATGCTCTATCGACATGGTGGTACAACAGCCGGCGGTGGCCACGGCCACGAGCCCTCTCCTCCTCCCCCGATATGGCTCAATGCGGATGGGTCTCGACCATGCCGTTGCCAGCGCAGGGCAGAAGTATGGCCTGGAAAGCAGCTCGTCCTCATCTTCATGCCTCTTCCTTTGTCCCACTATGGTTGTGCATAGGGCTCAATACTGCCACATTTGGTATAGAGCAGCCTCAGGTGATTCCGTATTTTCTCTTATTTTGTGCTTTTGCTTTTGTCCCTATGATTTCTCACTATTCTATGAATCGTGTTCTATTGTTTGGCCTATAATGCCTGCAGGTCCATTACAATTTTGAATGTTGATTGATTTGCAGTAGAGGGCACGCCATCACTACTGCTTGCCAACTTATCTGACCACAAAGTGGTGGTAACATATTTCCCTTGTCAGCAGAGCAGCGATGTTCAACTCCAGTAACATTCTGCATATGTTCAACTCCAGTAACATTTTGGATAGGCAGACTACTCTGAGGTTTGCCATCTGCCATTTCTTTTTTTCTTCTTAAGCTTGTGATGAAAAACTCCATACCCATTACTCAAGGATATGATCTAATATTCATTCGCTTGTGAAGTGCTAAGCATGACCTGTTACTTATATTATGCAATTTCTGAGAGTAACTCAGTTGTCAGCATGCCTTGAAGCTCTAAGTTGACGAACAAATTAAATGATGATTGAATTTTTTCTTAGGCCTCGAAAAATCTTGTTTTCATTGAATTTTTTTGCCTTTTTTATTGCAGCAGCAGAAATTTTGCAGGCCTTTAAAAGACCATGTTGGTTTGGAAAGACAAATGTCACTGGGAATTAATGTTATTTATCTCACCATTTCCTCTGAATTATATAGGCGCTGCAGTTGTATTTTCATGACATGTTTATGGCATACTCATAATTGAGCCAGCTGAGATCAAGGTAAACATATGTAACTTTTCTCTTACCGATCGACATGGAAGACATGTAGGATGTAGTCCAGAACAGCTTCACAGTTGTTGCTTACATGATTTTTTGTGGTCATACATTGCTCCATAAACTGCCTTTTGCTGTATTATAAGTCTAGATGGGTTAATTTGTGTTTGTTTATTTTCAGATAAAAATGATTGCAGGTTTATACACAAAAAATTGATGGCTTCATTTGTATTTGCGAACCCAGCCAAAAATGGTCACATGTTTAGTTTAATGAAATTTTGGGATGGTTGTTGTAGGTTTGGCTCTCAACTTTTTCTTTTTTTTTTGTTTCTGCCTATACAATCTGCTACATGCCAGCCTTCTTTTCCAGAAGTCCCTTTCCAATCTTATTTTTTTACTGCTCCCACTGACCTTTACAGTATGCCGTCTAATGAAAATAGTGGGAACCAAAAAGTGTTAGTGGACAAAAATTAGTATGTACACTTTGCAGGTTATCAGCTTCCTTCATGCCTTATTTGTACTAATGTTTGCTTTCATCACAAAGTGTACATACTAATTTTTGATATTTCAGCCTCATGATGCTTAAACCTAATCAGAATGTTATTATTTTTTTCCAGTTGAGTATCCACGCCTAGCTCAGATAGAAAGACGGATACAAGATCTTGAATCTACTCTCCCACTTGACAATGGTTTGGAAAAAGTAGCATCATATATGTTGAGGTGACAAAGCATCATATATGTACATGGAAGCCCTTGAAGGCTTTTTGTTGCACAAAAAAAATCAATCCACTCAACCTATACGCATCCTGTTCATAGCATGTTCTCCCTGTTTTCGTTAGAAACAACGATCTTGGTTCTTCGACAATAATGCATCATATGTGTAACAATGATCTTGGTTCTGACCTATCTATCCTTATTTTCTAAAGCTTATGTTTAGATTTCAACTATTATAAGCTATGAATTTTCAGTTAACATTGATCTTCTATGGGTTCAATTTTAAATTTGTGTTCCAATTATTTTCTTATATTTTTCAGCCCTAAAATATACACATCTTGGCTCGAACAGCCCTGAACTCCCATCGCCAACAACTAACTGTGCTTGCTTGTGCTAATTCTGGCTCTTTGTCGATGATGTGGTCATTCCAGTCAGGGGTTTTTTTTAGGTTCTCCTGCAGGTTGTGGTCATTTAATGTTTCTCTACTTCCATTTGTCATGTACCTTTTTAAGCCTTATATATCCCCTTCCAGTTTCAGTTTTCATTTGCTTTTGAAATGGAATGTCTATAGTTTGCATAGATGCAACTTCACATTGGTTGATGTTATTTCCTCAATTCGTTCCATGAATTTCAGCTAACATTGATCTTCTATGGGTTCAATTTTAAATTTATGTTCCAATTATTTTCTTATATTTTTCAGCCCTAAAATATACACATCTCGGTTCGAACAGCCCTGAACTCCCATCGCCAACAACTAAATTGTGCTTGCTTGTGCTAATTCTGGCTCTTTGTCGATGATGTGGTCATTCGAGTCAGGATTTTTTTAGGTTCTCCTGCAGGTTGTGGTCATTTAATGTTTCTCTACTTCCATTTGTCATGTACCTTTTTAAGCCTTCTATATCCCCTTCCAATTTCAGTTTTCATTTGCTTTTGAAATGGAATGTCTATAGTTTACATAGATGCAACCTTACATTGGTTGATGTTATTTCCTCATTTTGTTCCTATGTACAGCAAAGAAAAAGGTGAAGAAGGCAGTCACATTTACTATACATAGTAGATCAAGAAAATAGTTGCACACCTCTTGCTGAAGTTCATGGAGGCATCGGCCACAAGAGTGTCGTCCTTCTCAGGCAACAGATGATGTGAGAACCCCTCCCTCCCTCTTTGTCACTACCTTCCTCTACTATTTGATGACAATCTCTCCTCTTCAACTAGATTAACAATTACTTTAGTGTTTTGCCAAATTCATCATGACTTTATTGTGTGACCTCACCTCCAATGCTATTTGCTCAATCAACATAGGACTTCTAAATACATATGGTAAATGTTACACTGCATCTTATACACATAAGCCTCATATATTACTGGGTACAAGCATTATGAATCTTATCTACAGATACACACCTCCATGCAACCAGGCAGTGACAAAATGAATTTTGGAAGTGTTTATTTTCATTAATGTCTACAACAAGAAGTACTTCATACTTAGTAGACTAGCAATGGGGCTTACATTGCCAGCTACAATGATACATGCTTCAATTTGGGTCTCTTCTAGGCTTTATAGTATTTAAAGTCTGAATATGATGATTCTTTGTGCATGTACAAACTCACTTTTCCACACTGCAGAATTCTTCCGGTCAGAATGATGTGCGTATAACAATTAGTGGCTTATGGTTGGTTCCTTTGTTCCTTGCAGGCTTCCTGTCAATCGCTAATTGGGTTTGCACAACTGTCGTGTTGTTGACTGATAAGGACCTTGTCAACTAGACCATCAAAGCAGACTTAGTGGATATCCACGTGAGTACAAGCATTAGCTTCTATATGTTGTTTCACCACACACACACACACACACACACACACACACACACACACACACACACACACAAAGCAGTGTAGGTGACCCAACATGATTGGCAACTATTTCTATTGCTAAGTAGCATAAATTTGAAGCCTGAATCAATTACTAATTATCTTGTTTCATACAACAGTAGCCTTCCTCATTGCCATAACCTGATTATAAAATCTAAAATGCCACAATAGCTCAGTTTTCATACTTCCATCAATGATAAGTAGCTTTGTTGGTTCAGAGATAGTCACTGTGATTGTGAGCAAATTTCATATATGAGGCAGCTAGCCACCCAGCAACAAATCACCATTACGTTGTGTCTTAGCAAGGTTACTCATGATGTGCGTGCGCCCAAGTTCTATGATGTAATGGTTTTGATTGTCCTACTCTAGCACACCATAAGCCACCAACATCGCTGATTCGCTGTTGTATGCCTCAGACTCTGTTTCAACCAGATTGTAAATATATATATCAATGAAAGCATATGTTACCCATGCGAATAACTATGGCTATGATATATATATATATACCTTAACTCAATGAATCTCAACAAGTACTTACATCCTCGCGCGCAGGGGCGCGCGTTTGCCACTAGTTATCTATTCATTTGGTATCCAACAAAACGGCAGTAATACGCCTATCACTTTCATTTTAAGATTATCCGGCAGTCACAGTACTTGCGTGTTATGGTACAATAAACCAAGGCTAGTAGTGGTACACTATTGTCCCGTCGAAAACCACCTGTAGTTCTGGGTGGCGAGCCGAGACTAAGGGATCAGAACTAAAAGTTCCACTTTTAGTCCCGGCTCAACGGCCCGGGACTAAATGGGGACATTTAGTCCCGGTTGGTAAGTGACTATACGGGGCGCAAGGCAGTGACGTAGCGCCACCCCTGGCCACCCCTTTTAGTCCCGGTTGGTATTACCAACCGGGACTAAAGGGTTTTTTCTTTTTATTTTTCCTTTTTATTTCTTTATTGATTTTGGTTTTCAATTGTATATGTTCTCCAATTTATTCGTATACGCCGCTATTATCCGCACCTATACGAGAGCGTCATTATTGCACACAAATAAAGTATGAAACTACATATATATATTATCCGTATAATATATATATCTATATATATTATATAGCTATACACATACGTACATACACATTA
>Ga0182004_10004177_pt1 | contig 11611 bp, 12 predicted proteins | sample Sormic07211540_1_FD_120479 | JGI IMG/M metagenome (GOLD analysis project Ga0182004, IMG submission 120479) | Endophyte microbial communities from Sorghum bicolor roots, Mead, Nebraska, USA - 072115-40_1 MetaG | ecosystem: Host-associated > Plants > Roots > Unclassified | place: USA: Nebraska...
AAAAAAACTACTTGCTTCATTAATTAAACAAACTAAACAACGGGCTAGGCTGCACAGGGTCTTGCACAGCTCAAATGAGAGTAGACCATCATTGTTTCAAACATGTACTTATGAACTGGTACAATTGAAGGAGGGCGCGGCAAAGCCGCGCCTGTGTTTCTAGTTAATTATTAAAGCCCATTAGTAAATAAAAAACATTTGGCCTTTGAATGTAGGATTTATTATTTTTGAAATTAATTATTTTCATGGATAAAATAATGAAAAGTCCAGAATTAGTAGTTAAGCCATGAAAAATACTTCAAAAGCTCTGAAAATTCAGGGAAAATTCTCAAAGCTATTATGGAATATGAGGAACCCAAATAAACTATTTGAAGCTCATGATAGGATAATTTGGAGTATCTAAAAATTAGATTATGCTCACAGTCAACTGGGAACAAGTTCCATAAAAGTGCTGAAATAATTCCTGGTAAGTTTTTAGAGATTGATTGATGGACAAGGAACTAGAAGGAGTGACTTGGGTAACAAAGAAAAGATTTCTAAGAAGCTCCAAATGAAAGCCTAAGCTGAGAAACAAGGAATTTGATTATAGAAGAATATAAAAGACATATCGGATAAGAAGTTCGACCTACTAAATGTATTTTAAAGACTTCACTCACTATCAACCCTGAAAGGAGCAACAAGAAAACATCACCTTAAATCATTTGCACCAGCATGTATGCACAACAATGTTGCTATACCCTAGGATAAATTTTTAATTCAATGAAAAAAATATTTTTCTATGTTTTCATGAACACAAAAATACAAAATTAAATCATTTTCAACTATTTCAAAAAGGAACAAATTTTAGGATGTTACAAATCTACCCCCTTAAAATGAATCTTGTCCACGAGATTCGGAAGAGATACGGATTCCAAATAGAAACAAGAACAAGATCTTGATAACTATTTCAACATCTCAACTTGTATTCCAATGTAAACACTTATGTCTCGGGATCACAACTTGTGAACAGAGTTTCCATAGAATGTCTATTATTCGTAATTGATCACTGTCCATCCTGACTACCAATGTTTTTTTACTTATACCACTCAAAGATATGATAACTTAACATGGATATGCCTCCTCAGGTAGGAGTGGACCACCTTGATACTCGATTCTTTTCCCTAATGGCGCGGTTAAGAAAAATTTCCACTGGGTAGCATAGATCACTCCTTTGTGTGCACATAACCATAAGATATCTCAAAAGACAGTTATCACTTCATGATAGTTTAAAATGCATCTTCCAGTGATATCAAGGTACTACCCCCCTTAAGACGAGATTGATTGGGGAACACTAGAGGCTAGCTCTCCTATCCTTTTTAGACGCTACACATCATATAGTCTTTTTAATCCGTTGTACCGAGTCTCTTGATCCAAGATTAGTTTCATCACTATGTTCTAGTTATTAATACCTTTATCACAATCAAGTTGCTTTACTCTCACATTGTACATATAACTCTATAGACTTTGGTGTCATCTGATCCTCATACACAACACTTAATCCTTGAGTATCAGCAATGACTTATACCTACATTGATATCCTCTATGTGAGATGATATCTTGAACAAAACAAAATTTACCGAACACTTGTGATCCTGACATATGATCCAACATTAGCCAATACCTCTCATTATAACTCCTTTAATTAGGCTACCCCCCTTAAAATGGTCAACTAGGGGACACAAGAAAGGTAGCTTGCATATTTTCCAGACAAGTTAACTAACATTGAGAACTTCTGACATCCCAAAGAACTTATGTGCAAGGGAAGAAACAAGTATTCTGAAATTTCCTCGCAATATAATAAACACCAGTGCAGTATAACTGGTATAACTCTTGTTCTGTTAATCCAATAGCGTCGTAACTTATACCATTAGAAAACTTATGAAATTACCTACAACTTTTATGTAGAAGACCACCTTAGGTTCTATCTTTAGGCTTAGATAAAACAGCCAAACATAATATCCATCCAGACAATGTCTCAGCATAAATGCAGTAAATTACAGAAGTCATATCTCAAGCTACTTAAATCATATGGTGACGATCCTCATATTGTTGAAAATCTTATGAAATTCTCCACAACTTTCGTATACAACATTTTCCCAGATTCTGAATTTAACTTGGCTGAAAATAGGAAATGCCATATCTGTCCAGATCTTGAAACAGAACATCCAAGTGTAAATATCATATCTCTGGTTCTACTTATCCAAATGAGTTCCAGCTTATATTGTTGGAAATCTTAGAAAATTTTCTACAACTTTTCTATAGACCACTTTCCCAAATTCTATAGCTATATTTGTCTGAAATAGTAGGCAACCAAAACTGGTCTAGATTCCTGACAGCACATCTGTATCGTCTTGTGATTTTTGTAACTGCCAAACCATAATAGCTATGAGGGTGATTCTTGCGGTCAGAGAAAGATCTTGGAGTCTAGGTTTTCCCAGAAAAAATTGATAAACTTTGCACGATTAGATCTTGAGTTACGCCAGAACTATTGCAGATTGCTCCAGAAAACAGTAAAGGACAGAAACAGAATATAACCAAACCCAACTACTTATGTCATTAATACTTATGCCTTAGGCCTATGAACTAAATGAAATTGTGGAGAAATTCCACAAGATCATTGCACCCATTACAAAGATCCAAATCAAGCATAAACATAATAACAAACCAATTAAGCATTGAAGGTTCACACTTCACTCAACTTGCGATACTATCGTTCTCTTCACAGTAAAGGTAAATATCCTTAAACTTATATTTCAAGGATGCAAGAAGGTGGTAAGAAAAGGTTCTAATAGCATACCAAATCAAGGAGTGAAGGTGAGAACAAATACTTTTACAATAAGCAACAAGGTAGAGACAAATAGCAAGGATAGAGGTATACTATGGATGAAAATACCAAGGTTGTCGGTGTTTTACCCATAGGGGTCACACCAACGAGTAAAACTTGTGTGCGTGTTCCCTTTCCCAAATGGTGATGCAAGAAAAACACAAAGATTTATCCTGGTTCGGGCAGGAGAAGGCCCTACGTCCAGCGGGGGGATGTTTCTATTATCTTGCACCTATGTGCTTGTACAGGGGTGAATAGAGGTCGGTATGGTGTGGATGGATGGAGATGAAGTATGGATGTTCTTCTACGTATGTCTTGTTTTCTATCCTTTCTTGTGCCTCCCCTTTTATAGTTCCAAGGGGAGACCTAGGTTACACGTCGTAGGTGATAGAGTAGGGGTCGATAGGGGCGTGGTGCGCTGACCTACTCGGGGCTTCCGTACCGGCGTGGCCTCGAGCTGTCTTGTTACTCAGCACTTTGATGATGATTACACGTGCCTCTGAATCCGGCTCCTGCGCGCCGCCCTGGATTGGCTTAACCGTGGGCACGCCTGTACGTCGTGGCTGCAGTCGCGTTAGAGTGGTTGAGGTGCTGTCTTTCACCGCCTAACTCTTCTTTTGGAATGAACATGTTCACTCGAGGGTTCGATGTCGCGCAAAGCCCTGCCGATCGGAGCGCTAACTTTGGGCGTCTCGAGGGAGGTCGTGACAAGACGTTCCGACCGTATCACTATGCCCTGCCATCCTCTGGCTCATCTGGTGGACAAGGCTGCAAAAAGGGGCGATTGGATGGGTGCTTGCTCCCTATCACGCTTCCCGTGACTGTCGGGTTAGGTGAGAACACGGCAGGCACATTAAATGCCCTGGTTCTCGTACCCGCGTCAGGCGGCGGATGGCGTCCTTGCTCTCGAGGCTTGTTGATTTGTACGAGCCTGTCCCGTATTCGACAGTTGTCATTCAGTCAAGCCTGGGTCGATTCGCACGACCCTTTCTCCGTGTTTGAGGCTATGGTCGTCATCGCGTTTTGGCAATCACGCGTGCGAACGGGGGGTACGACACCCTCGACAGTAGCCCCCGAGTCTCTACTCGAGCGCTTGCGCTCGAGTAGAGGCTATTTTCGTCGGTCGAGTTTCCGTGGGGTCGCGCAAGCGACCCCCGCGGGGGTAGCCCCCGAGCCCTTGGAGGAGTCTTTGGCTCCTTCGAGGGTTATGTTGCCTTTTGGGATGGAAACGCTCTCGATTTCCCCCTTCTCTGGAAGTTGTCCACTATGGAAGAGGGGCTTTGGGCCTCGATCGGCTGGTTCCGCATCGGGGTCGTGACGTACTCCCGGTGGAGCAAGCGTCACCTACCCCAGGTTGAGCTCCTATTGTGTGATCCAAGTGAGAACCTGTGCCCCGTTCGAGGGGGTCAGCTGCAGCCCGGAGGCGTTCTCATAAAGCGGGGTCAATGTGATCGGGGATACTGGTCTCGTTCGATAGAGTCCAGCGGCTCACTGCCTCCCTCCGTGGGGATTCCTCTCGACCATCTCGTCCTCGCATTGGACATCCCCAGTGAGTTCTCGAGGCAGGCCTCGTTTTCAAACACTCGATGGGCATCCCAGACTCTGGTACTCGAGATCGACTGTCAAACCCGTTCAGCGAGCCTGTCTGCGACCTCTCGAGATTTTCGTCGTGATAGGTTCGTACCTTGTCTTATAGGGGAAGGAAGGGTCACGACGGTTAGCCTTTTCACCCGTTGGGAGCCGTTGCGGCACTGTACTGTCATGGAATTCGTAGCGCCCTATCAGCGAGAGAAATAAGGACCGTTAGGCGGCGCATTTATTAGGGAAGTTACCGTATCCGCCGGATCTGTCCATTAGAGGTTAGCCGTCTATAAATATCGTTGGGTCTTCCAGCCATAACTCCTTCTGCCTTCCGCCATCGCTCTTGCCTTTGCCTCCTTTGCCATCTCCACACGCGCGCACACCCTCGAGCACAAAGTAGCGGAGCCGCCTTCCTTCCTCCTCAAGATGCCGGTGAGATTCATCGCCGCCGATGACTGGCGCCCGTCGTCGATGACGGAGCGCCGGCTGCTGGAGCTTGAGAAGGAGGGACTCCTGCACCCCCGTGTTTCGTCGTCGCGGCCGGAGTGGATCACGCCGGTGGCAGACCACCGGGAGCCGAGACCACCTAAGGGGTACGTGGTCTCCTTCGCCAAATTTCACCGCCATGGCCTTGGTTCCCCTCCGAGCCATTTCATGCGTGCGCTCTGCCACCACTATGGTGTGGAGCTTCAGCACTTCTCGCCGAACGCCATCACCGCCGCGGTGATTTTCGCCGCGATGTGTGAGGGCTATCTAGGCATGATGCTGCACTGGGATCTGTGGCTCCACCTGTACCGAGGTGAGCTTTTCCATGCCCCCGGCGGGGCTACAGGGGTGAGGAAACTAGTGCGGGCTGGCTGGCTCAACTTGGTGCAGAAGACCGGCAAGGCGGAGGAACCTCAAGAGTACATCCTAGTGGGACTGACGTCGAACCACGACGGGTGGGACTCCCAGTGGTTCTACCTGCAAAACGACGATAACCTCTTCCCCGACTACACCGGGCGCTTGATCTCGGAGCGTCCGGACCATTGGAACTATGGCTTCATCAAGACCCTCCAGTCACGGCTCCGTCCCATCCTCGACGCCCTGAAGAAACTTCATGAGGAAGGCCTGACCGCTGCGCTCGTCCTCTCGACCGTCCACCATCGACGGGTACTCCTGTTGATATCTCGGCCGCTGAGGATGGACGAAATGGGTCCTGGCGTTTCATCTCGCGACCTCGAGGCGTGCCGGATGTCCAACGAGGTGCCCGCGGACGACGAGGTCGCCGCCAGAGTCAGGGCGGCCGTTGTAGGCGATTTTTAGCCTAAACGTGTCAATGGCCTCCCCATGAGGCCCGATGAGGGATCGATTGACTTGGTAAGCCTTTTTCTGCTGTTACTCGATTTTTGATTTTTTCATCTTTTTCCGGGACTTACTTCCGTTTTCACAGGGCTCGATCGATGCTTGGTCCTCGAGGCCCCTGGTGAAGGAGGACGACGTCGATCATGATAGGACGCGTGAGTCCGCGGAGAAACAAAAGTCCGCAAAGGACTTAGAAAAGAAGAAGGAGAAGAAGAAGAACCTCGAGCGGCAAGCGCTCGAGAAACGCCGCGCGAAGTCGGGGCAAATGGGGGAATCCGAGGAGGAATCTCCTAATGAAGACAATGGCAACAACGGTGATGACGATAGCGACGACTCTGAGGGGATGGCAGCTCGCCTTGACAAAATCCTCGAGGGCCTGCCGCAAGCCGACGTCGATGCCCCACGGACGGGAGCCCCTAAGAGGGCGTCGGGCGGATGCCGCGATGATCAACGGAGGGAGTCTTCATCGGCCCATTCTCGCGTCGACACCCCTCCTGCGCCTGCACCGGGTCGGGCCGTTTCTCGGCCCCCACCGCCTCCCGCGTCTGGGACGGGCCAGCGGATCAAGACTATAGCGTCGGGGCCACTGACCCGTGGCCGCGCCGCCGTGGCGGCCTCGGGTCAGGGGGAAGTGGGTTGTGGGAGCTCTAGCCCCAGTGCTCGCCAGTCAGGAGACGTTGGGCCGAGGCCCGTTTCTACCCATGAGAGGCCCGGGGTCTCGACGCGGGGCGGCTCGAGGCCAGTCGGTCGAGGTGCTGGCAAGCGTGTCGCTCTTCCTGTGGGGTAAGATCTTCAACATCATGATTCTTGTTTTCCGATGTCTTTGCGCATTCTCAGGCTACGACCTTTCTTATGTTATTCCCCTTTTCCTCAGGTTGAAGCGGCCGCTAGAACAGGCCCAACCCTCGATGGCCAATAAGCTGAAGGTGGGAGCGGTTCCCAAAGGCTCGGGTGAGTGGTTGATTCTCCTTTTAGTAGTATTGGGGCAGTGTGATTCTTGCTTCGAGCTTCTTAGCGGCTGACGTATCATTTTGGAGCGCACTCAGGTTCGTCCGACCCTCGGCCATTGACGGGTGTCGAGAGTACCCTGCCTCGTCCATCGGTGGGAGAGACCGTCCCGCCGTCACCGAGGCAGGTCGAGACGCCCCGCCCTCAAGAGCAGGAGGGAGCCCCCGAGCCTCCCCAGTCTGGGGGCGTGGGGGATCCCATTACCATTAGCGATGGATCCGGCGGCGATCGGCTCTTGAGGGAGGTCCGTTCCGCAGACGAGGAGGCCGGGACTTCTCTCGTTGGGAGGCGGACACCATGGCCCATCGGGGTTCACTCCGTCGAGGAGAAATGAAAAAGGGAAGAAGGAGAGCGGGAGGGACAAGAAGGAGAAGGAGTTGAGCAGTGGCAGCAGCAGCAGTAGTAGCGGCAGGAAGTGCGGCTCGAGGAGCAGCTAGAGCAGTGCCGCCAGCAGGAGCTGCAGGAGCTTCTGCAACAACAGCACCAGAGGTGCCAACAACTGGAGGAGCTGCTCGAGCGACCGTCGTGGAGCCCGCGCCCACAGGAATCGTTGCCACCACAAGGGCCCGAGGCAGGGGATGAGGGACTTCCGGTTTATGGTCCTCCAACCCCCGCATGGCTCCGTCCAGGGGGGCCTGCCTCCATCCCGGCCGAGCCTGGGAGGGCTGACGGCGTGGTGGCACTTGCCTGTGCCATGCGTACTCTAGCGGATCCCCAGTCGGAGATCAAGGGTACGATCTATGGTATCGAGGGATCGCTCCCGGGTTCCTTCGAAACCGGCGACCATGGGTGGATCTCAGCACTGTTGGGGAGGATGAAGCCGGAACCTCGGGCGGAAGTGACACCGGCGAGATGGGGACCTGGAGGACAGTGGACGACGATGGGCGTTTCCCCTCCCTCGTCGACCTGTTCTTGCGCCACGGGGGGTCGCTTGAGACTATCCAAGAACTCATCCGGGGCATCAAGGCACGCACGGAAGAGGAGATGGAGAACTAGGGCCCCGGTCGGATCCGCCTTCGAGCCTCCACCGATCCATCAAAGCCCAGCATTATGATGGACGACCGGAAGGAGGCAGGGAAGTGGGAGCATCTCGAGGAGCTCCATCTCTGGATGAAGCACGTCGTGGGACTTATGTCCGATACTGTCAACAATGGGCTTGGTCAAGCTTATTTTGTGAGTATCTTTGGATCTTAGCTATTTTGGGTACTTGGTCTCGTGTTCTTATCGATCGGCTACTTGCCGCAGGACCTAAAGGAGACCTCCAGCCTGAAGTCGGGTTTTATCCACGCGACGAGAGGTGGCTAGGAACAGCTCCCTCTTCTCAAGGACCAACTCCTAGAGTCATAGGAGAAGCTTCTCCAGGCCTACAAGGAGCTTGTGGCGCTCAAGGAGGAGAAGAAGGAGAGGGAGGCTGCCCTAACCAAAGCCCGGGAGGCCTCGGAGAAGGCGATAGAAGAGGCCACGCAGCTAAGGGAGCGGACCACATCGGCTGAGGAGACTGCGTCCAAGGCTCGGGAAGAAGCCACGTTCTATAAGGATGTGGCCGCCGAGCTTGACAAGGAGAAAAACCTTGTTAAGGCGGAGCTTGCCTCCGCCAGGGAGGCCTATCGAGAGATGAAGGAAGAGTGCATGAAGAGCGAAATCGCTCGGAGCACCGCAGAGGAGGCCGGGAAGAAGGCCCATGAGGAGCTCGAGGCAGAGTGCGCTCGCTCTCGCGGGCTCTCTGATGACGTCGATCGTCTGAAGAGAGCACTGTTAGAGAAAGAGGGAGCTATCTCGCAGGCGGGCAAGATGATCGAAGACTTGCAGGCCGCCAACACCGACCTGGCCCGTTCTTACATGGGGGTCGAGACGGCCAATACTGATTTGGTTGGTGAAAAAACTGCTCTAGAGGAGAGGATTCACGGTAAGCTTCTTTACACTTTCATATGTCTTTTTGCAAGGTATTTTTTGTGTTGCCTAATTTCCCCGTATCGGTCTTTGTAGGGCTTAAGGACGAGCTTCTGGCTGCCCAGGTCGAGGCCCGCTCCGCTAAGGCTCAGCTCGAGGGGGAGGTTGCTTTAAACGGTCGACTAAGGACTGCGATAAGCAACCTCTCGGCCTCCTGGGAGCTCGAGCCTGCAGACGAGTCAAGGGAGGAGGCTCGAGGCGACGCGCTGGTCGATCAGCTGTGCTACCTAGGCACCACGCTGAGGGATCGAGTGCGGGACACCCTTCATATTGGGGTGAAGCGAGCAATGGCGGTTGTCTGCTCGGGCTTTTCCTTTGATATGGAGGTGGTGTCCCATGGCTTCGTCACCGACATTTCTAAGACCGACGCCGAGAACGAGGAGAAGCTCCACGCCTTGATCAATGACGCGGAGGTCCCTGGGGAAAGGCTGGCGAAGCTGTTCGAGCCGGAGGTGAAGGCCGAGACGCGGACTGAGGCCTGCGAGCCTATTCTGGGTGTCAAGACCCATTGTAAAGTACATTATTATCTATCTTTAAGTGATGCACTGTGGCTTAAATGGTCTCTAAGATTTGTGAATATTTGCTTATTTTGGTGCCCGAAATTCCTTTATTTCCTTCTCTGCCTAAGTCTGTATTCCTCGTTTGGTCTTTTGTTAAGGCGACCTTGACTGCGTCGAGGGTGAGGGAGCGAGTAGAGTTACCATAGCCCGGGGGCATAGGGGTTCTCAGGCTCGTCGTCCCTCGGCCCTTAAGGGGCTCGAGGTGCCTCTACTACTCGACCATGAGAGGTTTACTTATGGCTTAGAAAGAAAAAATCGTTCGGTTTTTAGGAACTTGGGGGGGGGGGGTTCCCCCTTCTAGCCCCTGAGGGAGTATCGACTATGACGGGTCATAGTTGGTACTCCCTTCTAATGTTGAGACTTGACCGGTGATAAAGTAAACTACTCGAGGAAAAAAAATTCGTTTATTCATGCATTCATTCATAGGATCTTGGTACAGGATGTACATGAGAACTTAAAACTTCGAATCTCTAGGGGTAGAAGCGACGTAGCTGTTCGATGTTCCACACGTTGGTGAAGACCGCCCCTTTTTCATCTGCGAGCTAGTACATCCCTGGCTTTAGGACCTCGACCACCAGGTATGGGCCTTCCCATGGTGGAGTCAGCTTGTGGCGTCCTTGGTTGCTTTGTCGTCGCTGTTGGACGAGGTCGCCTACGTTCAGATCCCTTTTGCGTACGTGCTTGTCATGATAGCGTCGAAGTTTCTGCTGGTATCTTGTGGAGTTGAGAAGGGCCATGTCTCAAGCTTCCTCGAGCTGGTCGACCGCGTTCTCTCGAGTCTCCTTATTTGTCTGCTCGTTGTAGGCCTTGAGTCGAGGTGACCCATACTCGAGGTCTGTCAGAAGCACAGCCTCGGAGCCGTAGACCATGAAGAATGGGGTATACTTCGTGGCCCTGCTAGGCGTCGTCCTCAAGCTCCATAGGACCGAAGAGAGCTCTTCGACCCATCTCTTGCTGAATTTCTTCAACCTGTTGTAGATTCTTGGTTTGAGCCCCTACAAAATCATGCCGTTGGAACGCTCGACCTGGCCATTAGTTCGAGGGTGAGCTAATGCAGACCAGTTCACACGGATGTGATGATGGTCACAGAAGTCCAAGAACTTTTTGCCCGTGAACTGGGTGCCGTTGTCGGTGATGATAACGTTGGATATCCCAAACCGGTGGATGATGTCGGTGAAGAAAAGGACAGCTTGCTCGAAGCGGATTTTCGTGATGGGTCGAGCTTTGATCCATTTAGAGAATTTGTCGATGGCCACCAGCAAATGGGTGTATCCTCCCGCTACTTTCTGTAAAGGGCCTACGAGGTCGAGACCCCACACCGCGAATGGTCACGTGATGGGGAACATCTGGAGAGCATGAGCAGGAAGATGGGTTTGCTTGGCATAAAATTGACACCCATGGCATGAGCGTACGAGCTCTATGGCGTCAGCTACGCCCGTTGGCCAGTAGAAGCCCTGTCGGAAAGCGTTCCCTATGAGGGTCCTTGGAGCAGCGTGGTGGCCGCAAGCCCCCGAGTGTAGATCCTCGAGGAGCTTTCGACCTTCTTCTATGGTGATGCAGCGCTGCAAGATCTCGGTCGGGCTTCGTCGATATAGTTCGTTGCTTTCGCCATAGATCACATACGATTTGGCCCGTCGAGCGATACGGCAGGCCTCGGATCGATCTTCCGGTAGCTCACATTGGATCAGGCATTCAAGGAATGGCGCGCGCCAGTCAAACGGCTGACCGGGACACTGTTCTACCTCCATTACTTTTGCCGCTACTAGCAGGGCTTCGATAGCGTCGGTTGGATGGGGGGCGGTGGTTTCGACGCCAGCCCCCGAGCCCATGTCGACGGATGGCTCGTGCAGATCTCTTGAGAATGCATCGGGTCGGACCGTGCCTCGAGTCGACGCGATCTTAGCGAGTTCATCGGCTGCCTCGTTGTAGCGTCGTGCGATGTGGACGAGCTCAAGGCCATGGAATTTGTCCTCGAGCCGACGTACCTCCTTGCAGTATGCCTCTATTTTTGGGTCGTGGCAGCTCGAGGCCTTCATCACTTGGTCGATAACAAGCTGAGAGTCGCCTCGAACGTTGAGGCGCCGAACTCCTAGCTCGATGGCGATCTTTAGCCCGTGGACGAGGGCCTCGTACTCAGCAACGTTGTTGGATGCAGCGAAATGTATTCTAATGACATACCTCATGTATGTTGACGGTTCTTAAGTATCAATTTTAATTATCAAATAAACAAGAGAAAGGACCAATATGCAACCATCACCTAGAATTAGGGTTTGATCTGACAGAATTCCACGAGTTTTGTTGTTTA
>Ga0182004_10004178_pt1 | contig 11609 bp, 21 predicted proteins | sample Sormic07211540_1_FD_120479 | JGI IMG/M metagenome (GOLD analysis project Ga0182004, IMG submission 120479) | Endophyte microbial communities from Sorghum bicolor roots, Mead, Nebraska, USA - 072115-40_1 MetaG | ecosystem: Host-associated > Plants > Roots > Unclassified | place: USA: Nebraska...
ATGTTATACTTGTTGAGTATGGTGCGCTCACACTTGCTTTACATTCAACAATCAAAAATCCCGGATGGGTACCAGATGGTGATACAAAGGCGGAGTTCCCTGAGATGTTCCAGGAGTACTAGGTGAGTGTACCCCCAGTCAACCGTCCTGTGGAAAATGGAGAGCCAAAGAGAAGATATATAATTGTTTCCGCCATGCTTTGTAATAGATGTAAGCCTTGTTGTAACTGTGTTTCGATATGTAATAAAGCATTGTTCTTGATATTCTCCATATTTGTCGCTATATGTGTCGTGTGGACATCCTGGGCACACATATAGTTAGCGCTTGTTATTCTTTTGAAAACCAGGTGCGACAGAAAAGAAGAAGAATCTCGAGCGACAAGCGCTGGAGACACGTCGGGCGAAGTCCAGGCAAAGGGGGGAGCCTGAGGAGGACTCTCCCGACGAGGACGATGGCAACGAGGGCAACGACGGCAGTGACGACTCTGAGGGGATGGCGGCCCGTCTCGACAGAATCCTCGAGGGCCCGCCGCAAGCCGACGTCGTCGTCCCGCGGACGGGAGCTCCTAAGGGAGCGTCGAGCGGGTCCCGCGATGGCCAACAGGGGGAGTCCTTTCTACGCCATTCTCGCGCCGACACCCCTCCTGTGCCTGCGCAGGGTCGGACCGTCCCCCGACCCCAACCTCCTCCCGCATCTAAGGCAGGCCACCGGGAACCTGTGGCCGCGCCGCGGCCTCGAGTAAGAGGGAAATAGGTCGTAGGAGTTCTAGCCCTGGTGGTCGCCAGGCAGGAGACGCCGAGCCGAGGCCTGCGCCCACCCGTGAGGGGCCCAGAGTCTCGACGCGGGGCGGCTCGAGGCCAGTGGTCGAGGTGCTGGTAGGCGGGTCGCTCTTCCTGTGGGGTAAGATCTTAACGTCGTGATTCTTGTTCTTCTGATGTCTTTGCATTTTTTTGGGTTACGGCTTCTCTTATGTTTATTCCCCTTTCTTCAGGTTGAAGCGGCCGCTCGAACAGGCCTAGCCCTCGATGGCCAAGAAGCTCAAGGTTGGGGCGGCTCCCAAAGACTCGGGTGAGTGGTTGGTTTTCCTTCCAGTGGTATTGGTGCTAGGTGATTCTTGTGCTGAGTTCTTTGATGGCTGATGTATCATTTTTGAACGCACACAGGCTCATCCGATCCTCGACCATTAGCGGGCATTGAGAGCACACCGCCTCGTCCTTCGGCGAGAGAGACCGCCTCGCCATCACCGAGGCGGGTCGAGGCGCCTTGCCCTCAAGAGCAGGAGGGAGCCCCCGAGCCTCCCCGATCTGGGGACGTGGGGGGTCCTATCACTATCAGTGATGGGTCCGGCGGCGACCGGCCCTCGAAGGGCGCCCGCTCCGTGGATGAGGAGGTCGAGGCTTCCCGTGTCGCGAAGCGGACGCCTTGGCCCATCGGGCTCCACTCCGTCGAGGAGAGGAGAAGAAGGAAGAGGAAGAGCACGAGCGGGAGCCGCAGCAACAGCTGCAGGAGGAGCAGGAACGACTGCAGGAGGAGCAGCAACGGCCGCGACGGGAGGGAGAAGAAGAAGAAGAGGAAAGACGGCGGCAACAAGGAGAACGGCTCGAGGAGCTGCTGGAACTCCAGAGGCAGCAACAACAAGAGGGTCAGCAGTTAGAAGAGCTGCTCGACCTGCCACCACGAAGCCCGCCCCAGCCAGCGCCCCCGTCGCCGCAGAGGCCTCAGGTCGGAGAGGAGGGACTACCGGTCTATGGTCCGCCAACCAGTGGCAGGCGCAGGATTTGAGGGCTGGGTATTCAAAAAAAAATTTGACAATCAAATGGCTAATTTTTTTTTGACAACCAAATGGAAGGGTTTAAAACTCATGAGAACGGAGGATTATAAGCCTTGGAGATAGTTTTTTTGTTTTTCTCATATACACATATATATATTATATATATATAATTTTTTGCCAAAAAATTTGGGCATTCAACTGAATGCCCATGAATACATTTGGGCCCGCCCCTGCCGCCAACCCCTGCGTGGCTCCGTCCAGGTGCGCCTGCTTCTATCCCGGCTGAGCCAGGGCGAGCAGACGGTGTGGTGACGCTTGCCTGCGCCTTGCACACCCCTGTGGACCCTCAGTCGGAGATCAAGGGCACGATCTACGGCATCAAGGTGATCGCCCGTGGATTTCTGCGAGAGCGACGACCGTGGGAGGATGTCAACGCCGCCGGAGAGGATGAAGCAGGGACGTCGGGCGAGGGTGATACCGGCAAGACCGGGACCTGGAGGACGGTAGATGACGACGGGCGATTCCCCTCCCTTATCAACCTGTTTTTACGTCATGGGGGGTCGCTCGAGACTGTCCAATAGCTCATCTGAGGCATCAAGGTGCGCACGGAGGAGGAGATGGGGAACTGGGGCCCCGGTCGGATCCGCATTCGGGCCTCCACTGATCCATCAGAGCCTAATATCTTTATCGATGATCGGAAGGAGGCCGAAAAGTGGTAACATCTCGAGGAGCTTCGCCTCTGGATGAAGCATGTGGTGGGTATCCTGTCCGACATCATCAACAACGGGCTTGGTCTGGCTTACTTCGTGAGTGTCTTTGGACCTTAGCTATCTAGGGTATTTGATCTCGTATTCTAACTATTCTACTACTGATTCATAGGATCTGAAAGAGACCTCCCGCTTGAAGTCGGGCTTCATTCATGCGACGAGGGGCGGCTGGGAGCAACTCCCTCTTCTCAAGGACCAACTCCTGGAGTCACAGGAGAAGCTCCTGAAGGCCTACAAAGAGCTTCTGGCGCTTGAGGAGGAGAAAAAAGAGAGGGAGGCTGCTTTGGCCAAAGCTCGGGAGGCTTCGAGGGTGGCGGCAGAAGAGGCCATGCAGCGGAGGGAGTGGGCCATGGTGGTAGAGGAGGCCGCGTCCAAGGCCCAGGAAGAGGCCATATTTTACAAGGACGCGGCCACCGATCTTGACAAGGAGAAGGGTCTCCTCAAGGCTGACCTTGCCTCTGCCCGAGAGGCCTATCGAGAAATGAAGGGAGAGTGCGTGAAGAGCGAGATCGCTCGGAGCGCCGCAGAGGAGGCCAAGAAGAAAGCCCAAGAGGATCTCGAAACCGAGCGAACTCGCTCTTGTGGGCTCTCTAACGAGGTGGATCGTCTGAAGAGAGCGTTGCTGGAGAAAGAGGGAGCTATCGCGCAGGCGGGCAAGGCGATCGAGGACTCGCGGGTCCTCAACACCGACCTGGCCCGCTCTCACAGGGAGATCGAGAGGGCCAACACCGATCTGGTTGGTCAAAACACTGCTCTAGAGGAGAAGATTCGTGGTAAGCTTCTTTATACTTTCACACTTCTTTTCGCAAGGTATTTTTTGGTGTTGTCTAATTTCCACGCATCGGTCTTTGCAGGGCTTAAGGACAAGCTTCTGGCTGCCTAGGTCGAGGCCCGCTCCACCAAGGATCAGCTCGAGGGGGAGGTTGCTTTGAACGGTCGACTAAGGACCGCGATAAGTGATCTCTCGGCCTCGTAGGAACTCGAGCCTGTGGATGAGTCGAGGGAAGAGGCAGGCGACGCGCTGGTCGATCAGCTGTGCTACCTAGGTGCCACGCTGAGGGATCGAGTGCGGGACGCTCTTCATACCGGGGTGAAGCAGGCAATGGTGGTTGTCTCCTCACGCTTTTCCTATGATATGGTGGTGGTGTCCCACGGCTTCGTCACCGACATTTCTAAGATCGACGCAGAGAACGAGGAGAGGCTCCACGCCTTGATTGATGACGCGGAGGCCCTGGAGAAAGGTTGGCGAGGCTGTTCGAGACAGAAGTACTTCTTCCCGAGACTAGCCCAGGTGCGGATGATAGTGGTGAGGGCGGAGATGCGCACTAAGGCCTACGAGCCTATGCTGGGTGTCAAGACCCACTGTAAAGTATAAGTGATACATTGTGCCTTGAATGGTTTTCTATGATCTGTGAATATTTGCTTATTTTTGTGCTCGACATTCCTTTGTTCCTTAGTTCGGTCTTTTGTTAAGGCGACCTTGATTGCCTCGAGGGTGAGGGAGTGAGTAGAGTTACCATAGCCCGGGGGCGTAGGAGTTCTCAGGCTGGTTGTCTCTCGGCCCTTAAGGGGCTCAGTGCCTTTACTACTCGACCGTGCGAGGTTTAGTTATAGGAAGAGAAAAAATTGTTCGGTTTTTAGGAACTTGGGGGGGTCCCCCTGCTACCCCTAGTTGGTACTCCCTTCTATCGTCAAGACCTTGACCGACGAAAAAGTAAATTGCTCGAGGAAAAGATCTTGTTTATTCATGCATTCATTCATAGGATCTCGGTACAGAATGTACAAAAAAGCATAAAACTTCGAAACTCTAGGGGTAGAATCGACATAGCTGTTCCAAGTGTTGGTGAAGACCGCCCCTTTTTCGTCTACGAGCTTGTACGTCCCTGGCTTCAGGACCTCGGCCACCACGTAGGGGCCTTCCCAGGGTGGGGTCAGCTTGTGGCGTCCTTGGTTGCTTTGCCGTCACCGTAGGACGAGATCGCCCACGTTCAGGTCCCTTTTGCGCACGTGCTTGTCGTGATAGCGTCGAAGCTTCTGCTGGTACCTGGCGGAGTTGAGGAGGGCTATGTCTCGAGCTTCCTCGAGCTGGTCGACCGCGTTCTCTCAAGTCTCCTTATTCGTCTGCTCGTTGTAGGCCTTGAGTCGGGGTGACCCATACTCAAGGTCCATTGGAAGCACGGCCTCAGAGCCATAGACCATGAAAAATGGGGTATATTTCATGGCCCTGCTAGGCGTCGTCCTTAAACTCCATAGGACCGAAAAGAGCTCTTCGACCCATTTCTTGCCGAATTTCTTCAACCGGTTGTAGATTCTTGGCTTGAGCCCCTGTAGTATCATGCCGTTGGCATGCTCGACCTGGCCGTTAGTTCGAGGATGAGCTACTGCAGACCAGTTCACACGGATGTGATGCCGGTCACAGAAGTCCAAGAACTTTTTGCCGGTGAACTAGGTGCCGTTGTCGGTGATGATGACGTAGGGTATCCTAAACCGGTGGATGATGTCATTGAAGAAGAGGACGGCTTGCTCAGAGTGGATGTTCATGATGGGTCGAGCCTCGATCCATTTGGAGAATTTGTCGATGGCCACCAGCAAATGGGTGTATCCTCCTGCTGCTTTTTGTAGAGGGCCTACGAGGTCGAGACCCCATACCGCAAATGGCCACGTGATGGGGATCATCTGGAGAGCATGAGCGGGAAGATGGGTCTGCTTCGCATAGAACTGACACCCGTGGCATGAACGCACGAACTCTATGGCGTCAGCTACGAACGTTGGCTAGTAGAAGCCTTGCCAGAAAGCGTTCCCTACGAGGGTTCGTGGAGCAGCATGGTGGCCACAAGCCCCTGAGTGCAGATCCTCGAGGAGCTTTTGGCCTTCTTCTATGGTGATGCAGCGCTGCAGGATCCCGGTCGGGCTTCGTCGATATAGTTCGTTGCTTTCGCCGTAGATCACATACGATTTAGCCCGTCGAGCGATACGGCGGGCCTCGGATCGGTCTTCCAGTAGCTCGCATCGAATTAAGCAATCAAGAAACGGCGTGCGCCAGTCGAACGGTCGACCGGGACACTGTTCCACTTCCATCACTTCTGCTGCCGCTAGCAGGGCTTCGATAGCGTCGGTTGGATGAGGGGCGGTGGTTTCGACGTCAGCCCCCGAGCTCAAGTCGACGGATGGCTCGTGCAGATCTCTCGAGAACGCGTCGAGCGGGACAGTGCCTCGAGTCGATGCGATCTTAGCAAGCTCATCGGCCGCCTCGTTGTAACATCAGGCGGTGTGGATGAGCTCGAGGCCGTGGAATTTGTCCTTGAGTCGATGTACCTCCTTGCAGTATGCCTCCATCTTTGGATCGTGGCAGCTCAAGACCTTCATTACTTGGTCGATGATGAGCTAGGAGTCTCCTCGGACGTCGAGGCGCCGAACCCCTAGCTTGATGGCGATCTTCAGCCCGTTGACAAGGGCCTCGTACTCCGTGACGTTGTTAGATGCGGCGAAATGTATTCTGATGACATACCTCATATGGACGCCGAGGGGTGAGATGAGCAGCAGACCTGCCCCAACTCCCATCTTCATGAGAGATCCGTCGAAGTACATCATCCATAGCTCCGCTTGAACCTGAGTCGGGGGGAGCTGGGAGTCCGTCCACTCCGCGACAAACTCCGCCAGAGTTTGAGATTTGATGGCTTTGCGGGGTGCATAATTGAGGGTCTCACTCATGAGCTTGACCGACCATTTGGCGATTCTTCCTATGGCCTCCCAACTTCGAATGATCTCTCCCAAGGGGAAGGACGAGACCACTGTGATAGGGTGACCAAGGAAGTAGTGTTGCAGCTTGCGCCGAGCGAGGATCACTGCATAGATTAGCTTTTGGATCTGTGGGTACCGTACCTTGGTTTCTGACAGTACCTCACTGATGAAGTAGACTGGTCTCTGGACCGTCAGCGCATGTCCTTCCTCCTGTCTTTCGACCACCACTGCCGCACTGACCACCTGGGTCGTTGCAGCAACGTACAGAAGCAGAGGTTCTGTGGGCTGAGGTGGAACTAGGACCGTGGCGGAGGTTAATGTTTTCTTCAGTCTATCGAGGTCCTCCTTGGCTTCAGGGGTCCACGAGAAACGTTCATCTTTTTTCAAGAGCCGATACAGCAGCAATGCCTTTTCCCCTAACCTCGAGATGAAACGGCTTAGCGCCGCCAAACACCCCGTGACCTTTTGTACCCCCTTGACGTCTCGAATCAGCCCCATCCTTGCAATGGCCAAGACCTTTTCGTGATTGGCCTCGATTCCACGCTGGAAGACTATGTATCCCAAGAGCATGCCTCGAGGTACGCCAAAGACGCACTTCTCGGGGTTGAGCTTGATTCTGTTAGCGCATAGACAACCGAAAGTGATCTCGAGGTCCTAAATCAGGTCGCCTTGTTTCTTTGATTTGACGACGATGTCATCGACGCATGCCTCGACTGTCGACCCTATGTGCTCGCCAAACACATGGAGCATGCACCGCTGGTATGTTGCCCCAGCGTTCCGGAGCTCGAACGGCATGGTCACATAACAGTACATCCCAAAAGGCGTGTCGAGGATATCAGTAAGAGGTACCCAAACTGATGTGCATATCGAGAGTATCCGTACTCAAGTAGAGGCATCCAACTCGACGTCTAGTTGTGTGCACGGTCCTCGACGACCCTAGTCTCGAACACGGAAAGAGCGTCCTGCGAATCGACCAGGGCTCGAGCGCCGGCTACCGTCGAATACGGAAACAGGCTCGTACGAATCGGGGGGCCTCGAGCGCAAGGACACCGCCCGCCGCCTGACGCGGGCATGGGTACCAGGGCATTAAATGTGCTTGCCGCATTCTCACCTAACCCGTCAGTCATGGGAAGCATGATAGGGAACAGGCATCCGTCCCATCGTTCCTTTTGCGGCCTTCCCCACCAAATAAGCCAGAACGTGGCAGGGCGTAGGGAATGGGTTAGAATGTCTAATCAAGACCCCCCTCGAGACGCCCAAGGTCAGCGCTCTGGCCAGCAAGGCATTATATGACACTTGACCCTCGAGTTGGCACATTTCCTTCCTGGAGAAGGGTCGGGCGATGAATGACAGCACTTCAACCACTCCGACGCAGCTGCCACCGTGACGTACAAGCATGTAACACATAAGTCAGTCCAGGACGGCGCACAGGAGTGGGATTTAGGGGCACGCGTCATCATCATCAAGGCACCAAGACGGGACGGCTCGAGGCCACGCCGGTACGGAGGCCTCGAGTAGGTCAGCACGCCATACCTCTATCGACCCCTACTCTGTTGCCTATACATGTACCCTAGAACTCTCCTTGGAACTATAAAAGGGGAGGCCCAGGAGCGGATACAACGGACGCAACACAACACAAGACATACATAGGAGAGCAACCTCACTCCATCTCAGTTCACTCCACGCCTGTATTCGCCCCTGTACAAGCACTTAGGTGCAAGATAATACATACACTCCCCCCCCGCTGGGCGTAGGGCCTTCTCTTGCCCGAACCTGGATAAAATCTTTGTGTCTTTTCTTGCATCACCATCTGGAAAGGGGAGCACGCATACAAGTTTACTCGTTGGTGTGACCCCCTGGGGGGAAAACACCAACAGTTGGCGCGCCAGGTAGGGGTCCTGCATGTTTTTCACCGATTTCCCATTCCTTTCTAGATGGCCACTCTCGTTTCGCTGATTCTGTGGTCCACGGTGATTTGGTTCGGGAGCCTTGAGTTCATGTCTACCAGTTTTGGCTACGACATGATCCTGCTCTCGGTCGAAGGACCGGGAGGAGCTCTCGTTGTGCCAGCACGATTGAGGGCTCCGAGACGTCCTCACCACCACGCCTCCCCGCCCAAAAAGAGGCGTGGACAGCGCCACCATCACCCCTCTACCTCGTCACGACCGATAGTTCGTGCCAGGCATGAGGTGACACAAGAGCCGACAGCCCCGCGCGCCGAAACCGCGGGTATGACGGCCCAATGCCACGAGGACCGCACGACGACGATGGGTGATGGCGCGCCCTGCGCGCTCTCGCCCGTCGCAGTGCTACTTCCACATGGGCTACTCGCCCCAAGAAGAGCGTTGCCGTTCGGCCTGGACAACACCGCGGCATCGCTCGCCAGGGCTATTTGTCCGAACACCTAGACGTACGTGGAGAGAACAATGGTCCTACCACGCGACGCTGAAGCGCAGCAAGGGACGTCCGAGCTGCCGGATTTCTCTCAGGTACAAGGCCTCCGCTGCCTACGTCCTGGGCGGTACTCGATCGCCTCACTCAGGCAACGGCTGCTGGAGTAGGGACGTGGATGCTTCTATGCCGCCAAACCGGACTCTGACTCTAAGTCCGACAGCTACGACCCTACTAGGGAATGCTTCCATATCGACAGGGTGGTAGAAACTACCGACGAGACACAAGACGCCGTTGCTGGCGGTCGAGCCCCTGCAGCAAGGGAAGACCCCAGGACGCCTGGGAACGACGGTCAGGTCGACCCCCCTCCACAAGAAGATAGAGCCGCGCAACTTGCGCAGCTACGAGAGCTCAAAGCAAAGCTCGACGATGATCGCGATCGCCTTGTTCTGCTTGAACAGATCCTCGAGCAAGACCAGCCTTACCCGCCTGGCGGAAGTGTCCGTAGACGGGCTCGAGAGGTACATCGGCTGATCGTCGGAGACGGAGAGCCTGAGCAGCCCGTCAGCCGTTTCCCTTGAGCGGGCCAGAACGTCGTGGCGGTGACAATGCTGCTGCGTAATATGCCCGAACCGTCGAACTCCCACGCGCGACGCATTCGAGACGAGGTGCAGACTCTGCTCCAGGTGGCGGCAGTTCAACAGGCCGAGAGCTCGGCCTCTCGACGTTGAGGAGCGGCCATAGAAAAGTGTGATGAGCCGGCCCAGAACGAAAAGGAGGTGTCGGTCCATCAGCAGCCGCCCCCTCGAGGGAAAAAGACAGCACTCGTCCTCCACCACCTCGTCGACAACCAACGACGACACGACGCACGACGCGACATCGACGAGAATCGTCGCCGTCGGTATGGGGATGCAGAAGAGCGCGATTACAGCACCCACCGCGGCGGGAGATACGACAGCGACGAGGACCGGATGGCCCCGGAACCGCTGGGCCCTCGGGTGTTCAGCAGAGCAATCCGCAGCACGCCGCTGCCCAGCCTGTTTCGACCCCCGACCAGCATCGCTAAATATAACGGCGAGACCAAGCCAGAGCTGTGGCTGGCAGACTTCAGGTTAGCCTGTCAGCTGGGAGGCGCTCGAGGGGACGATCGAGCCATCATCCGACAGCTACCACTTTTCCTCTCTGACACCGCCCGCAGATGGCTCGAGGAGCTCCCGGCCAACCAGATCCACGATTGAGTCGATTTGGTCAGGGTGTTCGAGGGTAACTTCAAACGAACCTACATACGGCCCGACAACTCGTGGGACCTCAGCAAATGCAAGAAGAAGTCAGGAGAAACTCTCTGAGAGTTTGCTCGACGCTTCCCGAAGCAGCGCACCGAGCTGCCACACATCCCCGACCACGACATCATCCTGGCCTTTGTCTCTGGCACCACCAGTCGAGACTTGGTGCAGGAATTAGGCCAGAATCGCCCTCAGACCGTCAACGAGATCATGGACGTAGTGGCAAACTACGCTGCAGGGGAAGAAGCGGTCGGCGCCTTCTTCAGCTGCGAAGGAAGGAAAGGCAAGCCTTACACCGATGATCATGAGGGCCCCAGTCGAGGACCTAAAAAGAACAAAAAGAAGAAGAAAACATGGCAGTTCCAGCGGGAGGACTTCGACGACGATCTCGTCGCCGCCATGGAGCGCAAAAGGCCTCGAGGACCCCCAGATGGGCCTATCTTCGATAAGATGCTAAAGGAGCCATGCCCTTACCATAAGGGAGGGGCAAACGACAAGCTCGAGGACTGCTGTATGCTGAAGAAGCACTTCGATGGCCTGGGGTTCAAGAAGGACGCCCGCGACGACCTAAAGAAAGAGAAGAACGGCGACAAGGGGGACGATAAAGACGATGAAGGTTTCCCAGCCATCCAGGACTGCTACATGATCTACAGTGGACCATCGACGCAGCTAACCGCAAGGCAGCGCAAGAGGGAGTGCCGTGAGGTCTTTGCGGCAAGGATGGCAGTGCCCCAGTACCTCAGCTGGTCAAGCACCCCCATCACCTTCGATAGAGATGACCACCCCGACAAGGTAGTTGCCCCTGGCGTCTACCCGCTCGTCGTCGACCCCATCATCATTAACACCAGACTCTCGAAGCTGTTGATGGACGGCGGCAGTAGCCTGAACATCATCTACCTCGAGACCCTTGACCTTCTCGGCATCAACAGGGAGCAGCTCCAACCAAGCACTGGCGACTTCCATGGTGTCGTACCTGGAAAGAAGGCTTTGCCGGTAGGTCGAATCGACCTGCCGGTCTGCTTTGGCATCACGGCCAATTTCAGAAACGAGACCCTGACCTTTGAGGTGGTGGGATTCCGAGCACGTACCACGCCATCATCAGGCGCCTGGGTTACGCCAAGTTCATGGCAATCCCAACTACACCTACTTGAAGCTGAAGATGCCAGGGCCCAAGGGGGTCATCACCGTCAGCTCCTCCTACGAGCACGCGTACGAGTCCGACTTCGAGTGTGTTGAGTATGGAGAAGCTATCAAGAACTCCACCGAGCTTGCCTCGAAGCTCGAGGCCCTGGCTGCAGAGGCTCCCGAGCCCAAGCAGCACGCAGGCAGCTTCGAGCCGTCAAAAGGAACGAAGAAGATCCCACTCGACCCCAACAACTCTGACGGCAAGGTGCTGACGATCAGCGCTGACCTCGACCCTAAATAGGAAGCCGTGCTCGTCGACTTTCTCTGTGCAAACGCCGACATGTTTGCATGGAGTCCCTCGGACATGCTAGGCATACCGAGGGAAGTCGCCGAGCACTCCTTGGAAATTCGAGCCGGTTCCAAGCTAGTGAAACAACGGTTGCGTCGCTTCGACGAGGAGAAACGCAAGATCATTGGTGAGGAGATCCACAAGCTTTTGACGGCCGGATTCATCAAGGAGGTTCACCATCC
>Ga0182004_10004179_pt1 | contig 11608 bp, 7 predicted proteins | sample Sormic07211540_1_FD_120479 | JGI IMG/M metagenome (GOLD analysis project Ga0182004, IMG submission 120479) | Endophyte microbial communities from Sorghum bicolor roots, Mead, Nebraska, USA - 072115-40_1 MetaG | ecosystem: Host-associated > Plants > Roots > Unclassified | place: USA: Nebraska...
GCCTCATGAAAATCTTATATTCCCTGAGGAGGTTCTACCACGTGGAAACGCTCTTTAATGGAACTTTCGTTTTAGCTGGTCGTGACCAAGAAACCACCGGCTTTGCTTGGTGGGCTGGGAATGGCAGACTTATCAATTTCATCTGCCTACGGGGCAATGTTCCTAGGGTCCTCTGTTCCGCTCGGGGCCAAGAACATCTGGAAAACATCAGCTCCACCGAAGGTTCGCTTCTTCTTCTGGCTAGTGATGCAGGGACGATGTTGGACAGCAGAGCGGAGGTTCCAGCATGGCCTTTAGGATTTGGCGTCCTGTCTTTTTTGCGACCAAGAGATTGAATCCATGGATCATACCCTGATTGGCTGCTGTTTCAGTCGTGAGGTCTGGAGCCATTGGCTAAGGAAGCTGCATCTGGAGGGTATTATTATCGTCCAACAGGAACCAACCATGCAGTGGTGGTTGAGCTACAGAAAGCTCGTTCCTAAGATTTTACGGCACGGTTTCGATTCCTTCTTCTTCTTAATAGGATGGCTGCTTTGGAAGGAACGAAACGTGCGGACCTTCAGCGGTATAGCGTCATCATCGGTTGTGTTGCAGAACTTGGTACAACATGAAATTGACGAGTGGTGCTTGGCGGGACACAAGCAACTCAGCTTCTTGTTGGCGCTAGCCTCTAGATGATGTTGCAGGGTCTCTACTTGTCGTCGCAAAGTGTTTCTATGTAAGCACAACCTTTGGTTTTTCAGTTTTTCAGTTTTCAGTTTCAGTAGCCTTGAGTTTGTAACTTTGTTCCTTTCTTCTTAATGAAAAACGTGCTTCAAACACGATCTCAAAAAAAACTCTGCCTACCTCACCCGTGCTGGCATGTAGCGCACTCTGTCCTCTTCTGGCTCTGCCAAAAGTATAGATGGACATGCAGCCTGTGGTCTGTTGGCTCGGCCTGGTGGCCAACGGGCCTGGGCTGGCACGACCCAAGGGAGCAGGCCGCACCTAGGCACGCGACACAGCCCATGCACGGCCCACTCCAATGGCCGGCACGAAGATGGCCCGGCCTGCTAACATTCTCATATTCTCATGGCCTGCTCCACGGCTTAGTCCAACCCCAAATACCCCACTAAAATCCTGATCCCTCTCTTCCCTAGCTCCCTCATAGCCTCATCGCGCAACGCCACAACCCCTTCCCCATGCCGCGCAGCGCCCCCATTCTCACGCCGCTGCACTCGCCACTCCCTTTCTCCCTCTCAGTTACTCCCTCTGCCTCTCACCCCTCACTCCCTCAAACACAATGGCGGTGCGACCCCTCCTAGCGCGAGGCCGGCGAGCGCACGGAGCACCTCCAAGGCGAGGCCAGCGAGCACGCGACGGAGCATCTCTAGGGCGAGCACGCGGCGGCTGCCGCCACCTCCTGCTCCTCCACTCACGCAGCGCCGCCGGCTCCACGCCTCCTCGCGGCCTCGCGTGTCACGACAGCACCTCAAGCCGCCCCGCACGCATGGTGCTTTCGAGCTGGCCCGGCAGCCCAGCAGGTCGTGCCTAGGCTATAGGTCAGACACGAAGCCCACCTCGGCAATGCCCGTGAGACACGGCGGCTCGTGATGGCCTGACCCCATCGGGCCGTGCCAGCCCGTTGGACATCTATAACCAAAAGACGACAGCTACCGCTTCACACTTCCTCACTACTTCATGCTAATGATTTGAATTGCACATATCTCGATGTAGTGTTGATGGTGAGGATAACAAATGTTGAACATGCATGCAAAAACTGCGTTCCGGCGTCTTGCGGTCTCGGGCGTCTGGCCCCTGACGCACAGGCAAGTCGGCACCGGGCGCACGAAGCAGCACGGCGGCCGTCGCGCGCACCGTTGCATTGTAGCAGCTGCACGGTGACGGTGATAACAAACGGACAGCGGAATTCCTCCAGTTTCCTCCCACGAACGTGCTACGCACCTAGAGTATTTTATCAAGAAGAGGAAGCGAGTACATATAGTATTTTATCAGGCGCGTGAAGAAGAGCCAATTTAAATCTCAAAGTGATGTTTTTTTAGTGTCATGGCCTCATGGGTACAGCGTGATGAGTGGAACTAAAAAAACATGCGCCAAAAGCACGGCGGATCGGATGAGATGGTGACGAGAGACGGACTGACGGAGTGTGATCGAAGTGAACACTCAAGACCCTGATCGAGGCTTATAAACGGCAATCTCTCTACACTCTCTCACCAGACAAGAGCCGAGCTGGCTGCTGGCAACGCCTCCCAGGTCCCGATGGAGTTGACCCCCCAGCTGCTCGCTTTCCTCCTCCTCGTCCTCCTTGCCGCCGCTGCCGTGCGCTCTTCGCCGACACCGGAGGCCACGGCGGGGCACGCCCAGCAGGCCTGCGCCGCTGCTGCCGTGCGCTCTTCGCCGACGCCGGAGGCCATCCAGCTGCCGAGCACGGCGGGGCACGCCCAGGCCTGCGCCGCCGCTGCCGCGCGCTCTTCGCCGACGCCGGAGGCCATCCAGCTGCCGAGAGCGGCATCAGGGCACGCACAGGCCTGCGCCGTGGCGCCGGCGGACCCCGCCGTGAACGACCGGCCGGTCATTGGCATCGTGACGCACCCGGGCGACGGCACTTACGAGAGGCGCACCCACGGCCCCGGCTCCTACATCGCCGCCTCCTATGTCAGGTTCGTCCAGTCCGCCGGCGCCCGCGTCATCCCGCTCCTCTACGACGAGCCCGAGGAGCGCCTCCTCGAGGTGCGTGCGTGCTTCGGAACCTGCCTGCCCATGTCTCTCATGGAACTGGCCAGGTGGTGGTGCTTTCGCGAGTGCTGCAACTGTTTTTTACTTTTTTTCATTCCTTTTGCCCCCTTTCCTGCAGAAACTGGGTTTGGTGAACGGTGTGCTGTTTACTGGTGGATCACAGAAGAATGGTTCGTATTTTGAGACTATAAAAAGAGTTTTCCAGGTACATTATGAACATCACTTTTACTTATCTTACAGCTTTTAGTGTTCGTGTGATCACCGGAATGTAAGCCATATATGCTGTAAACTGACTTTGCTTCCTTCACAATGATCTTAGCTTCTAGTGTAATCCGTAGTTAATTGCATACGACACCACGTTTCACCTTCACAACTTCGAATTAGCTATTTTAAGCCTCCATAAGATTCTTCATGACTTCCTTCCTCAGTATGTTTTGGACAGGAATGATGCAGGAGATCCATTTCCTTTGCATGCCGAATGTCTAGGCTTTGAGCTTATAAGCATGATTGTCAGCAAGGTGATTTTACTACTTTAGTTTTTTAAACCAGAAAACAAATCTCTCAAAGTCGAATCTAATTGCTGAAATATCATAATTATTATTCCTTGTCAGTTATTCTGTTTACAAAGTCGGTTGCCTTATACTCCTCAGTGAACGAGAACAGTGTGTAATTGCATTCTTCTATTCCTTGAAGAGGCCAAGTTCTTGTTCAGTTTGGACAAACTGAACACTAAATATTCTTTTACCATGGTGCTTACTAGGACAACAACATTTTGGAGTCTTTCCACGCCTTGAATCAGACATCTACTCTGCAGTTCCCCAATTATTCCTTTCTCAAAGGGTCGGTGTTTCAAAGGTAGCTGCTGCAAAGCATTTTTTTTCAATTTGCTAGTGATTGTTGCGAATGTTTAGGAAGTTATTTTTTGTCGACTGATAGTACAAGATGTTGCAAGTGATTTTTTTTTCTTAACAGAAAAGGTGCAGTTTAACTAAACGTGTAGAATTGTGTGTGCTTATTGCAGTCATGATTTGTTCCTGGTATAGTATAATTGTGTGTGTTTATTGCCATGTTGGCAAAACTCAACGTGTAGAATATGCATCTGGTGTATATTTGCATTTAGCTAGTTGCAGGGATGAATAATACGACATAACTATACCTTGAATAGATCCCGGGATGCATGATGACACAATCGAACACACGCAAACAGAGTAGACCAGAGTGGATGAAATGCCATCACTCTTATATCCAAAGATTCACTATCCATGATCCTTATGTTCTACGTGTTCTTTTCATGAATTCCTAATATTTGTAGCCTAACTACTGAGATGATTGAAATTCACAGGTTCAACCCTGAACTCATCAAGAAACTGAGCACCGACTGCCTTGTCATGCAAAATCATGGAGTATGGCAAACCTTTGTTCTGCTTACCTTTTTTTTCTACACAACACCATACCAACTTTCATGCACTAATACTAGTTCTATTACGTGGATAGAAATTCTGAAAGGATACACAGAACAATGGATCATTGTTACAAATACAAGTTCCTTAACATAGTTTTTTTTTCCTTTTATGGTTGAAGTATGGTATATCACCAAAGAGATTGCAAGAAAATGTTGCATTATCAAGTTTCTTCAAGATTCTTACCACGTCACCTGATGAAAATGGCAAGGTACAAAAAGTCATGTTTATACTCTCAAGCACCGTAACACATCTCTCTTAGTCTTAATTGTCATTTTTCACATAATCCATGTAGGAGGTGTTCAGTGGTGTATGTAGTACAGTTTTGATGAACTTGAAAACTCTTTCTTGAGTGATTGATCTGGGTAAATGCCCATGAAATCTTCCACTGCACAATTTGATATTCTTGTTTGTCGAGACAGGTCTATGTCTCAACTGTACAAGCACAGAATTATCCAATCATCTGCACGCAGTGGCATCCTGAGGTATGCAAATTCTCGTGTAACTTTTATAGGGAGTTCCACAATCGGGTGGATGATGCATCAGACTGCCTCAGAAAAATGGTTTAAAATGATGGATTTATAGCTTATACATTTGCCCTTGCTTAATGTAGAAAGCCATTTTTGAGTGGGGGGAGCCAATGAATCCACACAGTGAAGATGCAGTACAAGTGACTCAACATTTTGCCAATTATTTTGTCAGGTCTGTGGTTCTCACCTTTTAGCCACTGCATTATCTGGCAATTTGTAGATCTGCTGATCATTTTATCTCTCTGATGGAAATCACACCACAAATTAGTACTGTAGCAAAGAACACATCCATTTTTCTGCTAATCACCCTATTATGGCTAACTCAACTCACTTTTCCCTTTCGCTCTGACTTAATCAGCCAAGCTCGCAAGTCCCTGAACAGGGCTCCCGCGGACAAGGTGCTGAACAACCTAATTGACAACTACAGCCCCAGATTTGGAACCTCGTGAGCATCTATTTTTCTGTACATTGCAACTGCTACCATTTGTATCCTCCTCCATATATTAGCTAAATTTGTGCATGGACTCTTTGTAGGAAATCTTTTGACGAGGTGTATAACTTCTCTTGAGATGGTATCAGATTCCTCAGCATCGCATTGCTATTGTTGTTGTATTGTTAGTGTATTGATCCTACATGGAACTGTGAAGATTTTCCTTTCTGTTATTTGTACATTTGGCTCTGCAGAGGCCTCTCTAATTATTACTAATAATTGGTACAAACTTGAATAAGTGTCGCCTTCAATTTCGAACCAACAGGCAAGAGGCAACTGTGTTGTCTGACAGAGTGTTAAGAGTTCTCATATCACAGTATCACACACCAGTTAGTGTCTGAAACTCATTCCTTCAACTGCTTCAGCTAAGTCGAATGGTCATATGCAGACTAATAAAGCTAGTATCTTTGTTCAAACGACTTTCTTGTTTTTCAGGAAACGTGTGGCATTATACAGAAAACAAAACATACATGTATAGAAAACACAAAAACGTACCCTGCACGTTCCTTGATTTTTAACAACCTGAAAGATTTCACACTTGCAATGGCAAACTTTTTTAGTGGTGATCTTCGTGTAGAGCTTCGCTGAATCTCTGCTGTAAACCTTGTGGTGAGCAGGCTATTTAGAGGTGCTGCTACGCTAATGTTCGAGCAGGGTTTTGTGCCATGTTGGGGTTTGTCTTCTTGCGATCTTCCCGAAGGCACCTCGTCAAGAAGGCATAAATAAGTCTGCACCCTTATTTTCCTTTCATTCGTTAATAAGCCTAGAAACACAAAACTTACTTAGAAAAATGGGACCAATGTTAGACGTCTTACGCATAATATATGAATATGAATATGAATAAATATGCCATTAGACAGCACATATAAAGCGAGTGCCGATGCCAACAAGCCCCTTGCCCGCCCTGGTGATTGATTACCAGTTTTAGCTTCAAAGGGATACTTTAGCTAGAGAGAAGGAAAGCCATTCTTAACAGGTCAACATATATACTCCCACAATATAGGATTTATGTTGTTTATGACAGCGACATAATCTCCAAAACACAATTTTGATTTCTTATTTTTATAAAAATATTCAGAAAAAATGATATATGTATATTTTTATGAAAGTATTTTTCAAGACAAATCTATTCATATAATTTTCACATTTGCAAACTCAACAATTTAAAAGTTATTAATGATTTATATTTCCAATATTTGACCTAAATCTTGTCCAAAACGATATCTAAATCCTACACTAAAATGTTAACAGAAGAGCGATAAAATTACGTACAGATCCCAACATGGTTCATCAAACATCAAATACTAAAATGTTGTCGAATGATCATCGACGTTGTCAAAACTCAAAAGGTCATGGACCACAACAGCCAGTTCAGCACTGGAGCATTATTGCAAAAACAAGATAAAACAGTGCACCGAATCGTACTGTTTGGCAAAAAAAATCCTATGACAAAGCTACAGAAAATAGTTTTAAATATCACTGACAGTAGCAACCGTAACACAAGGAATAAGATCCGTACTGATCATGTTTCCTGACAACAACAAAAAAGAAATAGCCAGGTAAATAAGGATGACATATATATTAGGCCATCAAATGATGAGATCAAGCAACATCCTTCACATTACCACACTTACAATTCAAAACGAACAAATCACATGTTTTTCCTGACTAGACAATCTAGCTGTTAACAAAGTCAGCAAACACTGAACAACATGTGGCCACGACGTGTGTCCTTCTGCAGGCTCTAACCAATGCATTTCACTAAATCTTCAAAAAAAATAAGTGCATTTCACTAGCCTGGCTCCCTTACATTTCATCAACCACGTGTCTATTACATTTCATATTCCAATGAAGATGTTAATGCAGAAAGAAGTGGAGCGATGAAATTCAAAAGAACGTAAGGAATCAGCTATGGACAGATCAATTTCCTTGGCACCAACTGATCATGATGCCTGAACCAAGTGCTGAATGAGGTCACTGAAGCTGCTCATGTGATATCTGCAGAATTAGGATTTTTGCTGGTAGGTTTTCATCACCAGCTCACCTGGAGAAACAGACTATCATCTATAATGAATCAATTAGCTTGCTGATGTGTCGTGCAGAGCATCTTTGGCCCTGCTGTCAATTTTCATTTGATGCTCCACAACTTCAGATCCATCAACAAGAAAAACTTTGCAAGTCAATCATCATAGCATGTATCTTCTAGAAGTTCAAGCCTAAGATCCTTCATCCCTTCTATTACCAAGCTGTGGTGGTTCATCGCTGATATCTATGGCAGAGACAGATGTAGCCAAGTCATCCTCCTCCAACTCTATTACAGGGTCAGGTTCCGAAGCATCTGCTAGCAAGCTCAGCATATTGACTACTTCAAATGTATCATCAAGGTAGAACCTGGCTTTGCTCGGTTTCTGCCCCACTGTACATGCAAATAGCGGTGTCTTTGGAGCAACATTGTTTCTCTTCATGACATCAGCGATATTTTCAAACATGTCCTCATCTGACCTGTCATCACCGATGCATAATACAAAATCCGCTTGCCGCCCTTTCTCCTTCATCAATGTGAGTATCTTCTCAGCTACAAGCCCTTTGCTAACTCCCTGCGGCAAAGGAAGATAATTAGAAATTAATAGCTGTGCATCAATTCATAAATCAGAATGAAAAACCAGGTGAAGGTAGAATCATTAGGAAGAACATGTATGCTTGTTTTTCTGTTGAAGGTGCAAAATCTGGTAATTCATCAGTAAAATAACAAGGACCCTTGTGGAAGGACTGGAAGCGATAAATATCAAACCTGAGGTTTCACTTCGACAATGAACTGACCACTCTTAACTGCGACTGGTTCATTTGCTAGTACACTTTCCAGGTGATCCAGCATCTCCTTCGCCTGGGAAGACCCAAAGCCTGGGTCAGCATCCTGATGATGCCATACCAAAGCAGTTTCTTTGGTCTCAATATAGGATCCATCAGTTGATTCTGTATAAAGATTCATCACTGGCTCTGCCATTTGCATCCATCCAAAGTCTGAGGTATGGCTGCTTGATTGCCACCCTTCATCTCTCGTCCACCTACAGTGAAACATACATTTCATCATCCACTTAATTTTAAACAATTAAGGAAAACAACCTAATGGAAATGCAGAATCTTAATATTCCAAGGTTAACATGAATAAAAGAACATAATATTTTCAGTTCTGACTCATTTAGACCCATTACTATTGCTGTGGGAAGGCAGCAAATAGTCAATCTAGTTAGCTGCTGAGCAATACACAAAACGTTCATGCTTGAAATTTCTTAAGAGAAAGACTAACACACTAAAAAATATATTATCTTAACAAGCGATAAGTTAGAAAAACATTAAAATCTAGTACTACTGCATCAAGTACATTCTAGCACCAAACAAGAAATAGAACAATGCACATGTAAAAATTGTACCTTAAGAAGTAACCGTGTTCTGCTGCGATTCCTAGCTTTGGGCACAATGCAAACAGTGATCCCAAGCTATCCCTACTTCTCCCACTGACAATGAAAACAGTGTTATTGTTATCCAAACATAGGGTATTGATGATTCTCAATATTTCTGAACTTGGTTTCTTATCGATTGAAGTCTGTGGTACCAATGTACCATCATAATCAAGTAATATGACCCTACTCTTTGCTCTCTCGTAAGACATGATGATTGTATCCAAATTAAGCTTTGTGAAATGTGGGTCTAGCGCCACCACCCTAAATCCAAACCCTAGTCCTATACCCCAGCAAGGCTTCCTGAAGTGATCCTTGCAGGCCCTCTCCAGATCCTGGACAAAGCTCTTCGACCAATATGCAACATCATGGGTGCTGACATAGCGGTAATGTTTTCCATGCCTCAGCTGCTTTTCTTGTTCCGACATTGAGATGGCCTCATTCAATGCCTCAGCAGTTGTTTCAACATTCCATGGGTTAACACGAATTGCACCACTCAATGAAGGCGAGCACCCAATGAACTCCGACACAACCAGCATGCTCTTCTTTGGTCCACTCACCTCTGGTGCAGACTCTGAGCCGGGTATCCCCTGCCGGCAGACAATGTACTCGTAAGGCGTCAAGTTCATTCCATCCCTCACAGCCGTCACTACCACACACTCGGCTATTGTGTAATATGCAAGCCTCTCCGCACTTGACACATTGCGGTCAATGAAGACGACAGGGCTATACCCAGTCTGGCCAAACTCCCTATTAATCCTGTCACAGCTCTCCCGGATCTCAGCCTGGATGGCCTCCATCTCCTTACCCTTCCCACGAGGAGGGTTGGCTATCTGCACCAACACAGCTCTCCCCTGCCACTTGGGATGCATCCTCAGCATATTCTCAAATGCAAGAAGCTTCAAATTGATCCCTTTAAAGATATCTGTATCATCTACCCCCAGCAACACAGCTTTCCCCTGGAATCGCTGCCGCAGCTCAGCAACCTTGTCCTCCTTCTCAGGTAATCGCAGCACCGATTGCAGTTGGCCCATATGGATTCCCATGGGCATGATCTTGATCCCAACAGTGCGGCCAAAGTACTCCAATCCAATGTATCCGCGCTTTGACTGGTACTCTAGACCAAGCATCCTACTGCAGCAAGAGAGGAAGTGCCTGGCATAATCAAAGGTGTGGAAGCCGATGAGATCACAATTGAGCAACGTCCGTAGAACCTCCTCCCGGACAGGGAGGGTGCGGTAGATCTCCGATGAGGGAAACGGGCTGTGGAGGAAGAAGCCGATCCGGAGGCGATTGAAGCGTCGGCGGAGGAAGGTGGGCAGCGCCATGAGATGGTAATCGTGGACCCAGACGTAGTCATCCTCAGGGTTGATGACCTCAACCACCTTCTCGTAGAAGTGCTTGTTCGCGAGCACATAGGCCTCCCAGGCGCTGCGGTCAAACCGGCCACCGTCCCCGGATGCGGCCGCCTCCGCCGTCGGTGGCAGCGGGGAGGCAAAGGGCAGCATGTAGTGGAACAGTGGCCAGAGGTAGCGCTTGCAGAAGTGATGGTAGAACCGCTCGTTGAGTTCGGGCGCCAGGAACACGGGGGCGCACCGGAAGCCGTCGATGAGCGACTGCGAGACCTCCTCCTGCTCCCCGGGCGGCACGTCGGCGCGGAGCGAGCCGACGAAGAAGACCTCCATCTCGTCGGGGACGCCGTCGCGGAGCCGGAGGAGGAGCGAGTCCTCGTCCCAGGAGAAGACCCAGCCGCGGCCACCGTCGGGGCGGCGGCGCGCGACGACGGGGAGCTGGTTGGCCACGACGATGAGGCGCTCCCCGACGGCGGACGAGGGCACGTCGGAGGCGACGCTGCTGGTGGCCGCCTGCTCGTCGTCGTCGTCGTCGAGGTCGGACAGCGTCCCGGGCACCGTCATGACCCGGGGCATCCGCTTCGCCCCGAACGACCCGAGCCGCCGCCTCCCGCCGCCCGACGGGCCAAGCGCCGCGAAGTTTCCTGCGGCGAGGTCGAGGAGGTTGGTGTACGACCTGGACATCATGGCTGAAGCTGCCGCTGCCGCAGCCGCGCTCGAGTCGAAACCCTACCCCGCTCCCGCTCGCTCGGCCCGCGAAATGGGAGGTTTAAAGCAGCAAGCAGCCAAACCCTAGGCCCGTGGTGGAGTGCGCGGCGGCTTGATCTGATCTGGCTCGGCGTTTCGATTTCGGAACCGGGGGGTGTTGGGGAGTTTGGGAGGGGGGAGGGAGAGCGGCGAGGAAGGAAGACGACCACGGTATATTCCACGGGCTGCTCGGAACCAGCTCACGGCGCTGCGCCGTGGACGGGGAGTCACCGACACGTGGGACCACGCTCCCGTCGTACGCTGCCGGTCCAGTGGGCCGCGTTTGGGGAGGTGCTGCCGCATCGGGAAAAGAGGATAAGGTAGTGCGTGCCCCCACCGGCGCCAGCTGGCGCCGCGCTGCCACCTGACGCCGCGGGACCTACCGGGAGGCAAGGGGGGACGGCCCGCCCGATCGGCCAGCGGGCCCCGCCGGCTTGTGTGGATTTTTAGAAATCCTCCTCGTTCTCCTTGCCCGGCGGGTTTACGAGCCGCCGCCGCCGTCGTCGTCTTTCTCCGTGATGCAAGGCACCACCACGCACCACTGCACCAGCAGCAACCAGCAAAGAGAGGCCGGGGGCCGGTGGCGCACCGGGCAGGCGTGAAGCACGTGTCGCGTAGCGGTGGGGGCCATGCGGCCGTGAGAGCGACGACACACGTGACCAATCGCGGCACTGCAACTACTGTGCATAATCATTTTGATTAGACATTGCTGGCAAGAAATCGTTTTCGAGCACACTGAAAAATCATTGGCGCTATTTGTTATGCCTGAAATTTGGCTGATGAACCGGCAGGTGTTTATTTGTTATGAGTGAAAACACTGTAACGTGGCTGATAC
>Ga0182004_10004180_pt1 | contig 11607 bp, 10 predicted proteins | sample Sormic07211540_1_FD_120479 | JGI IMG/M metagenome (GOLD analysis project Ga0182004, IMG submission 120479) | Endophyte microbial communities from Sorghum bicolor roots, Mead, Nebraska, USA - 072115-40_1 MetaG | ecosystem: Host-associated > Plants > Roots > Unclassified | place: USA: Nebraska...
GGTACTATGACGTGAGGAACGGGACTTTGCAGACAGTGTACTCGCTCGAGACACAGCTCGACTATCGCTGTCAGAACCATGGTGATGCCGTGTTCTTCATTGCGACAGTGTGTGAGGACAGCTTGCTCCGTCCCGACGATCGGAAGTCTAGGTTTTGGTAATTGTTGTTGCCAGTTGTTTTTTTTTTTATTCGGATCGACATACCATTTTTTGTTGTAAAACCTTTATAAAACTATGAAATTGTTGAGCCCATCTACGTGGCAATGAGTAAGCATCCTTCAGTTTCTTCCTTGGATCTAAAATAGAGAGCTTGCAGAGCCAAAAAAATTTCAACTTCTCCTTGTAATATGGTTTTTTTTCTAGTGTTTTAGCATTCAAAATTTAATACAAACTTTCCCTAGTAAATGTCTCCTAGTGAGGATTCCCTAGTGCTGTGTCTCCCTTGTTTTTCTCCGTCTAACCTTCTCTCCTTTGTCTACCATCCGACTCAATCCTCACTCTCCCACCTCTCCACCTCCTAGTGCGACGACTCCCCCACCATTCACCATAACCTTACCGTAAAGTCCATCGGATGTGCCTCCTTCTCGCCATCTTTTTCATCTCCACCCAAGCTATCCCCTTGACGCCCCACTCTTTACTCTGCCCAACTGCCTTCTCTTGTTTCTCGGTTAGTAGTGCCACGGTCACCCCCATGCTCATCATCACCATAGGCTTGATTTTCTCTCAAGATGATCCCTCTAAGTCTGAGTGTCTGATGGACTTAGGTAAGCCTCACATCTTAACCTTAACATTGTCAAAGTTGGAGAAAAAAATTCACTGGCATCCTTAGATTGTGCAGAAAAAAATTAAGTGATAGAGCCTAGAATCACTCGACTGAAGTTTAGCTTTACTTAATTTCTTTAGGTGTAACCATATATTTATACGACTCCCCCACCTTTACATGATTTCAAAGGTTGTGATATATCAATATTAGGTCATTCTTAGTGAAGAGTTTTATAGTGTTTGCTTCCAAGACTACCACGTACGCACTCTATCTCAAATTGTAAGTTATTCCAAGAATCTCAGAGAGTCAAAACGTCTCAAGTTTGACCAAATTTATATGGTACAATAATAATATTTATGATATCAACTAAGTATCATTAGGTTCTTTATTAATTATATTTTTATAGTATATTTATTTGATGCCACAAAACTTTGTATTTTTTTATAATTTTGGTCAAATTTGAGATGCTTTGATTTTTCAAAATTCTTAGAATGACTTACAATTTTGAGATGGAGTATTATGCAATGAAACGAAACATGGAGAAAATATTCATTCTCAAAGTAAAGTTTTATTCTATTATTTTATAGACCTTTAATTTTATGACTTATCGCCCAAGCTCTTATTAAAAACGTTATCGTACCGTAAAAACGCTTATGTGAGAGTCTATCTTTGGTTGTACAGGCTGCAACGTTAAATACAACGATTTGCAAGCGGTAATGGGAAGAGAATCGATTACTTCTATTTTTATTTGGTTCCAACCGCGGTAATCACGAGACCGTTTTTTCTCCTTTTTTTATTTTTTCACGGCAGCGTTCCTATATTTTGAAGTTGTCTTGTCTCCCTATATTTGGTAGATAATAAATGTTTGAATTAAAAAAAAAAGACACCTCTTCATAAAATACGACAAAATCCAAGGGTGAAACGAGAATCCCAGCAGACAAACCCAACCTTTTTGTACAAAAATTCCTGGGAAAAATCCTCTCACGCTATAGACACCACACCACACCTACACTACACGCCCCGCCCCTCTCCCTGTCCGTCCTCCGTCGTCTCCGCCGTCTCTTCTTCACTCCTGTTTTTTTTCCACTCGAGTCCCCCACCTCCCCCGCATTTCCCACTCCCACTTGCAGCCTCCCCCACACCCACCACTCCGCCCCGCGCAATTCCCAAATCTCTCAGGGGCCTCTCCGCTTACCTCCCCCGCCTCGCGATCCCATCGCCTCCGCCTCGACCCGACCCGAGTCTCGCTTCGTCGCGGAGCGCCACCACCACGCCTCGCCGCCGCCGCCGCCGCCGCCGGCGGAGCGGCCAAAGCATAGAGGGTTATCTCCGGCTGATGGCGGCTGCGTCGGCCGCCGCAAGCTCCACCGTCTCCTAGGGCGGCGGTTACCTGAGGCTGAGCTCGTGCGCGCGCGTGGGGGGAAGATCCCCGTGCTCAGCTCGCGAAACCCTAGGGGCAGCAGGAGGCGAAGCTTGGCCCGGTCGCGATGGACGTGGACTCGCGCATGGCGACCGAGTCCGACTCCGACTCCGACGCGCGCGGCGGCGGCGGAGGCGGCGGGTCAGGGTCCGGGAGCGAGACCCCCACGGCGTCCCCGTCCCCGTCCCAGTCCCCATCCGCGTCCCCGTCGCCGTCCGCGCCCGGGACACCCACGGCCGCGGCTCCGGCCGCGTCTCCGGGGCCGGTGGCGGGGCCCAGGCCGGCGCCGGGTTACACGGTGGTGGACGCCGCGATGGACAAGAAGGAGGACGGGCCGGGGTGCCGGTGCGGCCACACGCTCACGGCAGTGCCGGCAGTCGGGGAGGAAGGCTCGCCCGGGTATGTGGGCCCCCGCCTGATACTCTTTGGTGGTGCCACCGCTCTTGAGGGCAACTCTGCCACGCCGCCCTCGTCGGCTGGGAGCGCCGGGATCCGTACGCCCCCCCTTCAACCTCAGCTTACTTGATGATTATTATTGTAGTTTTTTGAGAGCTAGTAGAGTTCAAAGCAAATTGAAATGGGACAAAAGGCTACGGGTTTGCTTGTTAATCTCGCTTTGCAGTAGGAGCTGGGGAAAAGCTTGTTTTGTGATAGAATGCTTTAGGGGATACGCTAGAGCAGATTTGTGGCTTTAGCGTTTAGGTGTCTCGTTCTAAGTTGCAATTCAGTGTATTGGCTGCTGGGCATGCTTGCACTTATAGGTGGGATTAGGATAAAAACAAATAATTGGCTGCGAATTTGAACTGCTGTCTGATTTGGACATTAATTATTAGCGAGATGCTAAGGCTCTTTGTTGTCTGGTAACTCCATGTGTGCAGCCTGTTACTTGGGGCCATGTATGGTGCTTTTATTTGGTTTGATTTGAGTTGCCAATCTTAGTTAATGAACAATAATACTCTATTACTTTTTAACTGCAGTTACTTATCAAAGTACAATTTTTATTACAGCTGTGGGACATTCTTGTATTGAGAATAGCTAGGACATTATGGTTCCTTTTATGCATATTTTTTGCTGCCATCCTTTTTCTTTAGCATTATGATTGTGTGGCAAAAGAAATATTCAATTCAATGTCCCCATATTGGAATGTTACTTTGAAATTTCGCTGTGGTTGGACATTATGGAGGTCCATCGAACGCTGTAGGTTAAGCTTGAAGCATTTATTAACTAGATTGAACTGTACTGCTTCAAAACAAGTTCTTTGAGGCATAACATTAGAGAGTGACACCTTTTTATTGTACCACCTACCATAAGTCACTCAAAACAATATTGGAAATGTTGCAGGCAGGACCTTAGCCAGTGTTGAAAAGGAATTTTATCTCCTTTAGATACAAAAGTTGACAAAACCTTACCATAACCTTGTTTTCTGTATGGATTTGTCACAGGTCTTGCTGGTGCCACCGCAGATGTCCATTGTTATGATGTGTTGTCAAATAAGTGGACCAGGTAGAGTGTTTCAGGAATTGTCTGTATTCTGTGCAATGCGGTGCTTAGATACTATGTTTGTCGTTTTCTTATCCCAAGTTTGTTGCATCTTATGCCCATTTCTGGATATCATGTACCACTTATTAGTTCAATTTGACCGCAACATTAATGTTGCCAGGCTTACTCCACTTGGTGAACCTCCTTCACCAAGAGCTGCACATGTAGCCACTGCTGTTGGGACCATGGTGGTCATTCAGGTACCTAGCTTAGCTGTGTCAATTTTGTTGTCAGACGAGTGCTGATGCAACAGTGACTTCATCTATCCCTTCGTATTTTGTTATCTTTTAGGGTGGAATTGGCCCTGCTGGCTTATCTGCTGAGGACCTTCATGTTTTGGATCTTACACAACAACGACCGCGATGGCATAGGTGGTTGCTATTCTACTGTGGTTTAAATTTGGACTGTTAGTTTATCTGCTGAGGATTCTATTTCTTGTTTGCAGAGTGGTGGTTCAAGGTCCTGGTCCTGGTCCACGGTATGGACATGTGATGGCTTTGGTTGGGCAGCGATTCTTATTGACAATTGGTGGCAATGATGGTAGGAATTTGCTTATGTGTCTGTCATGTCTAGATTATATAGCTATGTGCAGATCGTTCTCGCTAACCGATGTTGATAGTAAGACTGCATCAATGTTTCAGGAAAACGGCCCCTGGCAGATGTATGGGCCCTTGATACTGCGGCTAAGCCATATGAGTGGAGAAAACTTGAGCCAGAAGGTGAAGGGCCACCACCATGCATGTAAGTGCAAGTGGCCCAATAATAATGAGGAAATTTTGGCCATTTTGGATTCTTGCTTAAATCAGTTGAGCTTAAAACACTTAGATTTCATGGAATGATGTTGCTGCATACATTAATGAGCTGCTTTTGATTCATGTTAAATTGCTTCGTAATTTGTAATAAAGTTCCCACTTCCCAGTGCTTTTCGTCCCTTTTTATTCTATCATTCTGTACGGTATGCAGCTGCTTGTTCTGGCACCATTGTTAGTTTTAGTACTGTTTTTGTCTTCTGGGGTGATTATTGAAAACCTTTTCTTTGGACTAAAGACCACTTGGCCAAGCTTTATTGAAAGCTTAATAGTAGTTACTGGAGTAAGCGAGTTTATACAAGCAAAAGTACTGAACCTCCCTACCACAGGAGGACTCAACAACCTGCTTCGACAACCAAACTTCTAACTACAAAACAAACCAGATACCACCTCTCCAACCAGTTTTTCCCACACCAGAGAAACCAACAGAACCAGCATCAGTAAGACACTAACACCCTGACCGAAAGGAAAATAGAAAGCAGCACTCAGCCTTAAAATAGCAAGGCTGACTCTACATTTGCGCCTCCATCTTGGCCTTCTCCTTGTTCAGAACCAGCACCTCCGGGCACTTCAACAATGCCGTCAGCTTGTGCATTATCGTCTTAATGAAAACCAGGTCATTCCTTCCTTCCATAATCCATAGCACCCACATCGCCCCTGCACAGAAGAACAACATCGTCAGTCTTTTTTCCTGACCTTTCCCTGTTCAGCTTATATTAGTGTTGTCTGTGCTAAAGTTACAAAGAAAGTTTTGTTCAGTCTATTTGTATGACAAACACCACATATCTTGATTACATGGAACCTTTCGCTACCGACTATACTCCACATCTAGTTAACCATACTTTTTTGTAAGCTGCTGAATGTAAATATGTTTCTTTTCCTGTATATTCTCTGTTAACTGTATTACATGGTGATGCTCAGGTATGCAACTGCTAGTGCCCGTTCTGATGGCCTCCTTTTGCTTTGTGGTGGAAGGGATGCCAATAGTGTGGTAAGTACCATGTTATTTGTGGGAGTAGCATCTCCTATAGTCTGTAGCAAAATTTAGGAGTTGCTGATTGGGGATATTTGGTTGCTTGACAATTTATAATTTATTCTAATTCTAATAGGACTAGTATAGGCTATTAAATTTGCCTGTCTCTGTTTTCTAGAGTTGAAGGCAGCTTAAGATGCACAACTGCACAAGGGTTCATGTGGCATTTCTGGCAATTAGATGAATGAAAGTTAGATGCACCATATGCATATGTTATATGCTGCAAATATTCCTTTTTAGTCTTGTACTCTTGTTATCACATCCTTTTCTGTGACATTGGATGAGTGCTTTTTAAGTAATTTTCAAGTGTACATAATCCATAATGGTATGCTTGAGTCAGTTACCAACAAAATTGTGTCCTATATGAACTTTGGATCAGTCTGAAAAAGTCATGCTCACCTGAACATGAAACTAAGTCTGTATCTACTTGATCAGCATGCTACTGGTGAATCAGACCTCTAAGATGGGCCTTTCTGTAACTGCACTAATTTTGAAGCCACAGTAGCTCCCTGTGTCTACTTTCTTTTGCAACTTCACTCCAAGCATACTTAGTCTCAAATAATGACATTCTTTTGTCTTTTCCCCCCTTCACTCTGATCATCAGCCCCTATCAAGTGCATATGGGCTCGCTAAGCATAGAGATGGGCGTTGGGAGTGGGCAATTGCACCTGGTGTGTCTCCATCACCCAGATACCAACATGCAGCTGTAAGTTGTCTACTTTTCCTGTTTTCACTTATTTATTCAAAGTTGCGATTTCCTAAGTATTGTTAGTGTAATTTTTTTTTCCTTTGGTTGCAATAGGTTTTTGTCAATGCACGGCTTCATGTCTCAGGAGGTGCTCTCGGGGGTGGTCGCATGGTAGAAGACTCCTCAAGCGTTGCAGGTTCCATTTTTTTAACTTTCTTTGGTCAGCACATTTTCATGGTATTCGATAGCAAATTTTACCATTTCTATTACAAGTCAACATATAGATCTCAGTTTCTTTGCAGGTCACTAGCAGAAAAGTAATTTAGAAATAATTACTATCTTTTACTAAGCTCAGCATTGTATTTTTTGTTGTTGGTAAATTGCTCATATGCTGCAATGGTTGATTAGTAAATACAAGTACTTATGTTGTTCGTTATTGGCTACTTGTAATGCAAATAACCTTTTTCATTAAAGCACATAGTTTGTAAAGTACCAGAACTTGGTCAGTATTTTCAGCATTGACCACTCAATCTTTTATGTAGGTAATATAATATTTCTATTTCCCTGTTTATCTACTTAGTTTCTGTGCCATGCTGCCTTTTCAGTATTGGACACTGCTGCTGGAGTTTGGTGTGATACCAAATCAGTAGTTACAACTCCAAGGACAGGAAGATATAGTGCAGACGCAGCAGGCGGTGATGCTTCTGTAGAGCTTACACGGCGGTGCAGGCATGCAGCTGCCGCTGTTGGTGATTTGATATTTGTTTATGGAGGTTTACGGGGAGGTAAGACACTTCAGTCTCTTTGTCACCTAATTGCTAATATCAAGTACCATGCATCCCCGCTCCCCTCTTGCCATGCGTATCCTGTTTTCTTTTACTTGTTTGCAAGAAATTGATTACTGAGTTGGGTTGCTTCAAATTTGCATAGTTTCCTCTGTGATTTGATTTATTTTGATCACATAAGTGACGTTCTTATGCACAAAGCTTAAGAATTTGCCATGTTCCTGTTAGTTATCAAATACATTTGCTTCCTTTTATGTTACTCATTGAAACATCTTTACTGGATATGCTTGGTGGATACACATTTCTTATAATCCTTTTCATCTTGGAGAAGAGATTAGGAATTTAGGGTACCAAGTGATTAGCACAAACATAATTAGAATTTTGATTATGCTCATCACTGTGCAACTCTTAAGAGTTTTCTAGATGTGGTTTTTTGGACTGCATTTCTGACATCCTTTTTGTCTCAGATCTGTAGGTTGATTATCTATGTCTATTGATACTAAATTTAATGCAATTGCTCCACAGGTGTGCTGCTAGATGACCTCCTAGTTGCTGAAGATCTTGCTGCTGCTGAAACAACCAGTGCAGCTAATCATGCAGCAGCAGCTGCTGCATCCGCAAATGTACAAAGAGAACCTGGTAGATATGCCTACAATGATGATCAATCAGGACAAACAGTTACTGTTTCAAGTCCTGATGGAGCTGTTGTTCTTGGGACTCCAGTTGCTCCTCCGGTCAATGGAGACATGTATACTGATATTAGTCCTGAGAATGCCATTATACAGGGACAGAGGTTTGGATCATTTATCGCCTAGATCAGAAATGCTGTTTGAAGTTGCTATGCATTGAGAATTTGAGATGTGTGTTCCAAACTTAATTTTTGTGCAGAAGATTGAGCAAAGGTGTTGATTATTTGGTTGAAGCATCAGCTGCAGAGGCTGAGGCAATCAGTGCTACTCTAGCTGCTGTAAAGGCTAGGCAAGTTAACGGAGAGATGGAGCATTCGCCTGACAGGGAACAGTCTCCAGATGCTGCACCAAGTACCAAGCAAAATTCAAGCCTCATAAAACCAGATGCTGCTCTTGTGAACAATTCAACACCACCTCCTGGGGTTCGGTTGCACCATAGAGCAGTGAGTTGAAAACTTAGTTCATTTTGCTGCTTTTTTTTTAAATTTAATTATTCTTATTTAGACATTCAATATGTTTCATCTTAGAAGGCATTGCCTCAAAATGACTCTTATTTGTTTTGACGCCAGTTACATATTTTGGTCTTGTAGGTTGTGGTTGCAGCAGAAACTGGAGGTGCCTTAGGTGGCATGGTTAGGCAGCTGTCGATTGACCAGTTTGAGAATGAAGGTAGAAGGGTCATTTATGGCACCCCTGAGAATGCAACTGCGGCAAGGAAATTACTAGATCGGCAAATGTCTATTAATAGTGTGCCCAAAAAGGTATTCTAATTTTTTCTACTACGTGTAAGATTATAGGTCAAAAGCAACATGTGCTAGAAATACTTATTTGAAACTTAAACGAGTTATTATCATAATGGCTTCTGCTAAAAAACAAGCACTTCATATGATAGTGTTTTCTCTAAGGTGAAGATTTCTATATTGCTTGGCTAATTAGTCACCTAATTATATTCTGTGGCCCAATTATCCAGGTAATTGCTTCTCTTCTGAAACCTCGTGGTTGGAAGCCCCCTGTGCGAAGGCAGTTCTTTCTTGATTGCAATGAGATTGCAGATCTATGTGATAGTGCTGAAAGAATATTTTCAAGTGAACCTAGCGTCTTACAGCTTAAAGCTCCCATTAAGATATTTGGTGATCTGCATGGTCAATTTGGTGATCTCATGCGCTTATTTGATGAATACGGTGCTCCTTCAACAGCTGGAGACATTGCGTGAGTATTTTGTGATTTGTTTCTTTTTTTTTTGGTTTGTTCCTTCCTGGATTTGACTAATATTGTTTTGGATTGTGGAACTCCAAAATTATTTTGGATTCGAAGACTCGAAATGCCTATTCTCTGAAAGCAATAATAGGAATCTCAATGTTAAGTTGAAGTTCTTCATTTATTATGTGATATAAATGCTCCTGACTACATATGTACTTTTTTTAACAAAAAAAACTGCAGTTACATTGATTATCTTTTCTTGGGAGATTATGTCGATCGTGGTCAGCATAGTCTGGAGACAATCAGTCTTCTCCTTGCACTGAAGGTAGTCTTACTAGTAGGCTTCAAATATGAATTGCAGCTGCATCTTTTCATCAGGCGTCATTTCTTTCTAAAAAAAATTAAAATCATGTTCGCTGTATAATTCAGGTTGAATATCCTCATAATGTACATTTAATTCGAGGGAATCATGAAGCAGCGGATATCAATGCTCTTTTTGGGTTCCGAATAGAGTGCATAGAGAGAATGGTAATGAGTTTGTGGTTCCATCTTTGCTGTCCTCTAGACATGCCTGTCCTATGTTCAGCTGACATTGTTTTAAAAAAAAGATCTGCTGACATGTGTTATTTTCTTTGCCACTAAAAGGGTGAGCGGGATGGTATCTGGACCTGGCATCGTGTGAACAGGTTATTTAATTGGCTTCCTTTGGCTGCCCTAATAGAAAAGAAGATAATTTGTATGCATGGTGGTATTGGTCGGTCCATCAACCATATAGAGCAAATTGAAAATCTTCAAAGACCAATTACCATGGAAGCTGGCTCAGTTGTTCTGATGGATCTTCTATGGTCAGTATTTGAACTGCACTGTTATCAGATTATTTTTGCAAGATCCTATAACATTTGTTGATGTCATGATTTATTTGTTTGTTGCTTGAAGGTCTGATCCAACTGAGAATGACAGCGTAGAGGGACTCAGGCCAAATGCACGGGGCCCTGGTCTTGTTACCTTTGGGGTCAGTATCATCTGTTATTGTGTCCTTTTTCAGTTGCTGGTTCCCATAATTTATGAATTATGTGCTTAACGTGCATTGTCACCACAGCCTGATAGAGTTATGGAGTTCTGCAACAACAATGACCTGCAGTTGATTGTGCGAGCACATGAGTGTGTGATGGATGGCTTTGAGCGTTTCGCTCAAGGTCACTTGATCACTCTTTTCTCGGCTACAAATTACTGTGGTGAGCATAAGCTTTTCAGATGTGACTCATTTCTTGTTTTCTCATGCACTTGGATTGTCCAGTTATTTAACATGGTATGCGTGCAGGAACGGCAAACAACGCAGGTGCAATCTTAGTTCTCGGAAGGGATCTGGTGGTTGTTCCAAAACTCATCCATCCTTTGCCGCCTGCCATTACATCACCTGAGACATCTCCGGAGCATCATATTGAGGACACATGGATGCAGGTAATGGTGGTTTATAGTATAATATTGGATACTGGTAACTGATGTATTTGCGGTGACTGTTATGCTTTGGCCATTTCTAACACCATATTTTATTGGAATAAAATCCAGGAGTTGAATGCCAACAGACCGCCAACACCAACCAGGGGCCGCCCTCAAGCACCCAACAATGACCGAGGCTCCCTTGCCTGGATATAGCAGCCTGGCCGTACTATGAAACAATTGATTTCTTGCCTCCCACCAGTGGCTTGAGGCTATACTATCCATCCATCCTGGGCACATGCAGGCGGTCTGTGCTGGAAGCACATGCTAGCCCAAAACAACGTCGAAAGGGAACTGTTCAGGGAGCGAGACTAAGCGGTGCTCTGAAGACGAAGGCCAGAAGAGATTCACCAATCACCGCAGACAGCGCTCCTCAAATCCTTTTCCCAAACATGAGAAGTAGAAGAACAGAATGAAGTGTCGGTAAACCACAGGGTCTTGCCTGAGATCGCGCCTGTACATACTCAGATGCCAGCAGATAGGCGGGGGGTTGTGTATGTGTTAATTTTTGTTGAGCGTCAAAGGGGATAGCAGCGTCCATTGTACTAGGTATTCATTTGCTGTAGATTTTTTGTTTGTCTCTCGTGTTGCAAAGTATGGAGTGGGAAAATGGGTTTACTTATGTCGGGTCTTGTATAATAGTGTTGTCGCCTGTTTATGTTAGCAGTGAGTTAGCTGTCAGCACACCTTACACCTCCCTCCTGTTGTAATTCTCGTCACCAGTGCTGAGAATGTGTACAATATATTGTTGTCTGTTGTCCAAAGTTTTGGGTTATGGACGGGTTTGGTGATTTGATTTGATTTATTACAGAAGCAATATGTTGTTCGATTTTGAGCTTTATGCTGTGCACCTTTGGGCTTTGGGAAGTGACACTACTGACAGAACGTGTGCAAGGCGACTTGAATTGATGGTTGCTTGTATTACAACTTATATATATTGTAGTACAATTTTCAAGTCAATATAAACATTTCTTGTATTTTGGTGTTTGATTGTTTACATTTTGTTGCACAAAGTAACCTCTATGTTGTAGCAGTGATATCATGTTCCTATTAGAGGTATGTGGAGCGAGCATAGCCCATTTTCTTTTCATGTTTCTACTAGAGGTTTGTGGTGGGGGGGGGGGGGGGGGGGGCATTTTTTTTTGTGCGGGGCTTTTTGGTTTTGGCAAGTTTGTTTTTAA
>Ga0182004_10004181_pt1 | contig 11607 bp, 11 predicted proteins | sample Sormic07211540_1_FD_120479 | JGI IMG/M metagenome (GOLD analysis project Ga0182004, IMG submission 120479) | Endophyte microbial communities from Sorghum bicolor roots, Mead, Nebraska, USA - 072115-40_1 MetaG | ecosystem: Host-associated > Plants > Roots > Unclassified | place: USA: Nebraska...
GTTTCAACTGATTCAATCTTTTTGTTGCAGTAGTTCGTCGAGTGTTGTTTCAATATTGCGCTTATGGTGTTTGCATTGTCTTCATCCTTATGTTGCAGTGCACAGGCGGGGAGGGGGGTTGGGGGTTGTGAGGGTAAACTGGCAGGAGGCGGATGTGCTGGGGGCTGACGAGATTGGGGACAAGTTTGATCTACTTTCTCCTCTACGCGCATGTTGGGGACGGGGTGCGGGGTGGGCGAGTGTGGGGGCGTGCGGAGAGGGGGGTTAGGGGGAGGCGAACTGGCAACAGACGGATGTGCTGGGGGGCTCGCGAGGTTGGGGGCAGGTTCGATCTACTTCCTCCTCTGCGCGCACGTTGGGGGCCAGACGGGGCCTTTCCTTTTTCACTTTTTCCTTCATGCGGGGAGAGCAAGTGTGGGGGCGTGTAGGGACAGACGGGCCCCTAGGTGCGTCCAGACACCGCCTGCATCCGGACGTCCGGGCGCTAGGAGCTCCGATTTCATTTGCAATCTGCAGTCTTGCTCTTTCTAGCTCTTTTAATCTTTTTTTTGCGTACCTCAGTTTTGAGGTTTTGAGTCATGACTGAAAGTACTGTTCGCCGATTTATTATGAAAGAAAAATACTGTTGGATGATAAAAAAAGTACTGCTAAAGACAAATTATGGATATAGAAGCTGGATTTTTATCCATTATCTCAAAAAAGAAAATTGGGGTGCATCTGGGTCTGCAGCACTTAAGCCCGGCCCTTCTGTCATTTCTGCTCCATGCCAACATTTTTATCTGAAAATTGACCCAAAGTTTCATCCCTTTTCCGAATACATCTCAGGATCAAAGTTCCTCTAAAAGAATTAACAATTATTCAGTATCTTTATGAAACTAAATTCAAATTTCGTTCAATAGTTTTTTTCGTGCAGTTACCTTTGCTTCATATGGGTATTGTGGTGACATTATGTTTTCTGCGATTCTCATCTTTCGGAGGCGATTAAAAAAAAACTTTGCAAGGCCTCTCCTCAACCTGACATAATTGAAACTGACGGATAGGAATGTGCATGGCTTTTTCAATGATTACATAAATAGATCCATCCAACGTAGGAGACAAGAGAACAAATTAGAAACAGTTAATTGGTCGTCTTCTGAATGCAATGGGATGTCTCTTTCCTGTACCCCATGGTCCTGGGACTGAGTGTCGGTTCTTTGCTTGCTGCCGGTGCATGATGCATCATGAACAATGCCCTACCTGTTTGTTTGTTTGCATATTTTTTTTTTCATTGCGCTATCTGTGACTGTCCATGAGTAGTGAACCTATGTCTTTTGGGACAAGAGCAAGATGGCAAGATTATTTGCAGCAGCTTCCAGGTTCCCAGCTAGATATACCATTTTCGCTGACATGCCATGCATGGGACTGTGGGCTCAACTCCGTGTTCATCTTCAACAGCGGCTAGTTGACTGTGCAGCAGATAATGTTTAGCTTCTACTAATAACTAAGTACTAGTTAGTTTCTAGCTGGAAAAGTCGTGGCGACACATGCACTTCTTGTTTCTACGTTATTGATATCCCAACGAGGAGAATGATCTCCATTGGATTAACGATTAATAATGGATTTCGAGAAGGTCGTTCACATGTCACAATAATGTCCTGAATGTGCACCAGCATAAGCATTATCTGGCCTGAATGACAGGTCAATCATGGTTCTAGCGGATGGCCTAGGCACGTGATCAGTGGACGTTGTTTTTCCATAATTAATTGAGCTCTTTTACCGTGGTTGAGGTACCTCTTGATCCCTTTTGGTTCTTAAATAATTAATTAATGCTAATTAGTTTTACGAGTGGAAGGTTAATATGGTAATTGTGGCTCTCCCTTCCCACGCTACCGGTCCCAACCAGTACCCGAACTCAAGCGTGCGCGAAGGACGCGAGCAGGTCCACATCCGCGAGACAACTATTGTAAAAATTCTCTAATTAAATACATCTCGAAGGGGCCTCCAGTTTATCTGAGAAACTTTGATGGTTTTTCTTTATTATTACTGGAACAGCCTATATATTTTTTAAGAGACCAAACCTGTACACAGATACATTGTACCAAAGTGAATTCAGTTTTAAACAAAACTGTATAAATCATAGGATGATCATATTCATAGGAAGGGTACTTGCCGATCCAAGTATCATATCAATGGAGAATCGGAGTGGCAGCGCCACTTATTAATGCGGAATGAGCGCAGTCTGTTCATCTTCAATAAGCACAGTTTAGAAGAAACGGATGCCTCTCCTGTCCAAAATACAGTTGAACTAACAGGATTAGGTCCACCCTGTTAGTTGAACTAACAGGGCGGATCCACCCTGCCGAACAAGTAGGCCAGCGGCGCTCCTCCGTCCCCTGCCTGCGGATCTATGACGGAGCGCCAACCAATGGCGGATCCAGCTAGCAGTAGTACAGATGGGCTCGATGGGCCTATCGATGGGCTCATTAGGCTTATCCACTTTTTTGTTTTTATTTTATTAACCGAGATGGGCATCAAACCGCCTCAGGAAATGTCACATTAACCATGATCTTTGATCCGAGGCGGTTGGCCAAAATGTCTCGGTTAAGCTATTTTTGCCCGCCTCAGTTAGTTTTGGGTAGTAGTGTTCAGATCGAAGCTTCGACGAGGTGGGTGGCTCTGGCAACAGTAGAGCTATAATCACACTTCACACGCACCCCTACCTAGCGTTCTAGTTGTCGCAGGTCGTCTCTACAGAAAGCATCATTGTTCGTCATATATTAGAAGTGTGGGTCTCTGGTGGCTCAGCCGTACTCAAGAACACGAGAGAAGACATGACAATCACTACTACATAAATCATTTTGCAAGATGGTTCCCTTTTATTAACCGAGACGGTCACAAAATCCAACCGTCTTGTAAAATGCTTGAGGATTTTCATAGGCAGATGTTTTTATTTATGGTTGACTGCCTCACAAAATGCATTTACCAAGGTGGGCATCAATTTATGAAGGTGGTTACAAAATAGCCACCTCCAAAAATTGATTTACAGAGGCGGGCAATCCAAAAATGGAGGCGGGCCACAACCAATAAATACCAAAACCCAGAAAAACTTGTTTTCAATGCTTCTATCAGGCTTCTGTATAAACAACACTTAGGGTTTTTAGCCCTCCAACTCTAACCCTCTCCCATCCAAGCCTGTCGCATTCCACTCTCTGAGCCACACCCTTTGCTATCCTCCATTCCTCTCCCTCACTCTCCCTCCTCTCTCTCCCTCTCCCCCTCACCATCAGTAGCATGCAGCGGTGGCGCAAGGCAGCCACCCCTGAGGCGGCAGCGTGCGGGGCGGCACCCATTGGTTGCGGTGGCGCTGGTCCTACTCAGCGCGCTTTGAAAGCGTGGAGGTGGAGGTCATGTGCCCTAGCTTCCTCCCCTTCCCTCATCCTCACGGTGGATCTGGTGCGCAGACCCCAGCAGCGGGGAGCTACTACGGCAGCGAGCACACGAGTGGGGGCCGCTCGGTGCCCTCCTAGAGTGGATCTACGTCCCTAGCGGTAGATCTACGTTAGGGGCCATGTTCTCGTGCGCTGGGAGCTTGGTGGCACTGCCTTGCGTGGCCCCAGCATGCGGCAGCGTGGACATGTGGATCCAGCAGTTGTGGAGGCTCACGCCCTATCGTGCTCGTGGTGGTGCGACAACATGGCTCATGGCTGTCTAGGTCCGACGACAGAAGTAGTGCATGTGAATCTAAAGAACGTAGTGATGCTTGGATGGGCTTGGTGGGCCTCGTCGATGGGCTCAACAAGCTCCATCGATGGGCTCTCTAGTTTTTTTTTATTTTTTATTGTTGACTAAGGTGAGCATTTGAACTGTCTTGGGAAAGATCTATTAACCTTGACCTTTGAACCAAGTCGATTGTGATACCCGCCTCTGTTAATCATTTTTGTCCCCCTCCCGTAAGTTTTTAATAGTAGTGGATGTATCTTGGTTCCAGCTATCGAGGCCCCACTTCTAGCAGTGAGGAGTTCTTCGTATTCAGAGCACATTCGGGGCTACAGTGAAGGAATATGAGAGTTTGTCTAGGGATCACTCGGTGCTATCCTAAAGCTCGTTCACGGTGGGGTTTCTTCCCAACAAGTAAGGGAATCAACTTTCTCTTCCTAGATTCTTTTGAGGGACGAGCACTCTGCTATTCCTCCTGGTTTGCTTTTGGTGTACATATTCAACTGAACTTGGATTGCTCCACTCCCCCTATGGGAGTCAACCTTCCCCTTATATCCTAAGGAAGGTTGGGTACAAGGTGGTTTGGAGGCTTCAGTCTTGTGCACTAGGGTCCAAGCGGTGCTGCTGCAGCATGGATGGATTTTGGTGTTGTCGTGGAGTTAAAGGAGCCATGGGCACCGCCTGACGTTGATGAGGCCCTAACACTTGACCGTCAAGGGCTGTCTTGCTCAGTTCAGCCTCTACTAGGTGAACCTTCTCGAAGCTTCCTTGGCGGTGAAGGTGCCCTGGCTCGAGGGGCTAATGAGCTGGCTTGGAGTCTAGCTCCCTAGAGCCGGTGAAGCAGTTTGTCCTGTTGTGTCATGCCATCTATGTGACCCTATCGAGAGAGTGGCCGATAGCGCCTCTGGCTGGCATTGTGGAGTCCTCGGGCCTGCCGGGGCCTTGGATGCTCGAAGGGTTGGCCGATGCTCGGGGCGTCAATCATTGTTCCGAGCGCTAGATCAGGCCGTGGTCGGGCTAGAGTCAGGCTCAAGCTCCAGGCAGAGGGCGGGGGCGTGCTTGGGCTTAGCTTAACTTTGCTCGGTGATAGTTTATCAAAACTAGAGTTAAGCCAGATCTGTTTAACTGTGCCCAAGTGTAGGAATCGGTCGGGGGTCTGTCAGTCAGGAGCCTTTCTGATTGGGCATGTTTCTAATTTATTTTTTAATAGAAAACACTAAAAGCTTCAAAATGGGTATGGAAATTGCGTACCGCCTTCTGTACCTTTTTTCTTAACCTTGGATCATTTTTGGGACTTAACAAAGGTACATATAAGAAGGTCTCCAGTTCATTAATGTTTTTTTCTTTCATCAGCGTGCAAATTTTACCAGTATGGATTCACTTTGACATACATACCCTCTCAACTTAACTTAGAGATTTTATATTGTGTTTGGTTAGGATTTGATTGTATACGCAAGACCTCTCCGTCCTATGAATATAAGAAGTCACAGCTTACAGGATACAAGCAAATATCAATATACTATCCTTTTTCCTTATTTGTCTCTCCAAACCCACATTAATTTTTCTTCCTTCATCTCGAGGACAGTTGAACAGATCTATTGGTGATAGTTTATCAAAACCAGAGGTAATATTTCTAAAAAAATTGTTGCGGTGTCGGCCTGACTACGGAAGCATCAAAGAACCGTGGTGCTTCTAAATTCATCGACAGTGGGCCTAAAAAATTAGTCACTTTGTTATTTGGGCCATCAACCCCAGCCCTGATGCAACTACAAAATATGCATAAATAACCTGGGAGAAGCCCTTTGGCTTCTGGGCCCAGTACGCATGCGCCTACCTACTACTGAATGAACAATATACCACTAAATTCTGAATAATGCTAGGGGATGCAGCCCTGCTTCTACAGGAACACAATTTGCAATATACTCCTGTTTAGTTTCCTATAGAATGGAAAATATAAATTATCAACTACTTTAGAATGATGAAATGTAAAATACCAAAATTTTTAGAGATATGTTTAGTTTTATCCAAAATTTAGAATTTATTGCCCTTATTATGGCTTCTTGAGATTCTTTTAGTCTTTTTTTTGACACTTAAGGCTAAAATCCAAAATGGAGAATAATCACTTTTTTGCCAAAAAGTTTTGTATGGTGTTTAGTTCCATCATGCAAAATGATGGACCAAAACCTAGAATTTTTTTGGGATAAAAGGGGAACTAAACACCCCTAAAACAGATTAAATTTAAATCAATACTATTGCAACATAGTATCGAGTGGATAGACGGACAATAATTTTCCCATTTTTTTAGGTTTAGTTTCAGCGAAGCCCAAGCTATTCTATTTTTTAAGGCATCTGAGTAGTGTTTATCATAGGAGCATGACTTTTGAATTCATTCCCTGTTTTCATGCATGTGATAAAGTAGCTTACCCACCACAAGCACACATACAAAGCATGATTTGCACTCGATAACTAATCATATATGGTGTGGTAGGATGACCTGATAATAGGCCACGCCGGGACACACAATGCACATGAGTGAAAGTGAGTCTGCTTGCTCTCTCTATATAATGTCATTTGCATCTAGAAATTCATATAATTGGTGTTTGCCAACCTCTTTATAACAAGTTGCAGTATTGCATCTGAGATGTTGGAGCAAAACAATACAAGACAATTACTTGGTTGGTTCATCTATAGATTGTAATAAAATCTCACATGGTTGTGTAACGCCTTTGGAATTATCAACTTGCCGAGCAGAGTTGGAGCAGCAAAGACAGATCTTTGAGCGCAGTCTCATTGAAGTTCAATATTTAGTTCGCCGGGAACCCGATAATATTTCATTGGGATGGCCATAACTCATCCATTCAAAGTGTGATTGAGGTCAACGAGCACTTGAAGGACAACTTGTTTGATAGGTTTTCAACAAGGCCTTCAAATCAAGTTGGGTGTCCAATACATATCAAGTTCAAGTCCATCTTGAACTCCAAGCAGTACTAAAATGGATGCCCATGCCACATACAACTTCATTTTTGACATTCTACCTTTGCACTAAAATATAAAAAGATAAACTTTCTCATGGCACCAGTCTCATATCAAAATTGCTTCCAAATCAACGGGAATCCCCGAACAAGTGGTTGTTTAGAAACAGTTGGGGTGTTGTGTCAGGATCTTTTGGACTATTGAGCCTTGTAATGTGTCGATACCCTTTAGGAACATGAATAGTGTTCATTGGTCGTCCTTAGACTATGCATTCAGTAGTTGTCATCCAAGTTACGGTCTAGTTTTTGCTTTAGATCTATCTTATTCCACACTTTTTTTGAACTCAACCTCCATGATCTTCACTAGGCCAAACCCTCGTTTGTGGTACGCGTCTTGCACTACTTAGGTAGGTCATGGCTCATCCTGGTTGTCAAAGTACATATCATGCCCTCTAGAGAGTAATCGCCTATGCCTCATGTATACCATCGATGTTTTAAGTAAATGTAGTAAGTGCCATCAAAGCATACTACACAAATTGTCTTCCCTTTTATCTATTTTGACCCTTTTCTCCCATAGTTTATTCATATATATGTTATCTAGTAGTGGCTCTAAGAATATAGCTATGTCAAAACTAGGCTACTTTGGTCTTAAAATAAGGATGATCAATATAAGGTACTTGCACTTCTGAAGTAGCCATGGAGGAAAGTTCTAAATGGTAAGTTTAACTGACCATGTGCTATGCGAGATGCTTAGTGGATTCATCCATTTGTACTCAGTGCGAACCTAACGTTCCTCAGCTCATCATGGAACTTTGGGTACATGGCATCAAAATGCTTCCATTGCCAGGCATCGACATAGTGTCATAGTTTTCCATTGTCCTGCTTGCTCATAAGATGCATGCTATGACATCAGCTTAGCATCCTAGGGGTTTATAAATAGACACCGCATATCATCCTCAGGTTTTTTAACAGAAGTTCGAACATGGCCATATATACCACATCACTAGGACAAGAATTCTCCTCTACATGCAACTTTCTGCCTCCTCCTCATGAGAGATCTGCTTCGCACTACTCTTCTTGCTTGCCTTCTACTTCAACCTACTCAAGGCTCCTTCATCATTCACATCCACGTGACATCTAACATTATTCATCATGTATTGACTATTGTTGCAGCTCAGATAGCTCTCCAAGTTCTCACATTGGGTGCCCCGGTACAAGATAAAGTGGTCAAGGCAAGCATGGATCTTTTGAAGACACGACATCACTAGTCAGATCAGCTTCTTCACCTAATACATATTGGCAGGCAATCTATTACCCTTTGGAAGCAGAGAACCAAGGGACCATTGAAGCTAGCATTGGACCATCGAAAATGAGCCTTTATCATAACATATGGAGATCAAAATTCAACACTACCCATTCCTTTAGACAACCCTCATAGATTGGATCCTTTGCCACTTGCTATGTCACTTTGAAGTTGTTTAGCCACCTAGGAGTCCCATACTGGAGGTCGTCACTATTGTGGTGGCAAACAAACTCCTCAAAGAACGTCGTGTCTAAAAGGTCATCAAAGCCACCTCACCATCCTCATCATCACTATCGCTATCTGCATTTTCGACAAAATCATCAATCATGATAAAATCATTGTCACCGTCAATGTCGTGCCTGTAAGATGTGGTTCCTCCTCCACCATGATCTTGCATCGTCATGCCACATCCATGGTCTGCATGCAAATGGTGATGTTTGTCTAGATGCAACACTTGCTTCTGCTTCGCTGCAAAACTTTCAAACCCTAAACCCTTGACAATACCCCACTAAAAGATTTTACATATGACACCCTATCGATTTGCACTCAAAGCATGCTTTCAATCACTACCAACAAACTTTGTGACTTGTTCCATGAAAGTGTGTGCTATCCTTGATATCTTGTACATCCATTCTGACCTTTCCATGACCTTTCCATGATGATAATTAACCTTGTAACAGTAGGAAAAAATATTAGGATACATCCTAATGAGATGGTGCATGCATGTGTGTATATTATCTTCTTTTTCTCCAATACAAACAAAAATACTTGAATGACAGAAATTGTGTATGTATGGAACTTTTATTTGTCTCAAACAAACAAAAATATGCAAGCATACAAATAAAAAAACAAGATGATGAACTAGATCTAGTTTCTCTCTCCTCCACCATAGGTCTAGATCTAGATCACTACAAAACCACCAAAAACTTCAAAAAGCACGAAAAAGGATATGATAGTGCATACCAAACTCCTATACAGCCACCTCCTCAAAGAATCCAAGAGCAAAACCTCCCCTTGAAAAATGATGTTTTTCGATTGATAGAGCTTTAACCTCGTCAAAACTGATGGGGAGGCTCTTGGAGAAAAGAAGATGGGGTGGTCATTAATAGAGGTGGGCAATGTAAGGTGATTGCCTTTGTTATTGACTAAAGAGCTGGCCACCTCCATTAATGATCTATAAATGAAGGCATTTGTCATAGGTGGACTGCCTCCGTTAAATCATTAACGGAGTCGGTCGTCTTAAGGTATCTGCCCCATTAATAGATCATTAACCAAGGTGGTTTTCTAAAGTCATATTCCTTTGGTAGTTGTTTAATGGAGGTGGTTGGCTTAAAGCGTCTGTCTCCGTTAATATATTATTAATGAAGGCGGTCTCCTAGCCTTAAGTCAACTGCCTTCGTTAAATATTAGTGGTGGAAGTCACCTTATTCCTAAGGGCCGCCCTCCATTAATGGAGATGACACCCTACTGTATTCCCCTCTATTCATGTTTGGACCCTATCCGTCACAAAATCATATTTGTAATAGTAGAAGTTCTATTATATATGCATCGAGATATTTTCTTCCTAAGTTTTGTTCCAAACCGTGAAGTTAGGTAGATTAGTTATCTGAGATGACTAGTCAGACTTATAGCTTCAGGAATCATGTGACTCGTAAGCCAATGTATATATGGTTGTGCCGGTTATGGGCACATATAGTGAAACCCAAGACTACATAGAGATAACAATTATCCAATAAATATATTGCTCTACTAAAGAAACTAGTTTTCACCGTCGGTCCAAAGGGTGGTAGGGCACAGTGGGGTAGAATACCGGCAGGGAAGATTGTTTTCACTGCTAAGTCTGCATAAGATAAGATCTGTTGGTGATAACCACCATGTTTATCACCATCAGATCATATGGTGACTTTTTTCTCAATCACGCAAAAGGTTTGCGCGTATTTTTATTAAGGAGAGTTTGAATACAAGCGAGGCGGTTTACATATGCAAGATCACTCTCGCACCTCACTCTAGTCTAGCCTATTCTCTGAACTAGACGCCCCAGACTCTTGGCTCCTGCGAAGATCATATGGTGACTTTACGGTGAAAACTATTTTTAGTCCCAATTTATCGTCCACTACATCACGACCAGTGGAATAATCTTATAGCCAAGTTGGTTAGCATGTTTTGATAATACAGAGGAGAGAAAGGATGAGAGCTTGGTTCTCATGTAAACAAGAAGCCATGGACAGGAGCCTAGCCTATGCAGTGGTCGATCCAGATACCAAGCGGATGTGAGGAGGTATATATAAAGAAAATACAAGGCATAGGTAAACAGAAGTATGTAACTAAAAAAACTTTTATATAGACAAATATAAGACAATTATTATATAACTTCACCCTTATAACTCGATTATATAGCCATCCTTCGCTCTATTTGTTGGACTTACTCTAAAACACACGGCATCCTTTGCTCACGGAAACACACACTGGAATTTCCAATAATGAACAATAATTATTTCATCACACCGGTACGCCGGTATATATGTGCATGTATGGTTTCTTGTGTATTAATTTAGCGACCTAGGCATCATCATCTATCTAGCCAGAGTTGCAGCAACAGACGTCGCTTTTGACGTATAGCCTCCTGGTTGTCCTTGCTTCCGGCACCAGGTGTCAGCAGTCCGGCGAGACGTCCGATCGAGAGAGAGTTGCACCCTGCGCGGCCGGCGGTGGCGCTGCCGCTGATTCACTTGCATCTGCATGCCCTGCCAAGTTCATGCATCAGGTCCGGCCTGCATATATATCACTATATGTGCAGAAAAAGGTACCGAGAAGACGCTAGCTTTACCTGCACAAAAGAGGCCGAGGGCTACCAGGACAACGAGGAGCACCTTGCAGACAAACATGGAAGGAAACCTGGGCACCATCGATATCGTCTCACCTCCGTTTGTTGGTTTAACACAAGCAAAGCTGGTCGGACAAATGGCTGATTGTGTGTGGTGTGATAATGTGATTGTTAGTTTCTGTGGTGCAGTCGTTGTGCTTGCCAGCGTCTATTTATATATCGCAATGGCGAGCTAGTCAATATGGCGCTAGAGGGATAGAACCCGTTTGATCCACCCGCTAAACTTTAGCTCGCTAAATTTAAATGCTACTAGAGATCCAAACGGTCCAGTTAAAAGACCAGCTAAAGTTTAGATGTTTCAATCCACCTGAAGCCAGTTAAAATTTAGCAGATTCTATTAGCTAGGGGATCAAACACCTACTACCAAAATGATGAAATTCTTCTAGTGTGTTTAAGTTGTAATAAAATAATACCACTGGTCATAGCATGAAAATCTCATTATGAGCCATTTAGTAAGAAAAATTTGTACTAAATTTTGAATATCAAAACACTACGAGAACCATACCTCACTAGAACTTTAATATTCTAGTTGTGACCCCAACTAAAATTTAGCTAGAAAACTTTTAGCTGGATAAAGTTTAACTTTAAAATTTTAGCTAGCTAAACTTTAGTTATATGGATCCAAATAGGCCCATATAATCAAGCACATGCAGCACAATGTTCACTGATCACCATACAAAATTTCAAAAGACAAAACGCGCAACACACTCTATGTGTTTATATATATATATATATATATATATATATATATA
>Ga0182004_10004182_pt1 | contig 11605 bp, 10 predicted proteins | sample Sormic07211540_1_FD_120479 | JGI IMG/M metagenome (GOLD analysis project Ga0182004, IMG submission 120479) | Endophyte microbial communities from Sorghum bicolor roots, Mead, Nebraska, USA - 072115-40_1 MetaG | ecosystem: Host-associated > Plants > Roots > Unclassified | place: USA: Nebraska...
CAACCAGACGCAGGACGTAGGTATTACGCCAACTCGGCGGCCGAACCTGGATAAAAAGCTTGTCCGTGTCTTGCGTCACCATCGAGTTCGTAGTTTGCGCACCATCTACCGATAAACTACTACTGTGGGTATACCCCAAGGTAGACTGCCGACCAGCTTTCGTCGACAATTTTCCACTGAAGTGTTGCTTGATGTGTTGTCAACTCGCTGACTCTGATGGTTTATCTTTGTCTGGTTAGATTTCTTCCTACATTGCTTGATCCTTGAAGGTTGAAACTCTTTATAAGTGATTGTCCATCCATCTATGCATACCTCATGAGCAGTGGGTTAGCTTGAAGAGTTTCTTTATCTCTAAGGTTTGAATTTTCCTGACAATAATTCGTAGCTACATGTGACAACTTAGGATTTGAATGTTTATAATTTCCCAATGCTGGCTCTAGTGATTTTGCCTTCCTCTTCTTATCCTCATTAGTCACACAATTTAGTTTTGTCTTAACTTCCTTTTTAGATGACCTATTCCAAAGATAAGGGAGACCGTAATGCTCACAACAGTGGAATTGATCCTGATATCTTGATGTATTACTACCAACACTTCCATGAGTTCTTATTCTAGGTTACTCCTTCCACTACTTGTTTTTGCATGTCTAGGAGTTTCTCCTTGTCGAATGCTTTTACGGTTGGCATATTTGGGTGCTTTTGTTCCTTCATTGCAAAGGTCTCCTCGTTATGAGCCATCTAAAGAGACAAAGAGGCAGGATTTAGAATAGAGACAAGGTATTATAAAAGAACAGGGCAGAAGTAAGCATAACTTTTAGCAATTATCAAGGTTAAGGTGAAAGCAAGATGTAAGCAGAGATAGGAGCATGCTAAAACGTCTGATTCTAACTAGACTTGCGTCCTACAGTCAGCATTGCTTTGATACCACTTTGTAATACCCGATTTTAAGGACAAAACCAGATATACACCATATGTGAGTCTTAAAAGCCAAATCTCACATATAGCTACAAATAAGGGGTAATATCCAAAGACAATGAACAAATATATAATGTACTTAGTATAAAAGAGATAAGCTTAGATAACAAACAACGGATAGACAACTCCAAACTCAGGTATTAACTTCTCTCTACAGGATCCAAACTGACTAGTTGATCACAAGCCCAAAACTTTTCCTAAAGGGTGTGGTGGAAAAAGCAAGAGTGAGTCCATGTCAAACTCCACAAGTATAGCAACTAGATTGTGTAGATCCCATAATGTCATGATTAGTGTGACATAAATTATGTAAAGCATTAAATAATAAATAATGAGTATATTAACACAACAAGAATCATCACCCTTAATGCAAGAATCCCTATGGCCGCTCTTGACCATGAGCACGGCTAGTATACCAGTTTCAAACACTCTGCGGAGGTTGTACATCTTTACCCATGAGTCATGATTTACCCTTTCACCTGAGGTGATCAGCCTCTTAACCCACTACCAATGAAGGTCGGTAGGGATCACTATGAAGTCTTTCAAAGGTTCGTCTAACTAGTTAGGGCCGCTTGGTTTCATTAGTCAGTCCGTGTGATCCACCTGTAGGAATCCACGGTCTGCTATTCCCCAATTGCGACACACGGGTAACCGCTAATGAGCTAGAAAAGTTACTCATACATAACTAAAGCCAGAGCCATTATAGCCCCCATGATTGCACAGTTGTCCCGGTTATCACTTACAGATAAATCATCAAGTGGCTAAAAAGTCATTTTCATCGTTTGTTACTTAACACTAATCTAGTCACAAGATCATGGTCACAGAATTAAAACCCAAATTCTATACTTGCCTTAATCCAATTGCTCTTGCTGATCTTGCTAGTTGTCCAAGTACTGACCTTGATCACCGAAGCACTGCTCACCGTCTAATCCCGATCATCGATCATCAACATACAAACTATCAGAGACAAACATACATGAAGCAAACAAGGTTATAATTAGAACAGTACACCAATCATATAAAAACAGTAGGAAAAGTTTATAAAATGATTCTACGCATTGCTACAATCTCACAGACGTAAAGATCACGAAAATAGGAGTTAAAACGGAGAACATATGAATTTTCTAAGATTTTCTTTAGAAAAGTAATTAATTAAATAAGGTCACGAAAATAAAAGGTTTCAAACTGAGTAAACCAAGTTTACTAACATGTAGATCTCGTTATTACGAATCTAACACAATTTGAATGGGTCAAATCTGAGTTAAAAGAGTATTTAGTGGCTAAAACTAACTCAGTGGCAAACTTATAATTATAGAAAACGTATTTTTTACATAAACTAGAGTGGAATACGTTTTTAATCGATGAAAGCGTATTTTCCAAGTGCGTTTTGGACGGCGGGTTAGATAACTGAAAAACTCAAGGACTCTTTAACGAAAGTGCCAGGCCGAATGGGTATCAGCCACTGTGGATCGTTGGATCTCGGTTGGACGGCTCAGATCAAATGTGGGCCTAGGAAAAGAGGGCGCCGGCGGTCACAGCAGCCTGACGGCCCTAGAGACCATGGTTTTCAACGGGGAAGGTATCAAAGCGTAAATAAAATTCATGCAAACTCACCTAGGGACTTTTTCGCGGTTAGGGAGATCCCGTGGAGACGAGCGGCGAGAGGTGGCGGGCGACGGTACCCTGGACAAGTTCGGCGTTGGTGAGAGAGCTGTAGAGCATGGTAGAGAGCAAAGCGAAGGGCTCTGTAGCTTCGCAGGAGCATCATGAAGCTCGTACCCTACTTCAGTTCGCCGACACGGCAGCGAATCGGGCGCTCCACTGCAGCAGAGATGCTTCGGCTCAGGAGATGCAAACGGCAGCCACCAGGCGGTGCTAGGGCACGGTGGCGGCTCGAAGGGGAAAACAGGGGCATGAGTAGGGACTGGAGCTTTATAGGAGCTTGATGCGAGAGTTGGCAAGGAATCTCGGAAAGATCGGGATTGGCGCGTCGCCTGTTAGCCAGAGACCAGCTTGGTCACGGTGAGGAAGAAGGGGAGGGAGTCGCTGACCTATGGGTCCCACTTGGTAGCGACTAAATGGCGCGGGGCTGGTTTGCCATATAGAGGAGGAGGGAAGGGCAACATGTGCTGCGGGCCACGCTCCTACTGCTGGGTCGGCCTGTAAGAAGAACTAGGCCAAACCGAGTGAGGGGGAAAGGAAGGGCGCGGCCTGCGGTTGGGTCGAGTGCGCGCTGGCCTGTGGAAGGAGAGCTGGCAGCCAGCTGGGCCGCCGTGAAGAGGGATGGATCTGGGCCGAAAAGCTACTGCTGACTGATTTGAGCGTTGGGCCGAGTGAGGGGAATAAAGAGAAAGGGCGAGAGGTTGAGATGGGCTCTCGTGCCATAGGGAGATTTTTGTTGTTGTTGTTGTTTTTATTTCAAAGCCAATTCAAAAACAATTTGAAAATTTGTTTTACAAATAGTTTGAATTACCTTGAACTTTTATTAAATCCACACAATGCAATAAAGCCAATGGTCCAAAAATGAATGCACAACCATGTTGCTAAATTCCTTATATAAATTTTATTTAAACGAAAAATATTATTTTTCCTATATTCTATGAGCACAAAAATACAAAATTAAATCATTTTAGCTCTATTTCGAAAGGAACAAATTTTAGGGTGTTACAAGGCGCGGTCCAGAGGGGGCCATGGGCATTGCAGGGACGCCTTCAGTCGAGCCGTGCCTTGGCTCTTCCACCATGGGTGTCACCGTCGGCTCTGGTAGACTCGTACCCTCATCAGCTGGATCCACGGGGGCTACCAGGGCGATCTGGGCCTCGGCATGCCCCTTAGAGGTCTAGGTCTCGGGACCCTCAGGTGCCCCATGCACCTCTGCCAGCCTATCCTAGCTCGCCGGCTACCCCTCCATCTGAGGCCCTAAGGCCGCCGGGCACTTCTCGGCCACTTGCGCCTCGGGCCTCTCGACAGTTGATGAGGGGGCGCCTCTGGCACCCCCAGAAGCCTATAGCTCCTTTCCGGGAGCCGCCGATCCCCCCCGGACTGGACACTCCTCCTCGAGGAGCTCATTCAGCCAGTTGGGGTCCTCTCCTTCCTCTCCCTCTGAGATGGAGGCCTCGGGGCACTCTGGCTCGGGGAGCCCCGCATTTCTTGCGGCACGGCGGAGCTTGTCCAACTCCTCCCTTGCCTGAGCCTTCTTCGCCTTCTTCACCTTGGACTCGTCAGCAAGGTGCTTCTATTCCTCATTCTGTTGGTGGTTCTTGGCCTGAACCTCCCGGTCTTCTTGGACCGGAGGCTGCGAGCTCCAGATGAAGCTGAGGACCTGCGGTCAATCCCAAAGAGAACAAAAAGAGTCTTAGAAGTGGCCTCATAGAAACACTAACGGAATAAAAAAACTTACCAAAGAAAAATAGCCCTTTTCAAGGTGCCTTGGAATAAACAGATAGTGCTTGGCCAGCTCCGGTGCCACCGTCCGCACAATGCGCTAAGTAATCTCTGAGGCTGGGACTGGCTCGTCCAGCATCTGAGTTTCGAACAGAGATGCCTCGGGCATCATCTGGTACAGGAATAACACCCGCTACGCCAAGAGAAGCACACGGCGCTTGTGGAAGGCAGCCACCACGTAGGCCGCATTAAGGCGCTCTTTGCTTAGCACGGCTAGCCCGTCAAGCAGGGGCTCCAGCTTCTTCTACTCCGCCGCGGGCGCCCCCACTTCCACTTTTAAGGCCTCTGTTGACACTTCTTAACGCAACTAAAAATAGACATTAAACCTATCCCTAGCAACAATATCAAAATTACTTAACATCACTTAAGCTAGGTTGTCATCCCTCACATGATGTAGAAGTGCTGGTATTAAATCTATATGCTTTTCTAGGAATAAATAAATAAATAAGTAAAGGATCCACAAGCGCATAGATAATACCAATGTAGCATTTTAACCAAGAGTATTCCAGGTTTTGTTATTTATATTTTTACCACTAGGAATGGACTTGCAATAGATAATGAGCAATGAGCACTGCATATAATCATGGAGAACTTAACCATGTCTTTATCTATCTCTCATGCAGGGTAAGTGTCACATAAGATAAATATATGAATATGAATAATAAGTGATAGAGGATAAATAAGAGTTCATAACCATAAGATAAACATGATAATCATCTTAGTTAGATTACTCTAAGTCTATAGCACTAGCATGGAATTAGGACAATCTACAAGAATAAATCCTGAGTATCCTAACTATACTGTCAAAGCATACTATGATTAGTGCAAGTACACCTAGCATCATCACTAGAAAAGGTTATATCTATGCATAGTGATATTAGCAAGAAAGATCATGAACATAGCAACAACTTCCCTGTAATAATGGTGCTCTACAATCCTTATAATCGGGAGAAGGAATACAAAGGACTCAATAGAATTGTCACTCCCGCGATCTATCTTAAGCTCAAGACTATAAGGGGTAATCGTGGATAAATATGGTCTAGGAACCTCGCCAACACAATATTTATCACTTACCCATCGGCCTAATGAGTAAGCTCTATATGATCCTATGCATAAACATAATTCTAATCTAACTACGCTAAGCATATAATCAAAGTAGATTAAGAACAGTATAATTAAAACATAAGCAAATGGAATAAAGTCAATTCCAATATAATCAAATAGTTCAAAGTCATATTCATAGTAGCAAGAACTAATATAAATATAACAAAGAGAATAAGAGTTTACCAAGAACTGAAGATTGATCCGGACTCCAAGATTAACTTGAATCCTTCTAGATCTATTCCTATGTAGCTATGCTAAAGAACTATAGAGATCTAATTGAAATGGTGGCTAAGAATCCTATAGAGATAGATCCGTTCAAAGGACCCCTCTCTATCTAATTCTTCTCTTGATCAGAGAATAATGAACTCCTCTCTTTTCCTCCTCTCTATGGGGGTCAGGGTCTTTATTTATAGCCCCCTAGAAAGCACCACAGCCCTTGGATCAGACCGACTTAAACGTATGCTTAAGATTAATCCTCAAAGTCAGTGGAGGCAGGATCTGCGAGGTTGAACCAGATTTGTTGAGACCTCTGAGCGGCCGCCCTTGACAAGGTGGGGTGCCTGCCTCTACCCTATGGCAGGTGGGCCCCACCTTTCAGGTGCTGTCTTATCGAGCCTTTTGGAGTATTCCTGAGTTGACGTTTCACATGTTCTCTCTATATAAATCTGACCATGTGGACCTCCTTTTGTTCTTATTCTGATAGCCCCCTACAGAAATAGACAATCACCAAAACTTGTAGAATTCTGTTAGTGATAACCCTATAGCTAGATAGTATTCTCATTTTTAATCCTTTCACATGCTATGTTGAAGGTTAAAAAGAGTACTTATCTACCGTCAACAAACTCCCACAAGCTTACCTTTTGCTCGTCCCTCAGCAAAGATAGACTCAGTGATGGATCAGGAGTTGCTACAATACTTTCACGCCTCACAAGTACACAAGCGTTCAAACAAGGACTCTCCTTTGGATTAGAGTGAACTATTCTAACTCAAGACTCACCCATATTACCTTCAACCATGGAGCTTATAGCTATCACTTAGGTCTTGGGTAGTTGAAAGACAAAACAGTTAAGTCGAGCACTATGCTACTTACTCTTTGATCAACTATTAATGTGGAGTTTTGCAAGACTTTCAAATAAAACTCAGAGTTTCCTTGTATGACACTTTCTAGTCTCTCATATTTGGTATTTTTGGATCCTCTCCAAGGCAAATGAGTATGCCTTCTCTCTGCTCTCAGAATATATGGTATTTGTAGGACTAAGGCATAGTTGTCTTCTCTCTCTTACCCTACTTCTAAATGGCTTATGTAAACTCATAGGTGGGAAAGACTATTCAAACCTACCTACATGTATTGCATAGTTAAAACGTGGATCTAGAGAAACTAATTATACAATCAAGTCATATGTGCATATGAGTGAATGAAGTGAAGTGATAAGAATGAAAGGGGTTATGAGGGGTGATAACTGATGGTTTATATCTAATTCTATATTTGCTCCTTGGGGATAATACACCTCCCTAATCTAAGAATAACAACTTGGCTGTCTTTCTTTTCTTCTGCACTGGGACTTTTGTCCTCTTTCTTTCTTTTCTCATTTTGTAGAGATCAGCCAACCCTTTTAATGTACAGATAACAACAGGGAGTATCAACTGAAATAACTGGAGCTTTATTGGATAAGTAGAATAAGACATAATGGCAATGGATATTTTTTTGGGTATTCCCTCCTAGTGTAGGAGTAGAACATTTTCTATGTGGATGTGGAATGTATGTGGGTGGATGAAGGGATGCGTACTCCCGAGATAGGAGCAGCATAAGTGCATGTCTCCAGGATAGAAACAGCACCGAGTGTAGTGCATATATGTGGGTGGTACTTCCAGGAATAGAAGTAGCATATAGTGAATGTGGTGGATGTAAGTGGATGCGTACTTCTGAGGACAGAAGTATCTAAGATCAATAGATGGAGAGCACATAATATTGACTTTAACTGCATAACTAGTTCCTTAGGGTCTACACAGCTTAACTACCCTCAATTCTTATAGGTTGAAATATAAGAGGTTTTCCTAATCTAGCAAGCATGAGTATTTGGCTGTGGTAGGAAACTAAACTCTTGTCATAAAGGAACTCATCTAGTAGCAATTTAGGATTTTCAAAATAAAATTATCCAGAACTCTAGTATCTCTAGGAGCAAGATTGATAGCAGCTCAAGACCTTCCTATATCATATCCCTCAACTACCTAGACTTAGATCAAGAATTTGCTACCCACAAGTTTTAGGCTCAGAGCAAAATCTTAAGTCTAAATAGTTGAGTCTAAAACTCAGGAGAGTACGAGGCTGAAAAGTAGATACTTGCAAGGAATTATAGTAGAGCAACTATTCATCATCTCCATATAATAGTTTATTCTAGAGGTTCATTTTAAAAAATTCATTAAGATCTCTCCATAGCTAACAGAATTAATTATGAAAGATAAAATATTTATTAGGTTTCTAAGGTTATTCATCTTTTTATCTTGTCATAACGCACTAGGAATAGATAGATGAGTAAGTAAGAGATACTTAGCTTGGTATACGGGGGTTGCTCTCCCCCAAGCTGGATGTTGACATAGTCTGCTGAGGTTGCTGACAGGCAGTGAAGGCGTACTGGTCCTCCTGGAGTGTCGTAGGTGCTTGTTGTTAAAAACAACACTTGCCTAATATGGACAGTACTCAGACACGGGACAATATATCCTTCTACATGTTAATTCTTCTTGATCCTTTAAAGCATGTGAAGCTCAAATAGACAACAAAGCTTGTGGAACTGATTAAGCGTTAGTAATAAACCTCTAAGCCTTGGGATTCTAGAACTTTCATATACTCATTTATCTTTTAATAGGATCAATATATTTTTATGCTTTTCATATTTATGGTATGCAGACAGGGAAATAAATATGCTAAAAATTATTTTTGTGCCTCCACAGTAGATAAGTATGTGAGCAGTTGCATCACATATTAAATACATGGGCCTTAGCATTTTCTAGATGCAATACAAAAACATATTTATGTTCTTTTCGAATGCAGCAATAAAAATAAAGATGCAATTACTAATGTAATTAAAAGTAGTAAATATAAAGGAAAATGTAGGTAAATACCAAGTTACCTCTTGGCACGGCGTTCGTTGATTTTAAGTCCTCTGAATAGGACCTTCTTGTTCGCTCACTAATCGGGGGTGCATCGGACGGCGCCACAGGTGTTGTGTCCTTAGCAGGATTTATTTCTGAATTTACCTTGGGCTTCCATACCTGCTTTGTAGGTGATGGCAACTTGGAGGAGAGAGTGCTGGAATCACTATCTCTTCTTCTGCTGGTTCTTCTTCCTTGACGATGTCTTTGTCAGGGTATCGATCTTCGTATCTTGAAACCTCTCCTTCATAGTCAGCCCATCCATCTACAACATTCTTCTTCTTCTTCTGGTGGCGGGTGCGTTGCCTTCTTCTTGACCTATTCTTCTTAGGATCTTCCTCAATTATATAATTGCTATTGAAATGCAGGCGTACCTTCTCTGAGAGGAATTAGAAATGGATCTCCCTTGTTCCAATGTTTATGATGCCTTTGGTAGTGTTGACCAACGTTCTTCCTAGGATGATGGGTGGATCATATTCTTCTCCCATGTCAATGACCAAGAAGACAGTGGGGACGTAGTGGTCTTCAATCTGGACTGGGATTTTTTTGGCTATCCCATCCACGAAGTGAAAGGACTGGTCCACCAATTGCAGCTGCGCGTAGGTAGGGTCCAAAGGCATAGTACCATATAGGAACTCATATGTTACCTTGGCCATGATGTTGACGCCTAATCCGGTGTCACAGGTAGTGTTGTAGAAGTAGCATCTATTGATGGAGCATAGAATGGTCGGGACACCTGGATCGTCCTTCTTGATCAGATGTGGAGACTTGAGCAAGTTGTCATACTCCATGCGGATTGCGGTGACCATCTATGTTGTCTCAGTTTTCTAGGCCTTTTGTTTGCCCTTATTCTTGGTCTTGGCCTTGTTCTGGGTGTTGCTCTTGTTTCTACTACCGACTGTCTCCTTCTAGGCAGGGATCGATAATGTCTTGTTGTTGAAAGAAAAGGCTTCCCTGTTGCCCTTGATGTTCAATGTGATCTTGGCATTGTTGGCGTAGATGATAGCTCCAGCAGTGTTCAAGAATGGTCATCCCAGAACGATAGGCGACCTCTCAACGGTACCAGTGTTCACCACTATGAAGTCTGAAGAAATGTATGAGTTGCCTACTCGTACACGGATCTCTTCCATGATTCCCATGGGGTAGCAGAGTGACTGATCTGCAAGCTGCAAACACATGGTTGTATCTGATAAAGGATAATTGAAGAGTTTATCGTAGATCACCTTAGGCATGATGTGGATGCTTGGACCGAAGTCATATATTGCCTCGTCGAAGTTTGCACTTCCAATGGAGATCGAAATAACCAGTCTCCCTGGATCACCTTTCTTGGTTAGTGGAGATGAGTCTAACCATGTTCCTCTCGGAGGGTCACTCCAGTAACTTCCTGCATTAAAGATGTCTACAAGATTTGTAGTTTCTAATTCTCCTGGCTGTCTAGGAATCTTACCTTGATCATTGGCGGCAGCAAAAGGAGCAAGCTGTTGTAACTAAGATTCTAGCATCTTATTAAAGCTAAGTTGATTCTTGATAGCATTTGAAAAACTTTCCATTCTAATATTAATTGATTCTAAAGTTTTATCATTAGATGCTAGCTTCTTAGATAGGCTATCCATTAGCTTACACTGATTAAGCACTAATTCTCTTAAAGGTAATTGATTAGTGTTATTGTAAGAATTATTACCTTGGTAATTACCTAAATAGTTGCCTAAGTAGTTAGGCCGCTGTTGCTAGTTCAAGCCTTGATTTTGCTGAGGATGGTAGTAGTAATTGTTGTTGTTTTCGATGTAGTTCACATCCACCTTTAGCTCTGGGCAGTTGGTACTTGTGTGCCTAGTTTCTCCACACTCTTCACAAGTCATGCCGGAGTCATGAATGTGCATGACTTCTTTCTTTTCAATGGTTCTTTCGTTAAGTCTTTCCATCAGCAAGTCCATCTTGGCAGCTAACATGTATACCTCCTTGAGCTGGTGCATTCCTCCACCTCTCTTGCGGGTCTGAGTTCTTTCTTCACTCCAACCTTGATTGGAGGCCATCTTTTCCACAAGAGCAGTGGCTTGAGAAATAGTAAGTGATAAGGATGCTCCTCCTCCAGCAGCAGCATCCATGGTTTCACAAGTGCTGTTGCTGAGCCCATGATAGAATATCTGCATGAGTAGCCAATTCTCCATCCCATGATGAGGACACTCGAGTGTGTAGTCTTGAAAGTGCTCCCAATCTTCTGGGACTGTCTCGTCATGTTGTTTGCTGAAAACTCGATATCTTCCCACGCAGAGCATTGGTCTTGCCTATGGGAAAGAACTTTGCTAGGAAATTGGTGGAACATAGTGCCCACGTAGTATTCTTCTCCTTATTGGCGTAGAACCACTGTTTTGCTTTCCCCAAGAGTAAGAATGGGAAAAGGCAAAGTAATATAGCATCTTTGTGGATGTCCTTGATAGTGAAAGTGTTGCGGATCTCTAGGAAGTGTTGGAGATGAGCACTAGCATCTTGATGGGCCTTCCCGTAGAACTGGCTCGCTTGCACCATGTTGATCAACGCTGGCTTGAGCTCAAATGACCCATTATTGTCCACAGCTAGTTTAGTATGGATGTTGGCCATAGTAGGAGCTGAGAACTCACGAATTGACTTGTCAGCCATGATGTCAATCTCTAGTGTCAAACTTTGAGTAGGTTGATCTTCTGACTTAGGAGGATTGGCAAGCTGAGATATTGATGATGTTGTTTGATTCCTTCACAACTTAGCCTTTGTCTGCCTGATCAATGTCTCTAGATTATCAAGAAAGTTATCTGGGAGATCAAACCTGTTCATACATTATCCTACATATGATAAAAATAGACAAAAAGACAAGGGTAAAGCTGCATGAGTGAGAAGGGTGGATGGTGCTCAATCCATGAGTTGATGCAGTGATGCTCATTATCCTTTATTGCTTTCACCTTCC
>Ga0182004_10004183_pt1 | contig 11602 bp, 8 predicted proteins | sample Sormic07211540_1_FD_120479 | JGI IMG/M metagenome (GOLD analysis project Ga0182004, IMG submission 120479) | Endophyte microbial communities from Sorghum bicolor roots, Mead, Nebraska, USA - 072115-40_1 MetaG | ecosystem: Host-associated > Plants > Roots > Unclassified | place: USA: Nebraska...
CCATTTACACAGGCGGTTTTCTTACAATAACCGCCTGTACTGAGCCTTTTATACAGGCGTTTTTCAATTCTAACCGTACAAATTTTCAACACAGGCGCATTATAACTAAAACCGTCTGTAGAAATATTTTACCCCCACCGGCTTAGAACCTCTGTGTACTAGTGAAAAGTTGTGTCATCATTGTGGGTTTGATATTCATCCTTGGGACCCTGACCGTTGGAGCACACTCTAAGGAGACGGAGAACACACCAAGAAATGCCTTGAATGCCTGCCTCCTTGCCACTACTTTAGAAGGCAAGCACCGGCATCCAGGCTAAATTGGAGGCCTAATTCATTTCAAATTCAAGTCCATCTCAGACTCCATGAGCAAACTATATTAAAGTGGGCCTATACTAAAATGGACGCCTAGGTTGTATACAGACTCTGTTTTTGATGATCCACATATGGATGGAAATTTGATAAGCTAACCAATGGAAGTGGTTCCATATAACAATTCCTTCTGAAGCAATAGGAATTATCAAAACAAGAATTTGTCAGGACGTTGCGTCACCATCTTTTAGGTCGTTTGGACCTTGTAACACGTTAGGACTCCTTAGGACAAGAACAGGGGTCCTTGGATGCCCCGTATACTATATAATTAGTAGGCACCGCCTATATTGGGGTTTATATTTTGCTTAGAATAATTTGTCTTTGACAGTCATCGTCTTTCGGTTTGTGAAACCCCTCTTTGAGATCCTAATCATACATCTGCAGTTTCTTATTCTTTGAGCTGCGTACTTTTGAGTTCTTGCTTGTGTTCTTTATTCCGTAGGCAGGGATTAGTCTTCTTGGTAAGGTCAACCGGACTGGTAACATGGCTGATAACCAGAGGAGTTATGGTAATAAGATTGCAGGGTTTGGGTCTTTTGATCTAAAGCCAGATCGGTGTATTGTGCTCTACCAAAACTATAGTTATCTCTACCTAAATGGAAGATCAAGGACCCCGTTCCCATCACTATTGTACCGATTCGATTTTTTCTGTTCTGACTATTCTTCTCTCAACAGAAGTCACGCTCCTCCCCACATCGAACAAAAGACGTGCGACCATCGATCCTCCTTGCTCACGCTGTCCACCTCCTGCTTCTGTCCACTCAGAGGGGGCCAATCATGACAATATACATAGTTTAGTACTCCTTTCATTCTAAATTATAATTTGTTTTGGCTTTCATATGTGTATAGCTTTGACTATATACCTAGATAGACATCATGTCTAAACACATAGCAAAAAATATGTACCTAGAATACCAAAATGATTTATATTTTGAAATAGAGAGAGTAACTGTTAGGGCAGTAGCTGTTATAAAACTTCGGCCTTGTTTAGGCCCTGTTTAGATTGGAAATAAAAATTTTTTGGGTGTCACATCGGATATGTCGGAAGGATGTCGGAAGAGGTTTTTAGAAACTAATAAAAAAATAAATTACATAGCTCGTCAGGAAACTGCAAGACAAATCTATTAAGCATAATTAATCTGTCATTAGCACATGCGAGTTACTGTAGCACTTAAGGCTAATCATAGAGTAACTAGGCTTAAAAGATTTGTCTCGCGATTTTCAACCGAACTGTGTAATTAGTTTATTTTTTAATATATATTTAATGTTTCATGCATGTGTCCAAAGATTCGATGGGATGGATGGAAAAATTTTTGGTGGAGAACTAAACAGGGCCTTAGTTCACCTCAAAAACTAAAAAATTTTCAACATTCCCTGTCACATCGAATCTTGCGGCACATGCATGAAGCATTAAATATAGACATCAATCTCCGTAGAATTGTAAAAGTAGAAGGGGGCGTGAATGGCCCACTATTGCCGCAATGAAGCTCCTCCCCTGGGTGTAGTCTCTTCAACGAGTCGTTGATGTCCGAATTGCGTAGATCACAGATCCATTGTGTGATTCTAGATTCATAGTAGAGCTGTTGCATCCACAAAGACAAGTGCATCTCTCTTAGATTTGCTCTAGCTCACCAGCCCATGAAGAGTGGAAATGGAAACTAGGATGGCTGATCTAAACACGGAATCAAAGAAACCAGGAATCGGCTGTACGGCTGGCCCATTCCGTACGCGTTGAGGCAAACATGCTTGGGAGCTGGGAGCCTGGGAATGGGACCAAAAGGCATGAAAAAGCTGGACGGCTTCTCCTCCATCGATCCCCCGTTGAAATTGACTGGTGGCCCTGCTATTACACGATTCACTCCACAACCTATGAATGACACCCCGCGGTGAGCTCAGTTGCTCCAAAGCATGTGGCGTGTTGGAGATCAGGGCCATGCAACCATGCCTCGCAGTTGAACGTACGTTTGGGTAGCAGAGCTGGATCACTGGATAAATTAAGCCCAAACCGGGTCTGGTCCGGCTTTGGCCGGCGGTGACCCCTCCCTCCCCGTGCGATGCGAGCACATTGAACGACACGAGCATGCAAGTAGCTATCTACGGTAGCATACCACCACACCTGCATGCAGCGTCGCCATTGGCAGGTTGGTTTCAGTTTCACCACCGGTAGAGCAAGCCATTCAGCCATTCAGGGGGCCGGTTGCATCTCCCCATCCCCAAACGAAATGGAACGAACGCGGATGCAGGCCCTCAACTGCATTCAAAGCAGCGGGCAGGTGGGTGTTGGCAGCCCATGCACACACGCATTTATGCTGCGGCGCTGCGTCAAAATGAAAAGCTTTCTACTACTACCCTAGGCCTTGTTTAGTTCTCAAAAAATTTTGCAAAATTTTTCAGATTCTCCGTCACATCGAATCTTTAGACGCATGTATGAAGTATTAAATATAGATGAAAATAAAAACTAATTACACAGTTTGATCGAAATTGACGAGACGAATCTTTTGAGTCTAGTTAGTCCATGATTGAACAATTTTTATCAAATACAAACGAAAGTGCTACAGTGTCGATTTTGCAGAATTTTTGGGAACTAAACAAGGCCCTACTTGTAGCCCAGTGAGGCGAGTACCACGGCCGATGCAGTTACTGTGGCCTATGGCTGGCCTGAGGGTCAAGTGAATTCACAAGAATGGTCTCTCTCTCTCTCTGATCTCTGATGTTTATAGTTGGGCCTTTGTTTAGTTACCCAAAAATTTTGTAAAATTTTTCAGATTCCCCGTCACATCGAATCTTTAGACGTATGCATGGAGTATTAAATATAGACGAAAATAAAAGCTAATTGCACAGTTTGGTCGGAATTGACGAGACGAATCTTTTAAGCCTAGTTAGTCCATAATTAGATAATATTTATCAAATACAAACGAAAATGATACTATTCATATTTTGCAAAATTTTTTGGAAGTAAACTAGGCCTTATTCCAATTCCAACTGAACTACTACTGCTCATCAGCTGATGGAATATGTACTGTTCTATATATTATTGATTGATTGGTTGAGGAATCCTCGGAAAAGGGATGAATTCGACAAGCCATTACTAGGAGAATCGAAGCACTGAATCAGGACTGCTCCCTGTTCTGCCGCCGGTTTCTCAACCCATCCTTTCCTGTTGGCAACCGTCTTCAGGCTTCAGGATCGGGCCATCGGGGAAGATGCATAATCAGCGGGCGGGGCTGCGGGCTGCGGGCTGCCCTCGCCTCTCATGGGCGGCTCCTCCGTCCATGGCAGGTTCGGAGAACCAAGAAATGTGCTTTCATGGCGGGATGATGGCGGCGTTTGTGCTGCGACAGCTGTTACACTATCTCGAGTCCCGACATGCTGTATTGTCCACTCGTACCTCGATTTGGCTCATGAAAAGTCCGCCGGCCGGTCGGTGGATTCCAATTTTGTTCGGGCAGCATGAATGTGTTGACGCTGCTACATATAACAAGCGGTGTAGTACGTAGTCTTATCATCGATGGTCTCTCTCAGACTAAGGCTGCTATTTGTAAGTTTAATAATACAGCCCACTTGCTGGCTGAAAGATTTTCTACAGCTTTCTCCTAGTCCACCTATACAATAGTTAACTATTCATTATTAATACATGGCCCACTTATTTCTCACAAAGTTTCTTGGTTTCCGTGCCTAAGCTGGCTGTAAGCTTACAGCCTGCTTCTTCTCTCTCTCCTCCCTTCTTTCCTCCACCTCAGCATTTAGCCAGCTTACAACCCACTATATAATACTTGCTCTTACATTACAACTTAAATTACCGTCCTGTTTTGGACTACTGAACAGGCTCAACGTACATTGATTCAAGACTGTCGTATGTACTAGCGATCCAATAAAATCCATGCGTGTAGAGTCCAAACCACAGTAAAATTAAAGAACAAAACGTGTTATAGCTAGTACACTCCGCCGCTGCAGTTGCACACGGGCTGCTGCCCATCGTCCCTACCGCATTTACCACGACTCGTTCTCATTTGCACATCAGACCAGATCCCTGCAGCTATCTTCTACTCAGATCCGTGTATATATATATAGCCTCCGGTATCCATGGATCTGAAGGCACGTCGTAGTAACCACTACTGTAAGCACTAACCACCACTGTAATGTGGCGTGGTGTGTAGCCGCAAGATCTGTCTGTCAGCTCCACGGGCTGTACTGCTCGTGGGGGCAGTGAAGTGAAGCTATTGCATGGTCTGCTGCAGGCTCGTGCAGTTGCGAGCTGTGGACGTAGAGGAGACGCCGGCCGGGGCAGACGCAGAGGGGTGGCTGGGGGCGGTTATGGAGCAAGGCAACGCTGCCCCTGCAACGGCAAAGCAAGTGCCGAATTACAGCGCCGACGGGTGTACTGTTGGGGACTAGCATTGCCGTCGCGCGACTCATCGGCGGCAGCAGCCAGCAGGCAGGCCTGTCCTCGACGGGCCGAGGACCAGAGGTGCGTCAGCCGAGAGAGCCCATGGAAGAGAGGGGCTCAGGCCTAGGTATACAGGTATACAAAGGGAAAAGGTCTACTTTTCCTCTCTCAACTTTTATGAAAGTTTATTTTTTCTTTCCAAACTTTTTAAACTGTGTATTTTATCTTCTTAGAGCGGTTTCGAATGCAGTTTTTCTACAGTGAATGATGGTTTTTGCTACCATAACGGTGATTTTGTCTTTTTCTTTTTAAATTATTTTGGTTGAATTTTTGAAAAATCATAGTAAATCACAGAAAAATCATAAAATGATAAATCTATTTTTTTGGACTCCACGTAAGTAGGTCTACATAGTAAACATATAATATGGTATGTTTTAGTACAAAATTTTTTATAAAGGTTTTGTCCTTTTCTTTTTTATTTATTTGGTTGAATCTTTAAAAAATCATAGTAAATCATAGGAAAAAATCATAAAATATAAAATCTAATTTTTAGACTCCACATGAGTATATACACATAATGAACATATAATATATGTATGCTTTAGTCTGACAAAATAATTATAGAAGTTGCAGCTATGAATTATTTAAATTAATTAGAGAAAAGCGAAGATCTAAAGCTACAACAACAAATTATACTAAAGCATACCATATTATATATTTACTGTGTAGTTATGCTCATGTGGAGTCTAACAGAATTAGATTTTATATTTTATGATTTTTATGTAATTTACTATGATTTTTCAAATATTTAGCCAAAATAAATAAAAAAAGAAAAAGACAAAACCTTTATAGCAAAAACTTAGTACTAAATCATACCATATTATATGTTCATTGTGTAGATCTACTTATGTGGAGTCCAACAGAATTGGATTTTATATTTTATATTTTTTCTATGATTTACTATGATTTTTCAAAAATTCAGCCGAAATACTTAAAAAATAAAAAGATAAAACCACCATTACTGTAGCAAAACCGTCTTTGAAATCGCTTCAGAGAGCTAAAATGCACGTTTTGAAAAGTTGACGAAGGCGGTTTGCCTAATTTTAGAGTTGAGGGAAAAACGGACTTTCGTAAAAGTTGGGGATGAAAATTAGACTTTTTCCTATGTAGGCCTTGTTTAGTTCACCCAAAAACCAAAAACTTTTCAAGATTCTCTGTCACGTCGAATCTTGCGGCATATGCATGGAGTATTAAACATAGATGAAAACAAAAACTAATTGCACAGTTTACCTGTGAATCACGAGACGAATATTTTAAGCCTAGTTACTTTATGATTGGACAATGTTTGTCAAATAAAAACAAAATTGCTATAGTGTCTCGAACCAAAAATTTTTGAGAACTAACCAAGACCGTAGAGCCCCTAGTGGGCCCAGCCCTTGGTACCTACTCCCTCTGCCCTGTGGTACCCACTTTGCTATAAATTTGATTTAATTTATAAAAAAAATTATGTATTATATTTTTAAATAAATTTATTAAAAAATTAGATTCAAAGACCTTTCTAATGATACTAATTATATACCTTAATTGTTAATATTTTTAATATATATTTAGTCAAAGTTATTTCTCGAAAAACATAAACGGTAGATATTTATTGACAGAAAGAGTAAAGCTTACGTCAGCGCCACAAAGCCGAATGCAAAGAGCTGAAGAGGCGGAGTCACACACGGACTCATGGTGTGACAAAGTCGTCGGTCCGCCACAGACCCCGCTCGCTGCTCATGCAGAGACGGTACATATGAGGATCAACGAAAATGGGGCCGCGCACGGCAAGGCGGCGATGAGGCCCTAGCTGATCAATTCATCACTGCATCCGATCATCACTTCATCAATAATTAGGTCATCAGCTGATCAGACCCTAGTCCTTAGGTTTCTTTTTTTCCTTTGATCGTTTTTTATAATCCTTATTAATTATTTTGGACTTATAGTACTCGGTACTCATGTATAGGTGTTAGATTCTTATAATGTTACCTAAGAAATATTCATCGAGGGCTAAAAAAAATAGAAAAAACTAAAAGGTCAATTTGTTGAATCTCAAAAAGGTGCTATATACATAAGTTTTCTTTTTCAGCTTCAAGCATTGTTGTACCTGATGATAATCCTATAGATGCACTTGATATTGAAGAACAAGGGCACTAACAAGTTAATGCTAATTTAAATGAACAAGTTGATGCCAATGGTGATACTATAGAGAATGAAAATTTATAGTCTTCCACTCAACCTAAAAATTCAATTGATGATGTGCAAGAAGCTTCTATTCATGATGTCTCTGTCCTACAACTTGGGGAAATCTTGATAATATATTGATTGAAAAGGAGCCGATGAGAGAATTGAATCTTAGTTTCCTGTAGATGCTTTTAATAGATGTTTTTCATATGCTTACTACTCCTAAAAGTTAAGCAATGAAGTGGTGGTTGATAGAAAATGGTTGGTTTACTCTAAATATGTGGATAATTTTTTTTTACTACAAATTATTCAAATCAAGTTAGAGCAAAAGTTTGCTAGCACATGATGGATTGGGGGACTGGAGACATCTTCTTAGACTCAAGCAATATGAGAATAGTGTTGAGCATATAACAAACATGAATATTTGGAATGAATTTAGACTGAGTTTGAGCAAAAATAAAATAATTGATGATGATTTGTAACGAAAAATTGCAAAGAAGAGAGAGTATTTGACTTGAGGAACAAGACGAGCGAGCGAGGAATTTCAAAGAAGAAAGGCCAACAGCCGAATCGGTGGAGCTGGGTGACAAATGGATAATAACTGTTACGTTGTTCCACTTGCTTCTACTCCTACTACGCCATTGCCGCAAGTAGGGGCGGAGCCTGGAAGTTAACTTTTTGAATGCGAGACGAGCCAACAATGTTGAATTTCTAAAATTTATTTGAATTTTAAAAATTTTAGTAGAAAATTCACGTAAGGGTCATGGGCCCCTATCCGACCCCCTTGTCTCTGCCACTGCCAACAAGCTAAGCTACCTAATAATGGCAATATACGTGCATTCGAACTGATAGGACTACTGTCTACTGGCAATAATTAATACAGTAAGGTCTTGTTTAAATCTAATTTTTTTTTTGAATTTTGATACTATAGTATTTTCATTTTTATTTGATAACGTTGTGCAATTATGGAGTAACTAGTCTTAAAAGATTCGTCTCATGATTTACAGACAAACTGTGCAATTAATTTTTGTTTTCATATATATTTAATGCTCCATACATGTGCCGCAAGATTCGATGTGACGGAAAATCTTAAAAAGTTTTTTTGTTTTTGGGGTGAACTAAATAAGACCTAAGTGCATCTTCGAGCTAAGAGCAAGTATTGTAGCAGGCTGTAAGCCGGCTAAATGCTAAGATGGAGTGAAGAGAGTAAAAGCGAGTGTAAGCTTACAGCTGGTTCGACACAAAACCAAAAAAGTTTGTAAGGCCTTGTTTAGTTCCAAAAAATTTTGCAAAATTTTTCAGATTCTCCGTCACATCGAATCTTTAGACACATGCATGACGTACTAAATATAGACGAAAATAAAAACTAATTGCATAGTTTGGTCGAAATTGACGAGACGAATCTTTTGAGCCTAGTTAGTGCATGATTGGACAATATTTGTCAAATACAAACGAAAATACTACAGTGACTGTTTTGCAAAATTTTTTGAAACTAAACAAGGCCTAAGACAGACAAGTGAACCATATATTAATAGTAATGAGCTAACAATTATATGAGTTATCTGCAAGAAGACTGTAGAGTAACCTTACAGCCAGCAGCTGACTATATTATTAGTCTTACTCTAATAACTACAGTAATACTCCACACATGCAGGAATATCCTACACCAGCCCCTTCTGCAATAATTGTTACAGTATATAGTACTGTACAGTAACGGGCTCAGTACTCAGGCCTTGTTTAGATGCACCAAAAACCCAAAACTTTACAAGATTCCCCATCACATCGAATCTTGCGGCACATGCATGAAGCATTAAATATAGATAAAAATTATAACTAATTGCACAATTTACCTGTAAATCGCGAAACGAATCTTTTAAGCCTAGTTACTCTATAATTGGACAATATTTGTCAAATAAAAACGAAAGTGCTACAGTGTCAAAATCCAAAAACTTTTTGCATCTAAACAAAGCCTCAGTACTCACACATAACTCATCGCCTCCCGCCCGCCCGAGCTGCCTCCTTCCCTCCCCGCCCCATCGCACTCACACGACCTTCATGGCAGCACGACAGATGGTCTTCTTGACCACCGTGAAAATAAGTGGGGATAGAAGGACGGCGAAAACAGAAAATGTGTCAGGAATATATTCGGAGAGAAGTGAGAACTTGGAGAAGAGATGTGCCATGCCCCCCAAACGATACAAACTTTATATTTATACCTAATTATAAATTGTAAAATTTTAAATTCACCGGTCCATCTGTATAGGATTATAATTTTTTATCTAATATTTAATCATAAAATTTTCAATCTGCCTACTTTTTCTGTCCGCCCATAGTATATGACTGGCCAGGTCAGTTGAGTTCGAGTAGAATACAGAGTCCAATCCATTACTAAAATCCAACGATGCAACAAGTTAATCGCGACAACAACGAACCCAGCTAATAAAAAAATTGTTGTGATAGAGAATTTGTAAATCTTTACCTAATATTTAATCATGAAAATTTTAGTCTGCCCACTTTCTGACTGCCCATAAATAACAAATTACCTAATATTTAATCATAAAAATTTCTTTCTGTCCGCCCATAAATATTAAATTAGGAAAAAAATTACGCAAGCCCGAGGGCTTCAACCTAACACCTGACGAATAACAAATTACCTAATATTTAATTATAAAAATTTCAATCTTTCCACCTTTTATGTCCGCCCATAAATAACAAATTAAGAACAAAGATTACGCAAGCCCGAGGGCTTGAACCTAACACCCGACGAATCAAAATCTATCTAGATATAAATACTACAAAATCAAGAACATAAATAAAACCTTTCTTTTCTTTTTTAATCCTCTAAAAAAATTGTAAGAGTTTGCGTAGGGCTAGCGGCGGGAGCGTCATGCTGGAGTGGTAGACAGGAAACCTACGGTTAGGGCAGGATGTCGTGGGAGATTGGTGAGACAGTGATCCTGTGTGAAGCGTCGACTGTGGGTGCTAGAAGCCCAATGGAGAGGGCGGCAACTGAGGAGTGCATGAGGTAGTGGGACGCAAGCGAGAGCAGGATTGGAGGCGGCGCTGATAAGTAGGAGAAGGATCATGCAGTTTCGAACCATGTGATCCTTCTCCCGTAGCAACGCATAGGTATATTTTCTAGTATATTTATAAATATAGTAAATAATATATTATTATATTAAAATAGTATAATAAAGAAAAATCTTCTTATATTGATATCTCTTAGACAACAAATCATATAGAATATAATTTAAATAAAATATTTTGAAATATTAAAATTCGTTTGGCTACCACATTTGGATATATCTATTATTTTTTATGGATTACTAAAATACTTACGTTTGATTATACTTCATAATTTATTGAACGTGTATTTAGCTAGCAATAATAATTCGGTGACCACCCTTTTTATTGTGAGTTGCAGTATACATGTAGAAACTTACGCACATGCACAGTGCATGTACACACACTTCTATGATTAAATACACATCCTACTCCACTACGAGCACTTTCGAAATACTAAGCTGGTAGATTTCAAGATTTATATGAGTACTACTATATGTGTGCCCTGTTGTTGACAAACAAGGTTACCTACCACGAGTATGTGCACTTTCAAAATGCTAAGAGGGTAGATTTCAATATTCATAAGTCATCACATGCGACCCTGGACACAGTCGTCTAATATATGCGAGTATATGGTTAAATCATAAATCTCTACCCCTAAAAAGCCGATACAGGGGACGTCAACACCGCTCCAAGATTTCTCTTCAACGTGCCCACACTCCACTCCCGAGGCCACCTCTCGCTCTCCCAAACGGCGCCAACAGCTAGCCCCTACGCCCTCACATCTCCTAAAGTCCTGATCCGTCTTTGACCAGCCAAGCCGTCTGCCATCAAGGGACTTTCCTGTTCTCCCAACTCTGACGCAGCATGCGCGACTGCGAAGAAGACGGTGACTCCCTGCCTGCCGTCGTCGGGGTCTGGCTCGTCCTTGGGCTTGGCGCGCGGCTGCGCCGCCTGTGCTGCGATCGTGCGGGGCCAGGAGGAGCGGCGGACGAGCAGGGCGACGCCATCGAGGGACTTCCCTGTTCTCCCAACTCCAACGCAGCACGCGTGACCACGGCACCCGTGCCGAAGAAGACGGTGACCCTCTGTTTGCCGTCGTCGGGGTCTGGCTCGTCCTTGGGCTTGGCGGCGAGCGGACGCGGCTGCGCCGCCTATGTCGTGGCCGCGCGGGGTGGGAGGAGCGGCGGACGAGCAGGGCGACACCGCAGCCGACCAGCACGGCGAGCGAGGTGGTGAGCAGCAGCAGTAGATGGCGGTTCTCCGCGAGCGAGGACGCCTAGTGCAACACGGCCCTGCCCTCGGGGTCAGCAGCGCCGCCGCCGTCGTCGGGTCCATCTCGTCCTTGTGCTTGGCGGCGAGTGGGCGCGACTGCGCTGCCTATGTGAAAACCCTAGTTTGGTTTTGGATAATTGATGAAACCCTTGTACTAACCTATATACTAAGTGTGTGTAGACTTAATGAGGTTGGTACATGCCAAGTAATGGAGCAAGTGATGATCATGGTGATGATGGTGATGACCACAAGATGATCAAGTGCTCAACTTGGAAAAGAAGAAAG
>Ga0182004_10004184_pt1 | contig 11602 bp, 12 predicted proteins | sample Sormic07211540_1_FD_120479 | JGI IMG/M metagenome (GOLD analysis project Ga0182004, IMG submission 120479) | Endophyte microbial communities from Sorghum bicolor roots, Mead, Nebraska, USA - 072115-40_1 MetaG | ecosystem: Host-associated > Plants > Roots > Unclassified | place: USA: Nebraska...
AAACTAATTACACAGTTTGTCTGTAAATCACGAGACGAATCTTTTGATCCTAGTTAGTTTATGATTGGACAATATTTGTCAAATAAAAACGAAAGTGCTACAGTAGCGAAATCCGAAATTTTTCGGAACTAAACAAGGCTCAAAACCTTGAATGCTGGATATTATTTTTCCAGGTATAAGCCAAGGTGTCAAAAGAACAGTGCCAAAAAAGTTCACCATACCATCTTAGATGGTGATTTGGGTGATATAACAAAGAGGGTTGGATTCGTTCATGGTATTCCAGTTCCGGGGTCCAAATCTGGATTCCCTCATTATTAGATTGATAAATAACATCAATAGAAGTAAAGATCGATTTCTTGGTTATAACAACTAGATCTAAAGACTGGTGATATTTGTTATTCTTCATTTGCAGATTAGTTCACCTTACTCATAGCAGATATTATGACACCATAAGGCTCTGTTTGCTAATACATTCCTATGATTTGTTCCCAATTCTCCATTAGCACCAATTATTTCCTGAAAGTACAATATTAGCAACAAAGTTTCTTTCATTATTTCTGGTGAGACGAATCCAAGTTTTATGAATGTTTCAAGGATTACACCATGCGCAGCAGAAATTTTGGCAAATTTTCAAATTCTTGTCACTCATATTTTGAGCTGGCAGCAAGGGGCTTGATTCTACACATCTGTCATCCGTATTTTTCACACGGATCTCTGTCGCATGAAGATCCATCTTATCTTCTTTCTCGTGCTCTATAACTAGGTTTAAGCCATTGTTTTCATTTTTCTTACAAGATAGGTATTGTGATTGAACATGCTCTCAAGAAAAAGGGTCTACACCTAAAGCAATTGATATCAAAAGAAACTGCCAGAGCTACCCTGCTAGTCTGCTATGTTGGTAGAAGCAGCATGAGGGAATCCACACCGGTTATTTAGAGCAGCAGTTTACAGTCCAGGCAACAGAACATTAGCAGTCGCCTGACAGTCGAAGCTAGGAAAACAAGACTAAAAGGAGCACTGAATTGACTGAAACACTTTATTTATCCCAATTTTAATTATCTTGTACCTCGAATTTTCTTCCTGGCCAATTAACCAACTCTTTAAGTCCACAGGTTAGTTTGAGAAGAGGCATTGGCAATTGGCGCTCACTTTGGTAACACTTTGCATAGCACCAATGCCAGATACAGAAACGAAGATTGAACGATGTAGATGAATTACAAGTGATGCACAGAAACGGAACCACTTGAATTACAAATCCCAGATTCGAATGGTATGGTAGCAATGACAGTATTAGATAACAAAAAAACTGAGTTTCGCATGTTGTGACAAGATTGGAAGAGTTTGGATTTCTCTAGCGCGCTGCAATGGAAGAAAAGGCACATGGTTTGCGATTCCAAGTTCATTGTTCAAAACTGAATCAAGTACTAAAGGGGATTTGAGGACGAGGGATTTACTTTGCAGCGAGCAAAGCTGGGTTGCGCCTGCCGCCGGACTGCCCAAGCGCCGAAGCGACGCCCCCCTGAGTCCCGCCCGGACGGACGCCCGAGCGCTCGCTGGATTGCTGCGCGGCGCTCGCTCGGAGGGAGTCGTGGATGAGAGCTAGGGTTCGTGCGTGCAGGACTGCAAATGCAGGCCGGGTTGGGCTAAAAGACGCATTTGGGCTGGTTCGTTCGGTTGGAGTTTCAGTTATATTGGATTGGATTTAATAAAAAAAAAAATCCATTCAACCCCCTCAACTAGCGCACTTATAATTCTCTCATCAATCCAAAAAACTAGATTTTTAGACTCTTTGATCTTTCAAATCTTAAAATCGTGTAATTTAGTTCTTTGAGCAGTTTTGAAAACTGTTTTTGGCTAACGTGCAGCCATCCTACACAGAGCCACGCGACTCACATGTGAGGTAAATTGAACTTACGTCATACTCAATCAATCCTAAATTGTAAGTCGTTTGACTTTTTCAATATCAAGTTTGACCACTCGTCTTATTCAAAGTTTTGTACAAAATATCACTTTTTTTATTGTGTATTGGTTTATTAATAAAAGTTCTTCAAGAATAACTTAAATTTGACTATATTTGCACAAATTTTTTGAATAAGACAAGTGGTCAAACTTGGGGTAAAAAAAGTTAAACGATTTACAATTTGGGATGGAGTAAATTTGGGATGGAGGGAGTAGTTTATAGAGATCCATTAGACTACCAAAATACTTTTTATACAAATAATTTTTCAAAAATAATTACCGAAATATTTTTAGAAATAAATATACATTCAAAAATACTCAAATCTGATTTAGTATTGTTAAAAAATAACTTAGATAAATATTTTAACTTAGAAAAATATGAACCTAAAATCACTACTGTAAAAATAATTTCGTGAGACACTGTAAAAACATTAATAGATGCGGTTAGAAAATTTCACCGTCTCCTAAAAACACTTGAGGATTTTTGAAGGCGATCATTTTATTTAGTGAAGCGATCACAATTGGTTGCCTCCTAAAATGAATTACAGAGACGATCATTCTATTTAGGGAGGTCATCACAATTGTTCGCCTCCTAAAATAGATAAAACTAACCACTTTCTAAAATAAATTTATGGAGCTAGGTCTTTTACGTTATTTTCGGAGGCGGACCTCAGGAACATACAGTGAGGCCCAACAGAGCTCATAACCAATCCCTCCATTGGACTTATATATAACAGAAGTTAGGGTTTCTCCTCACTTCTTCAACCCTCTCCCTCACTTCTCACATCGCCTCTGTCTCTCCTATCTCCCATTTCTCCAATCCAACCGGTGTTGGCGTGCACGAGGCATGACCGACACCCCCTCAATAGCGCGCGCAGGGTAGGGCCTGCTCACCTGGTGGTTGTGCCCTACACCACCTCCAGCTCTAGATCCAGTGCCCTCCACCCCCCCCCACTCCAGATCCGACGGAAAAAGGCCACGCCCTAGTCACAGGGAGAGAGCGCCCTAGAGTGGGAGGTGCCTGGTGGTGGGAGCTCGGGGCTCTCAAGTGCCAACGGCAGCAGGAACGATGATGAGGGCAACACCTGTGGATCACAGTGTAGATAGGCTCGGCGGGTTTGTCCATGAGTTCTCTTTTTTTTTTGATTGATTTTCACGAACGGGTGTGGTGTTCGCCCGCTCAAATATCAATTAACGCAGGCCTCTCGATCCGAGGTAGACAGAATGCCCCCTATACAAACGGATTTTGACCACCTGGGTTATGTTTTGTGTAGTGTGAGTTATGGTCTATATTTTTCAATCTAGGCACCATGCATGCTCTATATTTTTCTAATCTATGCACGATACATGAAAAGTGTTTTAGAACATAACTAAGCGTAAAATAGTTGTGATTAAACGCTAAATGAAGGCTCAGTGTGTCATTTAGGGCCTGGAGGATGGGCGCACCTAGGAGTTGTGCCCATATCACCCATGTTCTCGTCCCCGTTTATAGAACAAGAAAAGGAACAAAAACTTAGGATATTATTTTATAATGTGGAAATGGGAACATTCACATTTCTGGAACGCAGATGTTCCCAGAATGTGGAATATGAGAATGAGAATGTGAGTCATGTTCCTGTTCCTAGGCTTCCAAGGTTTGTGCCTACATGCAAGGCAGTGTTTAAAAGGGCAAGCGGAAGATGCTGCTGACATGAGCTGCATTGGGCCAAAAAAGAGCGTATGCAAACATGAGGCGGGAGTGCAGCGGTATAAACAGCCGGCTATCCTTTGTTTAGTGTGCTTATTGGAGTGTTTAAACAGTGTTAAATGTACTAAACGGTGTTGTATAGTAACACTCAAATATGCATATTTGTGTATGTAAAAATCAAATGTGCTAGAAAGTATATCATGTAAAAAATAATTATTCTACCATTTATATTTTTGTGAGGCAAGCTAAAACACCATTCCACCTCATATACTTACAGTGTTAATTAGTTGGGTGACAAATGTTGTAGTTGCAATCCTCCTATTAACTAAATAGTGAGTTAAAAGGTCATTTAGATGCTTCTACACTTTTATTGTAGAAGTGGTAGAAATCAAGCCTGTAGAGCCCCCCAACTATTTTTTTCTAGTGGTTTCTAGATCACCTTGTTGCTAAGGGCGAGTGTCTATTACGATTATGAATTGCAGAGGAAATCTTCATGTACAATAATGTGTTTTTCCATCTCTTGCAAGCAAATTCATTTTTGGATGAAGATGATGATGACCTCGATCAAAGGGCATGTGTGTGGTTTTCTTTTTCATTTGCAATTGTTTGTCAAGGTGTTCTACTTTCCATAATATACATCATATTTCATACACTTTTTAGTGTCTCTTTTTGAAGACATACTGTAGGCCACATCTAGTAGAGCTATGGATATAAGCATCCAAGTATTGGTAGGTCCAAGAATTATGAATGTCTTAACAAATACACACATTAATCAGGGAAATTAAAACCCAATGCAGATTGGCGCCATCATATCGCTCCTTTTGGTGACACTAAAAATCAAAGACAACAGAAATTTTTGGTTAGTAGCATATGAGACCCTAACAAGATACTTATAAACTAGTGGGGTTTGAAACCTAGGGTGATAAATAAGCAATTAAAGTTCTAAGAAAGTAAACAACACAAAGAAGATCTTGAATTGAACTTGAGAATAAGATACCACAAGTAAGTGAACTTGACAGTCACCCCTAGTCCACATTGAGCTGAGCTCAATGTTTCACTGCTCCTCTATCAAACTATCAACCCCACAAGGTTGTCTTAGTACCTTGAGTTCTTGATGTTTGAGCAGGCTAGAACTAAGGAGCTATTTGCCTTTTCTGGTGGGAATTAGCACAATGGCCCCTCATAGATGTTCTCCGGAGCACTAACAAAATCTTCTTGTGTTTTGACGGATTCTAAAAGCTCCAAAAGTCATCTAGGACCACCAAAAGTAATAGAAAAAACCCTGCTTGCAAGATGATCTCCTAATGCCACATGAGTATTGGGCCTTAGTTTTTAAGTGACCTAATTCACCCCACAACTTTGGCATCATGATCCCTTCAGTATGTTTAGGTGGGACTGCTTATTATTATGTGGATCATTTGTTTCATGATTGAAGTGATTATGATGTTTTTGTGTGCATTGGATGGCCTTTGTGATCAATTTGGTGCATGTGGTTCCTGCTAACTGAATCATATCTTTATTGAATTTGTCCCAAATTATATACAAAATTGAATTTAATTAGAATGTGTAGGTGCCTACAATACCACTAGTATAATTGTGTTTTCACCATCGTGTAAAGAGTCCATGGTACGAAAGGCTATTTTTAAATATACTTTGATACCTTTATGCTTGAAATCTCTGGTACAAATAATCGATGCATGTGGGTTACACATTATGTAAGTCACCCTCCTCTAAAATTTAATTCTAAATAATTGCCTACATGATAAATGATATTATAATATAGGTCCTCGCAACGAAGTTACCCTCTTCATGTGTATATGATTTTTTATGCATTGTTTGAATGATGGATTTGGGGAGGAAATATTTGATTATACAAATTTAAGACCACCAACCACGAAGATAGTTAAGCACTAATATTAATTATTTTTCATAATACATATAAAAACTGGTTAATGTGACATGAACTGCATTAAAATTGCAGTGAAGTTTACTCTGAAAAATGGCAAAGCTAGTTAAGCGACAACAATATGCACATCTACTCACTACTGCAGAAAGAATAACCGTGGTGTTTTCCGCAGCGGGCAAATGCGTCTTCCACGGCCATAAGGCCACGGTAAATCGTGGCCACTTCCGTGGTGGGCGCCAGCGACCGCTGCGGTTAATCCATTAACCATAGCGGTCAACATAACGCGACCGCTGCAGTTAATGCCCATTTACCGCAGCGGGCCCTTTACGTTGCCCGCTGCGGTTAATAGATTAACCGCAGCGGGCGTTTTATGTTGCCCGCTACAGATATTGCTATTAACCGTAGCGGTCCCTTTATGTTGCCCGTCACGGTTAAATGTTTTTAAATTAAAAAAACACTTTGCAGAACCATTGCTGCGTATGAATTTAAACAATTTACAAATTCTAGAATCTAGATTTCATTTCAGAAACAGAAGATATATATATAGACATACACATATGCCTAGAAGTTCAATACATAAGAGACAACATAATATATAAATCCACTTAGTTGTTCTTATCATCCACATATACACATATGAAACCCATGGTTAATCGTTTACCGCAGCGGGCGTTCTTGTGGCTGGTAGTGTTGGCGTGCGGTTGAATAACCGTGGTGGGCGAAAACTGTGCTCGCCACGTAGGTGGAAATGGGCTCGTTGCGGTTAATCAATCCTGTAGTAGTGACTTAAGAGACAGTCAGGAATTTCTTTTCCTGTGAAGAAACATACATGCTATATATTATTGTTATCTATATAGTAGGTACATAACGTTTACATTGACATCACATGCAAGCAAGGGAACTAGTAGCAGAATAATATAACACAGAATGTGGTGCGGGTATAATTATCTACTTAATTAGTTGCAGAAGGATAGTACATGTTTCTGTCGTTCAGCCAAGATGATTGTTTGAAGAAGCCTGATCCAACCTCTTCGAGCAGTTAGGAAACAAGTTCCGGGGGCAGACATGGTCACCATAGCCAGTAGAAGGCCTTCCGTCGACGTTAATTGCTGGTTCCGCCTGCACTTGGCCTGCCTGCAGTCCACCGTTCTCGTCCAACAGCTTCCTCGTCATAGCAGTACTAGAAGTGGTAGTCATCAAAACGATGCAGAGAAATACAGGTAATATTCCCTTCATTCTTTGGAAGTCGTTGATGATCCTCACCTGAGCGAAAGATGATTAATGAAAAAGAGCATATGCGAATTTAAAAACAAACAAATAATATCATATCTAGTAAGCTCTTTTATTCATGCACAAAGTATTACAGATTTGGAGTATGAAGTTACCTTCTCCTTGCCCTTATTTTACTCTTTGTTGGTTATTTTTATTAGACCCGGATGGTATATTTATAGGTGATTGATATTACCTACATCTTGTTCAAATGCCTGGATGGAATACTTAGAATCGTGGAGTGTAATTACCACTTGTAGTGCATGTTCGACAAGGGGAAGTGGGTGAGAGAATTATTTCCCTCAATTGGTTGAAGAAATGACAGATGATCTGATGGGGTCCCTGTATTGCCGTTTGGTGACCTAAGGGGCAACTTGTTCTTAGGTTACTGGTGCCTGTGCAAGGTGATGACAATAGAGGGATCTTGGACATTATGATGGCAAAATTGAAAGTGTGTGCACTGATGATCAGTTAGCAGATATATTCACCAAGTCTAGATGAAGTAATATTTTGCAAACTAAGAAATGAGTTGAACATTCTTGACTTCTCCAACATGTCAAGAGTACCATATTTATATGGTTATAACCCCTTCTAGGAGCAAAGCAAGGTAAAATTGGTTGCGCATTGAGTATATGTACATTTCTAGCATATGGTTGGTGTATATAGAAAAGGTCATACATTGCAAATTAAATGTTTTAAGTTCATATTCTACCACTATTGCTTCTATGTTGTATGTTTCTAGTGGAATCATACTAAGATGCCTGCATTAAGCCACGAGCTCATGGAGCATCGGCTTCCTATCACTTGGGTTCAAGCCTACAAGCAACAGCTACCATACCGACCCCTCTAGGATTGCTCGGGGGCTATACCCATTGGGTGTGCTCACGTGTACTGTCACATGCCAAATGGCCCAAGGTCTATGCGCTAACACATCAAGGGGTCAAGGCCCATGCGCTAGGGCTACCAGGGTTGCCGCCACCGGCACCGTCGTCGCCGTATATTAGGATTAGATAAGTTTAGATTGCTTGCAGGCTAAGTTCCCCAGGACTATAAATACAAGGGACCTTGTATCTATTGGATCTTAAGTAACGAATTAGGGTTTAATCCTTATCCTTAAAACTCTCAAGCCGCCGCTGCCGTCTCTCTCCCTCATGCACACACCGTCGCTCCCCCTGCCCTAACCCTAGCGCCACCCCCTACATGTCGTGCCACCGCTCGTGGCCCCACCACCTGTCACCACCCTAGTTAGGACCCTATCACGTACCGTCTAACCAAGGATCAGACCGAGCCCGAGTATGCCCTCGGCCTCTGCTCGAGACTCGAGGGCTCTCTGAAGTCCAAGGCTCTTGACAGGCTGCCCGAGTGAAAGGTCCTAATATGGCTAGAGGCGGGTGAATAGCTTTCAAAAATCTATGAACTCATTAGAGCAAGAGGTTAGTGAATTACAAAGCGAAGTGTTTTGCTCTAGCGCCAATAGGGTGTTGGCAAGCCACCTATCCAATAATTCTAGTTGCTACAATCACTAGGCACACAAGAGCTATGTCTCTACTTACACTAGAGAGCTACCTAAAGTCTCAATACAAGAAAATAAGCTACTCTAGTTTGCGGAGATGTAAAGGAGTAGGAATGAACTTTTCTACCGACGTGTAGAGACAAGTGAACCAATCAATATAATGAAGACCAATCACCGGGAGAAATCTAATCAATCACAAGAGATGGATACAAATATTTTTCTCCGGAGGTTCACGTGCTTGCCGGTGGAAGGAATTTTTTGATCAATACTGGCATCATCCAAGGCCACCTTCTGACCATGAACGAGAGACCCTTCTTCAAAATGGTTCACCTGATTTCATTACATGGTTCCAGAGAAAGGTACCTTCTGACCAACTTAGCTCATTCTAAGTTTGGCGTTCCTAGTTGCCTAATTTCATTTCTCTCCTACTTGAGCTTGCAGTGCCAAAGTGATTTGTCTATGGTGTTAAATTGCGACAAGTGGCCAGAGGCTTTGACTATAAGGTCTCATCATTTAACGCTTATGACGTGAATGGATATCGCTTTCACACAACAAGCTACGAGAAGAGTCAGCCCAATCCAAGGACCACCAATACTAGAGTATTTAGGCCCAGAGTAGTTACGGTCAGCGAGGAGCAGGAGGACTATTATGGCATAGTTGAAGAAATATACAAGCTCAAATACCATTGTGAAAAAGCACCTAAGCCAATCATATTCAAATGCCAGTGGTTTGATCCTACAGTATCGAAAAAGTCCCCTAAATTTGGGATAGTCGAAACTAGACAAGATTCCTTCTATCTAGGAGATGATGTCTATATTGTGGCTCAACAAGCTAGGCAAGTTTATTATTGTCCATCTGCTTGCAAAACGGACCGACGTCTTTAGGGTTGGTATAATGTGCATAAGGTATCACCACATGGTAAATGTCCTTGCCCAAACGATGATGATTACAACTTGAACCCACCCCATGACGGGGAGTTCTATCAACAAGACGAGGGGCTACCAGGGATGCTTGAGATAAACTTAACTAGAGAGATTGAAATGGAACTAGACGAGGAATGGGTTGTTGACGAGGAAGCTACAGATGAGGTGCATGTTCTTAATTAGAGACTTGAAAATGCTTAACAGACTTGTACTTGACAATGACAGCGATAAGGATGAGGATGAGGGTGTTGACGATTTGTTGATAGTGATGACGATACCTGTCATCCACATAATCCTGATCGTGGAAAATATTAGAAATACATGTAATACTATGTTATTTTGTAATTACATTTTCTTTATTTTTCATCTCTTGCTAAGTACTTATCATTTATCTATACTAATACTAGTTTATTCTTTTTAATTATAGGTGATGGGCCCACTATGAGGTGTCACTTGGTTAACTCGAGACCTTCGAATCCATCAGCGGCTGAGGAGACATAGCCAAAGTCGTTAGAGAGGCAGAGGAGGCTGAGGGGCAGGCCTAGGCGGTAGCCATCGACTGACCATGACCTTGGCTCCTCACACACTTCTAAGGACGATGATATTCCTCTGCCCATGGTGGGCAAGGATGCGGTTCCACACATGTACAACGATGCTGTGTCGCACGCGTCCGAGGAGGGGGTGCTGCACACGTCCAAGGAGGGGAGGGGGTTTGACTTCCTCTACAACCTCAAAACCCTACTTGCGAGGTCCTAGCTAGCTCCCAAAGCAATGGATTCTTGTTGACTGCTGCCCACTGATTGCACTCGAGGGGGATAAGTACGTAACTTCATATGTTCTTCATTTGATATGTTGAAAATCATATAAGAGCTAATGTCAATGGGATCACTTGTGCAGGAACTGAATGCTTGTGGAGGAGGGGGTCTTGGCTTGTAATGTCAATGGGATCCTAGGACTTCTGTGCAGGGAACACTTCCCTGGCTTGGTGTGGACATCAGAGGATGAGGACCCAGAGATACCCACATTTGACTAGTACACCCTCGTCGCCATCGATGCTCTGCACAAAAACTTGGTGGATCAGGTGATGTCAGAGTTGTGGGTAAGCCTTTCTCGCACTACGCCCTCAATTCATTGCATTCATTAGACAGTCTTGAAATAAAATAATGGATACCTTGTGTCTTTATGTAGGACTACTTCAAATGCTAGCTAGGAGAGGAGGAAAGGGCATATCAAGTGCCTTACGCTTCCTATAAAAGGCGTGTCTCAGACTTGTATTACGAGGACTGCTTCCAGGTGCACATGGACTACAACGCCACCTTCCGTAATAGAAGAATCAACAAAACACAGGTGAGGAGACAGATAGAGATTCTGACAAGGGAGTAGTACCTACAGGTAAATAGAAAACATCTCTTGTTGTTTTATTTTGAGATTAACTATGCCTAATTTGATCTTCTGATGGCTTGCAGGCGATTCCAAGCTAGGGGCCACCCACCCTGATTGCTGGGCTGCAATAGTAGACAAATGGTTGGACGCAGACTGGTAGAAGGAGCACTAGGAGAAAAGCAACTAGCGAGCGCTGATGCCAGGTGCCCCTCACCATCAGGGCTGCCCCAGCCTCAGCAAATATGCAAAGACATATGTAAGTCTCCACCATTTGTCTAATCTAGCCGTGCTCAATTTAGCATGATATCTAACAATATGTTGTTGTCTTTCTCACAGTCGGCGGCGCACAGTGGCCAGCCAATTGGCTAACTCACGGTGTATGCTCTAGCCCACTTGGGCCCGGCAAGGTCTAACATCAAATACAACCCGGATGCGGGCCTAGGGGCATACACCAACTCTAGCGGCCACACCCGCCTCACTTCTTACACGGAGGCAGCAAGGTCACTCCACGGGCCGGACTACGATCTACGGACCGAAGAGCACCTTGATCCTGAGATCGTGACAAGGGTGGGGGAAGGCAAGAAGCATGGGCGGTTCTCGCTTGGCAACGACATCCTCACGGGCTATACTCCTCTGAACCACCTCTGAGCAGCGAGCATGAGCTCTAGCATGCCCATAAGCTAACAGCCGACATCGAGCATGAGCTCTAGCGTGCCCATAAGCCAATAGCCGACATCGGTGGCGACACTCTAGATAAGTTTTCTAGTTTCATTCATCATTCTTTGACTTTTACGTTCCTTAGCTCTACATTATTGAAACATTAGGCACTACTAGAGAACAGACCTTTCGTCGATGTGCCAAATGAGCTTTAGTCCCGGCATTTTTGGCGCCCGGGACAAAAGAGATCTTTAGTCCCGGTTGGTAAAGCCAACCGGGACTAACGGTTCCTCCCCAACGGCTCT
>Ga0182004_10004185_pt1 | contig 11601 bp, 7 predicted proteins | sample Sormic07211540_1_FD_120479 | JGI IMG/M metagenome (GOLD analysis project Ga0182004, IMG submission 120479) | Endophyte microbial communities from Sorghum bicolor roots, Mead, Nebraska, USA - 072115-40_1 MetaG | ecosystem: Host-associated > Plants > Roots > Unclassified | place: USA: Nebraska...
GCACAAGATGTCCTAGCTCAGAATTCCCAACCATCATTGTTGCTTGACCTCCTGAATTAATAGGAGAAGGAAGATTAATTAATTATGAACAACAATTCAATTGAACTACTGAAATTAAACTTCAATTGAACTAGCAAAAAGGGATATACATAACTATTATGATGGTGAGGAGATCAATATAATCACCTTATTATATAAATTTTTTTTTGTGAATGTATTTATTATTTATAAATTGGAAGCATCACAACCAATACCTACCTTTCCCTCAATTGAAGCACTTGGAGCCGGTTCCTGAAAAAAATCAACGATGCTCTTGCACACCTCTTTGGACTTCTCTAGATTGGCCGCATGCCCAGCGTTTTTTACAACTACTAATCTAGAATTCTCCCCAAGATGCCTGAATACAAAAATTGCAATTTAGCAATAGATAATGTGTTTGATGCATCACCCGGTCTGCATGCCATTTATAATCAGAGGCCGGGAAGCACCAAACTGACCTCTCCAACCTATGCGCCAGCTCCATAGGAAAAACCTGATCCTGCTCCCCCCAAATGATCAACGTTGGCTGCATGCGTAGTTGGGCCAAGAGCAGAACGCCATCAGTAATCGAAAGTTTAATTCAAAAGTTGCTCGCAATTGCAATTAGAGAGAGAAATTTAAGCTAACCTGGTTTATTTTTGGAAGATCTGATAGTTTCCTGCCGTTGATGAGAGCATGCAGAAGCTCGGTCTTCTCCTGAAGATGATCTGAGCCCATCACCTGATTCATCATCATCAATCAAGCCAGATATCAGAAAGATCCAAAAGGAAAACGAAAGTGATAAACAAAAATTAGAACAGAGCAATCATAGCGGACATTGATGTAATCCTTGAGGAAGCACGACGGCATGATGGGCGGCGGTCGGACGAAGGTGAGCTTGACGAGCCGCCGCACCTCCGCAGGCCGCCGGGGGACGAGCAGCGCGGCCGCCTCCCCGACGTCGGCGACGGGGAACAGGCCCGCAGCGAGGTCCGCCTCCTCCAGGCACACCCCCGACGACACCAGGACCACCCGTTCCACGGCCTCCGGGTACATGGCGGCCATCCGGTACCCGACGAAGCCGCCGTAGCTGACGCCGACGACGGCGAACCGGCGCACGCCCATGCCGTCCATGGCGGCCTTCACGGTCCTGGCCTGGAAGGTGTCGGACCGGTCGGGGACCGTGGACGAGGAGGCGCCGAAGAAGAGGAGGTCCGGGACGATGGGGTCGAGGCCGGCCGCGAGGAGGCTGCGGAGGTACGGCGCCCACTGCCACGTCGCCGAGGCGCCGAAGCCGTGGAGGAGGAGCACGGGCCGCCGCGCGGGCCGCGGGGGCGCCCAGAGGTGGACGACGGTGCTGGTGCCCGCCAGCGAAGGGAGGCGCACGGAGAAGGGGCGCAGGCCCGCGGAGAGGAACCGGCCCCGGAGGAAGCGGTCGCGCGCGGCTGCGAAGCTGAGGAGCACGCACGGGCGCCGCCGCCGCGGCTGCGGCTCGTCGCCGAGACCTTTGGGAGGAGGCAGAGGCAGCCCACGCGCCGGCTCCTCGGAGGGGGTGGTGGTGGTACTAGGCAGCGCAGGCGCCGGCTCCTCGGCGGGGGTGGTGGTAGGCAGCGCAGGCGCAGGCGCCGGCTTCTCGTCGGGGGTGGTGGTAGGCAGCCCAGGCGCCAGCTCCTCAGCGGGGGTGGTGGCCATGATTGGCGACCGCCGGCGCGAGGGGGGCCCGGGCTCCGGCGATCGCTGAGGGCCTTGGGTGCGATGGGCTGGGGGCGCTGGGCAAGGCGAGGAGGGATGGCGGGGACGGGCTGGTTTAAATGGCGTTGCTATTTTTGGCGGGGCCGTGGGCTCCGTCCGTTGTTGGGCGTGACACGTGGACCCAAATGCCAACTTTGGAGGATCCCTTTCCAAAAAAAAAAAAACTGTGAAGGTTGAACCATTTTGAGCCAGAAGCCTAGATGATAATTTGGGAGTGGAGCGGAAAGGTTCTCTAAACCTCCAACAATAGCTAGCTCAGCTATAGCTGTTTCAGTAAAATTTAGTTATTTTTATAAGATATATATATTTAGCTATTGGCTACCTTTAGATCACACTGTCTTAGCCGGAGATTTAAAACACTGGTTTGGATTGAGTCTAGAAACACTACTATAGAAAGAACCTAGTCAAATTTTGTACGTGTCACTTAACAGCTAAGAATTTTTTTGTAACCAGCTTATGATCGAGATGACAAGACATAGGTGTCAAAGCTTGGGTGTCGAGTATTTTGTCTGGTCGATAAGCTGACGAAGGTATTTTCATTTTGTGATGGGCCCCGGTACCTTAAAAAAAGGTCGAAACAAATTTTTATTTGAATGAATTCTGGGGGCATTTGTTTTAGAAAAGAGATTCTGGGGGCATTTTTTTATACAGATAAAGCTGAAGTGACGTGTTCTAAGTTGGCCCTTATATGGCCTTGTTTAGTTTCGAAAAGATTTCGGATTTCGGTACTGTAGTATTTTTGTTTTTATTTGACAAATATTATTTAATCATAGACTAATCAGGCTCAAAAGATTCATCTCGTGATTTATAAGGAAACTGTGCAATTAGTTTTTATTTTCGTCTATATCTAATATTTTATGCATGTGCTCCAAAATTCGATGTGACGAAAAATTTTAAAAAGTTTTTGGTTTTTTGGGGTGAGCCTCATGTAGTAGTATGTGCCTATTCCCTTTGTGCCATCGGCATTTCAAGGTTCGCCACGTTCGTTTTTGCTAGAAGCCGATCCCATTAGCTGGTTCAGTTCCCCGATTCCCCTTGTCGAGTTGTCGTGAAGACGCTGGTGAGGCATTCACACTGGTCCATTCATATAGGAAGGAGAAAGCTGCAGGCTCCCCGTGTCGCAGACTCGTAGTAGGTTTATGTCGTTAACTAAGGCCTTGTTTAGTTTCAAAATATTTTGTAAAATGGACACCGTAGTTTTTTCGTTTGTATTTGACAAATATTATCCAATCATGGACTAACTAGGCTCAAAAGATTTGTCTCGTCAATTTTAACCAAACTGTGCAATTAGTTTATATTTTTGTCTATATTTAGTACTTCCTGCATGTGTCTAAAGATTCGATGTGACGGAGAATCTGAAAAATTTTGCGAAATTTTTTGGGAACTAAAAACAAGGCCTAACGTGTTCTTGTATCATATCAATCTGTGTGTCCACTGATGATTCACGACCTTTGACCTACTGCCTGGTTATCAAAATCAACAAATAATTCAATTCGTCCACGAAAGGACACTAACCAGTGACCACTGTACTTTTAAACCGGCAAGTCCGAGCATAGAAAAAGAACTAGGCCTTGTTTAGTTCCGAAAAAATTTCGGATTTTGGTATTGTAGTATTTTCATTTTTATTTGATAAATATTATTCAATTATGGACTAACTAGACTCAAAAGATTCATCTCGTAATTTACAAACAAACTGTGCAATTAGTTTTTATTTTCGTCTATATCTAATGTTTCATACATGTGCTCCAAGATTTGATGTGACGGAGAATCTTAAAAAGTTTTTGGTTTTCGGGGTGAATTAAGGCCTTGTTTAGTTCCCTATAAATTTTGCAAAATTTATCAGATTTCCCGTCACATCGAATCTTTAGACGTATGCATGAAGTATTAAATATAGATGAAAATAAAAACTAATTACACAGTTTGATTGAAATTGACGAGACGAATCTTTTGAGCCTAGTTAGTCCATGATTGTATAATATTTGTCAAATACAAACGAAATTGGTATTGTTCACATTTTGCAAAATTTTTTGGAACTAAACAAGGCCTAAACAAGGCCCTAGTATGTAGATTGGTCGCTTGGTTGGTAAGCTGAAAATACTGTTCACTAATTTTCTATGAAAGACAAACACTGCTAAACAGATTCAACGGATACGCTCAAGCAAGACAAACACCGCTAAATTTGACTGACAGATTCAACGGATACGCTCAAGCAAAGAGGCTGTTGGGTCATGGTTTAGATGTCGCAAATTCACACCCATTATGGTTTGATATGGACGCAGGATTTACAGCTAAATGTCAAGTTATAAACTCTATCAAATAATAAGAGGCGATTATTGTATGTAGCGATAATCAGTGCAATGAAACTACGTTATAGTAGTACTAGCAGAATGCAATTAAACAGTCAGGTGAACAACTAGCTGAACAATATTTACAGGGCTAGTCTGACAAGGAATAAGGAAACCGCCTCCCTGCCTAATAACTGATCTAAAAGGCTCTCACAGCTTCACCAAATGGCAGACATCGCGGCATCATCAATGCAGATCAGGTCCTCCAGTCCAGCCATGAAATCGTCCACACCACCACCAGCCGCCTCACTTAGCATCTCATCCTGCATCATCTGTTCCAAAGTAGCCACACCAAAGCATGATCAAACCGCCCAAAAAAAAAACGGCCTGTAGCAAGCATCCAAATCATAGGAGTGATCAGATCATACCCTGGACTGTTTCATTTCAGCAACGCAGGTTGTGAGCCTGTGGTACTGCTCCCTTGCTTCTGGATACTGTGACATAGAGTGCACCCGGGCAAGTGCTCTCTGAAGCCTGGCTTCGGCCTGCCTCCTGCCGTCGTGCAAGAAATCGTATTCATCCTCAGCCTTCGCAGGCTGGATTTGTGATGGACCTTCTAGTTGTTTCTGAGGCTGAAAATTGCGTAACCCAGGCCTCTTTCTCCTCCATCTCAGTATGACTTTCTCGACGATACCAACTGACCAGACTACCTTCCGATAGTTCTTCCTCACTTGATGTCCTCGTACATGAGCCTGATCACAAAGACAAAGTTAATAAATCTTAATGCTTGCACAAGACAGTTAGCATTTTGAGAGTTGTAAGTCATCGTTCATAGCATTTAGTCAGTCAGGAGAAACTGCGGATTTGGCAGCTCACATCACATCCAAAAGTGCTTACAACTTATGGAAAATTGGACGAGGAAATGGTATTCTTTGCATTGAATATTAGCTCGAAAATTCTACAATGAAGCCTACACCCAAAATTATCAAATATGAACTTTGATGCATGCTACGTTCTCTGAATGCTGAGCTCGTACATATGGTTATGAATAAAATTTCAGTATTCATGTTTACAGGGAGACCAATGTCAAGAGACCAAATTCTTATGTTTGTATAGCATGCAACAAATTGTCCAACAAAAAAAAAGGTTAGCAACAGCCTACTAGAATGATGAATGCTGTTTGTAGCATGCATCAGGATCTTTGAGCTACACTGCTGTGGTATTTCAAATAGATGAATTGCTCTTAACAAAAAGGAAAAAAGTGATCATCTATTATTGCAGAAGGCTTCTGTTATAGTTAGGGAAGCAAAGATTCATCAAAACCATTCAAGCGAGTTAGTCAAACAGAAGGCTTCTGTTAGAAGCTAACTCATGCAAGATTATTGCAGAGTGTTAGCATTGCAGGTCAACTAAGTGGAGTTATTCGTAAACCCTATATACACAGGGAAATGTAGTAGACACGAAATAAAGTAGCTTAAAAATTTTTTAATTGGTTGTTAGCATTACCTGTAACTTGACAATTCTCTGGCGAATGATCATAAACTCCTTTCTTCCCTTCCATCCACGAAACTTGTTCTGTATACGAACAGCAGCAGAATGCAGATGTGTATCATGTTGTCCTGGTTTGACATTTTTAAGAGACACAAGTGAAAGCGTGCGTTCATCAGATAATCCACAGTCGTCGTCTCCGTATTCCACGACTTTCTTTCTGTGGAATGACTCCACTCGGAAGGCTTGAAATATACGAGCTGCAGCTTGAGTGGATTTTCGAACAGCACTTAAAGAACCTTCAAGTGATTCAGCATGAGGACCCTCTCCAGCGAGCTGGGCAGAATCAGTGCCAGTGAGATCTTCAGCAACTGGTAACCCACACACTTCTACAGTGCTATCATTTGATTCTCTAATAGTAAGTGCTGACAGATGGCTTGTCAAAGCAGATTCTGCGAGAAAACCAGCAATCCCCTTGTGTCCATTTACTGAAGCTAAATCGGCTGGACTTCTTCCAGAAGGGAACTCAGAAGTTGGATCAGTCAGTGCTCCTGCAGCGGCTCCATTTGCTATGAGAACACTAACTGTCCGCTCTCTACAAAAGCATAAAATATAGGGTTCAATAATAGAAAAAGGACCAAGCTCCTACTAAACTACAAACAAAGTGCAAGATAAGGGGATGGAAAAGAAATAAAGGTAGCTTCTTTTTCTCACAAAAAAGTAGCTTCTTTTACATAAAACTCTAGTGAGGCATGGACTTCCCAGTTTCAAATAGCTTTAATGTGTGCGAGCATACCTTCCCAAAGATGCAGCCCAGTGGAGTGCAGTCCATCCATGAGCATCCCGGAAGTTCACATTTACACCAGCAACCATTATTGGTCTTATAGCCCAATCATAATCCAGTGCTGCTACTAAATGAATTACACCCTGTCCTTCCTTGCACAGAACATTGGGTCCCTTTCCATCATCATTTACTTTGCAGATGAGCCATTGATGCAGCTTCTCTTTCACCAGTTTCTTTATACTTTGGCCCCTAGCAGTGGAAACTACTTCCTTGACAGAAGATTCTTGATTTGACCATTTCCCATCAAGCATTAAGGCATTTATAGCATTCACTATCTCATATTTCTTATTACCACTGCTTATAGCAAGCATATGATGGTCATCTGGCCCCAAAGTGAGTAGCTTCTCAAGACGAATATGTAGATGCATTTCATTTACACCATTGGCTTGGGAACGAGAAGTCTCCATGTACTGAGCATCAGAATCACGATACTCAAATTCTCGCACTTCACTACAAGCCACCCTGTTTGAACAGGTCACATAAAATGGGACTCTTCCTGATTGATGTGCTGGTGCATAGCAGCGTAGGGTGCCATCAGTCAAAACCTCAGCTGGTACTTCAACATCCCCAAACATACATGACCACTTCTGATTTTCCACATGTTCCTTATTCACCAAGAATGTACCAGTAACCGAAACCTGCATCATTAGAATAATTAACAACTAGAAAGAGACATGAGTACTACAAACTGATAAGTAACTAACTAGAATTATCAACCTGTGGTCTATGGAGGTGAAAACCATATATACTGTAAGAATAGAAGCAATTAATAGCACAAAACAGCATACACACCTTTGTATTTGTACCAATATATGCACAACTTGGTGAAACATCGAGAATGCTGAATAGTTGATCTTGAGAAAGTGAAGGGCTCACTACATAAGCACCCAGCTGTTCATTACTCAGCACATTAGAACCATCAGGCACCTTCACTGTCTCAATGCTACTCCAGAAAGCATCAGAAGTGGATTTAATACCCAAATCAACCACCTCTTCAAGTTCTTTACTCATCCATCTTGAAAAGCTGTCATGTTTCTTCAAACCAGGAGTCTCAATCGTCAATAGATCTAATGATGACTGCTTCAAGAGTGGATGTTTGATGCTATCATCATAATATCTATCTCCGTTCACCTGAAAATTTTGTATAAAAGATTTTTTCCATAAATCAGATGAAACATCATCAAATAGCTGTACCCATGCTCACACTATATGGGCCATACAAGCATTAGATGTGCATCTGCTTTCATAGCATATTGTTCTATTTTCAGTTCCTTTTGATCATTCAAATGTATCATTAACAATTGAAGTACACCTAGTCTGAACAAGCTACAATGCTTTTGATGCAACAGGTCCTGGGTTCACCTGCACGAACACCCAAAGTAAACTCCCACCCGCTTCTACAGACTCAAAGTAAACAAGACAATCTTAAGTACCTCTGATGTTAATATGCCAGTGAAACCCAGTGCATCAGCTTCCTTCTGGCTGAGGTGGTTAGTGTATAGAGCCTCAGATGTAAATGTCTGCAAACAAGAGCTATCATCCAGATTGTTAGCCTCTAAGCAGGCAAATGAAGAATGGAGTGTTGGCTCTCTGAATCCAGCTGAATAATTTGTGAAGGGCTCGTTGAATGGCACTGAATCAAACGGAGTGCTGGAAACATCACTTAGCCCAATGTTGGCACCATCAAGCATTCTAGCTATGTCATGGTGAGAAAATGAACGGCTATCTAAGTTATCTGTTATTGGCAGCATTTCACCATGATAACCTGGAAAGTTCAAGGGGGGAAATGATTAGGAGATAGTATTAGCACAGAAACCCAAAATCTCAAATACAGAAGAGTGACTCTTGCCTTGTCTACTATCAACAGTTGAAGCGGAAGGGTATAACATGTTTTCCGTTATGACTCCATCCACAAGCTGCTGCATCTCAGCGAGAGGGTGGTATCTGGAGCTTGCTCGGCAATTATCTGCTGCACCGAATTTCGCTTTAGATACACTGAAAGAAGGTGCATAATTGAATCTGCATCAGTTAATCTATACTTAGAGTAAATGATGCAGAAGGAAGATAGAGAAACTGCAAGACCTGATTCAGTGTCTTCATATTCTGAAATCTGTCCACTTATTGGGCTTTCATCAGCCTCCATGTTTTGTGGGCCCATCTGGTTCTGACTAGTGATAGAATTTGAACATGAAGGACTATCGACATTGGATAATTGCATAAATTCTTCTTTCACACGATTGAAACTTTGCTTGCATCCCTGGAAAGTTAAACATAAACAAATGAATAAACAAAATACCTTAACATTTTTATCAAATAGGAATAGGAATGTAAGTTATCCTTCCATTCAAGCAATGCCATACAGTTATAATCGTAGTCCAGAAGAATTCATTTATTGTATATGAAATATGAGACAAAAGTGGACCATTTCCAAATAAATGACTCCATGCAAATCATAGTTATTTGTGTGCGCGCACTTTAGAAAGGTATATAACCAAAATTTGTACCCACTTGAAGAGAATGGGCTAAGTTGTCTGTAGTGGCAAAGTGGTCACCACAAAATGCAAAAGAGGATCCCAAGCGGGATGTAGAACCATGTATAGGTTGGAAGGGAAGTTGTAAACCATAGTAACAAGGCCATTGGTACATGTCAGTGATGTTACAAGTATGCGAGCAAGCATAAGCTCATGTGGTATTTCAGATATATTTGTTACTACAGCTGGTGAAGATAGGTGTTTTAGACACATTTCCTAGCACAGGTGGTAAATCCGATGTGTACTCATTAAATAAGATCTTCACAAGCCATTTTCCAGTGACAAGTCACCCAACAAGGAAATACACAAAAACAGGAAAGATGCGAGAAGGTTAATGGACTATGAAATAGAATGTACCTTGACTTCTAGGTAATGTACAAGAACAATATGAGTGAAATCCCTGAAAAAAAAAAAGAGAAGTCATTTGATTACAGTCACTTTCCTCTGAGTATAAAGTTAACTATCAGTCTATCATCCAAATGAGTGTGGAATCACATGAATGCATCGTTCAGCACTTACTCTTCCAACAGCCAATATGTTCGCCTTTGAAAGTTTTCATTCTCCTCTCCATGGGCATAGTAGCAATGGAGTACATCAATGCTGCCAGCCTAAAATAACAAGCCTTAGTGGACAAGTGAAGGCACTAACGAAATAGGACTAAATTAAAATATGTACTAGTACTAGATAATTAAGTAGGACTTCTGCAGTTCTGCTTGCAATAAATCTCACATAATTTATGTTTCCTTCAAGTCATAGTTGTACACAAACTTGTGGGTTGTGAAACACATCTTTCATGTAAGTATCAGTTAACAGGTAACATGCTCGGTCAGTGAGATGATGGAATTATGCCCCAGCCTATGGGATGCAACACTTCCCACCTGCATGCAACAGCTTCTCCCCAATGCAATGCTCATTGCTTAGGTCTAAATTGAATGTAGCAGCATAAGATGGAAGTTCTTAGCAACCTCATAAGTATGGATAGCAATGCCATCTGCAAGTTGTTAAAAAAACTCCACAGGCATGGACACATCTATAGTGGATAGGTAGTATAGACACAAAAGTATCTATCGGCACAACAGCATATGCTCAGGTTTTAGCTACACCAAACCGATACAGAAGTTACAGAATGCCCAATAACAAGTAGTAAATGCCAAAAATGATACAGAACATCCCAGCATCCACAGTTAAACTTTTTGTGCAGCCTTCGACATATTGATTAATAAAATATTTACTCACTTTAAGTTTCTCATGAGCTTCTTTGACAGTCTTCCCATCCTTTTTCTTTCTCCAGTTGTGGCCATCCTTTCTGAAGTACCTCAGTACTTTGCGATCAAATAGAAAAAGAGAGCCACCTATTGCAATCACATGGAAGTTAAGTAATGAGAATCAGTGCCAATGAGAGGGTCACCATTACAAACTATAAGAATAGCTTTGACCAAATGAAGCAATCAAACTGTAGAGCTAATACTATTACAAGAATAGCTTTGACCAAATCAAGCAATCAAATTGTAGAGCTAATACTATTATAAGAATAGCTTTGACCAAATCAAGCAATCAAACTGTAGAGCTAATGTAACTGTTGTGCTATTTGTGCTAAGGGAAAGAAAGAGGATACTGAGCATGGTGACGTATCATCAGCAACGACTTGAAAGGAAATCACCATGCGGTGTTGTTGTCTAGCGAAAATCACAAACTATTCACCATAAAATTTGGGCCACCAGATCCCCAACACATCAAGTTGCCAGAATTCTATTTCAGAATGAGAACATATTTCTGAAGGCATGCGAAAATTGTACCACAACCGGTGCCACTAGATACTCCAAAGAAATATACACAATTACAATTTACACAGCCGAAATGCCCATGCCAAGCTAATGGAATAAATACAAGTCTATACATCATAAATAGCAGAAAACAACTCTATACTCCATGTAGTCCATAGCATAAATACATCATAATTGCTAATGGAATAAATAAGCATATTTATTAGGCCAGTGTTCAGAAGCCACGGGACCTAAATAGAGCACAAAAACATAATAAAGGAAAGTAGAAAAGGAAAGAGAAAAAAAGTAACCATACTCCTGGGCATGTTGGGCGGCTCGGCCGCGATGGAGAAGAGCTTGTAGTTGGACAATATCTCGCAGATTTCGGTGGGCCGCAGCCACCGCTTCTGAGCCTCCTGCAGTATCTGCGAGATGTCTGCAGATTCACGACGATGTGTTTAGTTAGTCACCGGTTAGTCAACGCCAACAACTGCTCCCACCAGGCCACCACCACTCGCATCCGGTCCTCGCGCTCGCGCTGTTTGGTACTGAAAACCCCTTTTGTCTGCTCTGAATATTTTTTTTAGACGTTTGTCTGCTCTGAATTATTGGCCGGAAAAGTCAGCAAAACGCCAGAGACTAGCCAATCGCTTTCTTTCGGGGGAAAAAAAGAGAGCAAATACGTGGCCGATGAAAGAGAAAGAGAAACTGATCCAGCTAAAAATTCCACAAGGCCATAAAGCAAAATTTTGCAAAGACCGGAAATGGAACGGAATTCTTCTTTCTTCTTTTTTTTTAAAAAGAAAAAAAAAGAGCGTGGGATTTCGCGGGGACTGCAAGAACATACTCCTAGGACGGACGCACGGCCTTTTTTCAGATGTACCACTCCGTTTAAGACCACCTGTCGTCGATCGACACAA
>Ga0182004_10004186_pt1 | contig 11601 bp, 7 predicted proteins | sample Sormic07211540_1_FD_120479 | JGI IMG/M metagenome (GOLD analysis project Ga0182004, IMG submission 120479) | Endophyte microbial communities from Sorghum bicolor roots, Mead, Nebraska, USA - 072115-40_1 MetaG | ecosystem: Host-associated > Plants > Roots > Unclassified | place: USA: Nebraska...
AGTTCATTATATATTGATCAATAGTTCAATCTCACTCCTAAAAAGATCAAACAGGAGACGCCAACACCACTTCAACGTGCCTCCAAGCTTCTGCGTGCCCCTCCCGCTCCAGCGAACTGCGCCGACAGGTGGGCCCCACGCGCTCACATCTCACACGCAAGACACCCCCCCCCTCCGACCCCCAACCCCATCGTGCCCGACCTTCAGGAGGCGCTACCGCGGCACCGGCACCACAAGGAGATGGTAGCGTCTGCCTGTAGCAGCGTGACGGTGAGCGAGCGGGTGCCCGAGCCAAACTTGAGCACGACGTCTCCAGCGCGGCGGGCGTTGGCGAGACGTAGTGAGTCACCGGGGTGGGCCAGGGCAGGCGGCGGCTAAGAAAAAAGTATATATTGATAATACATATGACGAATTGATGATTTTTTTAGAAATTGTGCTTTTTTTTGCAATTGGATCAGAATAGTATGTTAGTATATATATTTTTTAATTTGGCATAGTTTTTTATATTATCGTGCATTGAAATTTTACTCCCGTAGCAACGCATGGGCATACGCTAGTTACTGCATAAACCGTGACACGACGCCAGGCAAAAGCCTACTTCCAACTTGATTACTTGACCCAAACAAACAGCCTGGACCGAACCAAAACGCGACCCGGCAGCGCGCCCGTGCCGAGCCCGCCCGCTGGCTCTGCCGCCGCCGCCGCAACGACCGACGGTTGCGCCCTTCGTGCGCGAGGCCGCGTGGAGTTCCCCTTCCCCCCAAAATAGCGTGTGGTGGTTTCCCTTTTCCAGTCCACCAGCCACCAGGCGTCGGCCACGGCCAGAGCCAGACCACCACCCGCGCGGCACGTCGCGCCGGCCGCCTTGGCTTGCGGACGGCGACCCTCATAAACCCCGCTTGCCAAGTGCCGCTCTCTCCACGCCGACGCACGAAGCATCCCAGTCTCCGTCGTCCGTCCCCATCCCGAGCAATAAAACTCCGCCGTCGCCAGCGCCAGCTCGCTACCTCGCTTCGCGCTCGCCGCCTCCGCCGCTTCTACTAGCTACTACTCCGGACTATACTACTCCAGTTGTTGTCCCCGCCGCCTCGGTTCGTTCGACGCATCCGAGGAGGAGGAGGAGGAACCAGAACAGCAGCAGCAGCAGCAAGCGGCGACCACGAAACCCCGCCGCCCACACCCACAACGAGCCTGCAGCAGCAACCTCCGCGCGCGCGCGCGGTCGGTCGTTCCCGACTCCCCATGCGGCGGCGGTTGCCGCGGCGCCTGGGGTAGTGGCGCGGCGCCGGCCGGCATTTCGCGATCGCGGCAGGGACAGCGACGGCGACGATGGGCCTCGTGGGCGGCGTCCTCGGTTTCTGCCTCGGCGTCCCCATCGGCCTCGCCGCCGCCTACTTCGTCTACCTCCGCTACTTCGCCGCCGCTCGCCGCCTCCAGGTGCGTGCGTAACTGCGTACGGTGACCACCGTCGTCTTCGTCTATCCCCGCGCCGCAGCACTGCACTAGCTAGCCGCGCGCGTTTGCTGATTGCGTACTCCGAGTTTCCGTGCTCCGGTCACGCTAGTTCGAATCGAATCGAATCCGCGATTCGATCGATCGATCGATGCGCGTTCATTCCGTGCGTTGTGCGTGCACGTATCGGGCAGGAGCCCAGCAGGACCACCACCCGATCGATCGTCTGCACCAAATCAGGATGGGCACGACGGCCTTCCCCGAATCGAAGCTGCACAGTGCACACGCCACGCGCAAGCTGGCCATCGACGACTGCGCAGCCCCGCCGCGTATGGTTGGGGAAGATTTGATTTGATTGGGATGTGGAGATATACTATGTTTGCTTCCTCCCTCCTTCGATCGCGTCTTTGCTTGGAGGAAAAACAGCGACCAAGCTCGTTGTCAATAGTGACTTGTTATGTTGATTTCTTAAAAACAGAGGACTTTTTTTTATCTTTTTTTAAAAAGAAAACTAGTGACTCCGTTGGCTTATTCTACATTTCTGTACACGGTGGCGATGCGACGTGGAGAAGATTGTGCGTGCGGCCCTCCAAAGTCCAGGTGAGATTACATCAGCTGGAGCGATTTTCAGTTGTGGGCCGGTCGAGGGAGTACGTAGGCATCTGAAGTCTTGGGTTGTCCGGTACGTTTCCTTTCAGAAATAGTTGGCCATCAGCCAGCTGAGAGTACCTTTTTCCAGCTTTGAAGCCTTACTTTGAATGGCCTGCCGACTGATGCCGGCTTGCGTATCTGATTCGTTTTTTTTGCCTTGTCCAACGAACGGATTATGTTCGCTCCGATCAGATCCTAGTGGCAATTTGCATGGTTGGGCACTGCCAGGCAGATACCGACTTTCAGGTTAGAAATTGTTGTAGTGGAAGAGGATTCGGGAGTTTGTGTGAGGGTTTTTTTCCCCCTCTAGAGGATCAGTGACAGGATCGATTCACCGTATAGGTTATGTGTCTCTGTCTATGTTGGACAAAGCAGGTTGCAGATTACAGAAAGGATATGCCAAGTGCATGACAGTAAGATATATCTGTACGTCTACGTACGTGTATGCATTTGTTTAATGTTGCCAATGTGAAACGGGATTAGTGCATATTATTATTATTATGGCGGGGTGCTTGTAATTAACGATGTAGTGATAGTTATTTAATTAGCATGGTACTTGGGCATATTTGAGTGATGCTTTTCTTCAAAGCTGTCTAATATGCTTGGAATCATTTTCCAGCATGTGGTTCGCGCAAAACTACAGGTGGTTTCATCAGTTTGCCCATAGGAATGAATATGACGTGCAGTTGTTGAATTGAATATGATGGGAACAAAATTCAACTTTGGAACTTAATAAATACTATATCTATAGCGTACTTGTCTGAACACGCAGTCAGCAGTCTACTTGAGACTACAATGACATTTGGATAGCTTAGTTGGTAAGAAAAGAAAGAATCAGATCCACAACGCTAAGTAAAGAAAAGTCTTAACTGTCATTTTTACAGAGATATTGTGCAACCGAAAGTCATAAAATCAATTTCAGTTTGACACCAATATAGCACACACTAACAGCTTGCCTCTACAGAGTCGAGACAACTATATCCGTTTTACATTATCTCCAACTCTGTAATATGAACCCACTTAGAACATCTATTAAGTTTTCTGGAGAAAAAATACAACTAATTCGGTTTTATTGTCACCTTTTCCTCTTAAGTGATGCTACCCTTGTACCTATGGATCACCAATTAGTGAATTACTAACGATCATGTTTCATGAAGGCATATAAATTTCAAAAGATAGCTTTGGCGTAGTGTTCTCTAGTAGTGCAAACTGAGACCATGAAATAATATTTTCATTTATTGCAGCTAGACTGAAATTTGAATTTGTAACTACCGATAACTTGTCCACTTTTTAACCGAATTCTAATCCAAAAAATATAGTCTTAATTTTTCCAGAAATGTTGGGCTGAATTACTTTTTTTACCTTGTTATAGCAGCCAATACTATTATGAATATATAAATTTCCATAGAGGTGGACATTTGTGGTAATTATTGTGCTGTATCAATAAAATTGCAACGTAATCTGGTTTCTCATGGTTGACTTTACAGGATCCTGTCATTAAACCTCTACGAGATTTAGATTCTGAAACCCTGCAGGCAACAATACCAGATATTCCATTATGGGTGAAGAGCCCAGACTATGAGCGGGTGAGTACATACTTTTTAGTTCTTATTACACTACTAATCCAATGTTTTATTCTTGTTACTTGATGGAATGTCCATAGTATATCAATCCCTGTTTAATGAGTGAATGCAGGTGTAAGTCAACTGCATGTTTACTAAAACCTTGAGGATCATCTCTGTAGGAATGTAAGTCTTATGGAAGAAATTGAACCTTATTCGTGTTTTACCCAAAATAAATTTATGGTTTATTTATGTTTGAAACTAATAGATTTGATCTATAGAACAACATTTTTTGTGAAAGTTCATCTTAATATTAGCATTAAGTTTCTCGAGTGAAACAAATCAATTTGGCTATGATAAACCTTTAAATTGATATGGAATTATATTCAGTATATATTTAGTCTTTTTTTGGAGACACATTAGTTTTAAAGCATGTATTCCCACCTAATAAGGATATGCGAGTTCATTCATCCGATTTGAGAAATGAGACTACCATGTTGCCAATGAGGATTTACATAGAATCACATTACACATTCCTTTTAGCTTAGGTGTCACGTCAAAAGATTCTATAGTTGGTGAAGTTCTTGAAGAGTCCGACAGGAAAATGGGTTACTTTTGGGAGCATGGTTCATATTTTTTCCACACATCGAACTGGTATTCCAAAACTGTTCCAATGTTTTGAATTGGAAGCTGGAGTTGCAAATGCTCAAACACAAGATGTCTCTGATTATAGTTCACAACATCGTACTGTTTTGCAGATTGACTGGATGAACAAGTTCATTTTTGACATGTGGCCTTTTCTGGATAAGGTTCTTTCAACCTTTATTTGACTTATTTGGTACAAATTTAGTTAGATTTCTACGGGTACATCATTTCTGCGCTGTATAAATTTTAGACGGAAGCATGATTAGCTAAAATAATGTTCTGCTCCACGAACGCAGGCAATATGCAACAATATAAAACGTGCAACGAGGCCAATATTTGATCAATATGTTGGACAATATGGTATAGAATCAATTGAATTTGGGCAGTTGACACTTGGGGCTCTTCCACCTACATTTCAAGGTCTGCAATTTCTCTTAGATAGCTTACTGTTGCGGTGCAATGTGCTGAGTGATATTGCAAATTTGCAATGACTCCATTCCTCACACTAGTACTAATTATTAGCTTGTGAGGAATGAGGTGGTGATGATACATCAACCTATTCTATTCCAGAAACGAAATAAAAAAAAGTGATGAGTGAGAAGATGATGGACTAACCCATTCCTGAAACCAAACACTCTATTAATGTGTGAAACTCAACTATTCCTAGAATATAAAGCTGATCCCGTTGATGCATTATAGTTGAAGTGTAATTTGGAAGGGCTGTCTGTTCACTGTTTACTTCGTTTCCAACTTGTTTTGGCTTCCATCTGAATATAAATTTCGCATACTTTTACTTGCTTAAAACAGGCATTAAAGTTTACGAAATGCTAGAAAAAGAGTTGGTAATTGAGCCTGTGATTCGGTGGGCTAGCACTTCAAATGTAACAGTGAATGCAAAGGTGCATTCTTTCAAAGTGACGGTTCAGGTTAGCTTTTGTCCCTGGTTGGCTGCATTATACATATAAGGCTTGGTAGTTCACTGACGTATTGAAGTCCTATATTTGCCATTTCCAGCTTGAAGATTTGCATATAATGCTAAAACCACGTGTGACTCTGAAGTCACTTGTGCCAAGCTTTCCCTGTTTTGCTAACTTGTGTGTTTCACTAATGGAAAAGGTATGTATTGTGTCTTCCATCTGCACTTAATAATTTTATTAAAGATTACTAACTCAAGTTTTGTGGGTATAGCCACGTATAGATTTTGGATTCAAATTGTTGGGGGGAGATGTCATGGCTATACCAGTCTTGTATCAATATGTTCAGGTAACTGCTCTTCTAGCTTTGTATTAAAAAACATTCCCAAACCCTTGAGTAAATGTACTGTAGAAGCACAGGCATATATAATACGTTCACTCTGGTCTTATTATCCTTTTTTCTCACAGGATCAGATATCAAAGCAAATCTCAATTTTGTATCACTGGCCTAAGGTTATACAGATTCCTATCTTAGATGGAGCAAGGTGAAATTCTCTAGCAATGAAATCCAAACAGCTAGTGCTTCATCTACGAGTCACAACAAAACTTAATGTGGATTTAATTATTATTTATGACATCCAAATGTTTATAACAAAGAATCGGATGATAATACAAACATTTTCTTGTTATTACAAGCAATAGCTCATCGTCCTATTTTTAGCAAATATTTTCCAGTTTTCTTAAAACAAAATTTCCAGTTTAACTTTAATTTAATTACTCTTTATTCTATGAACCATATTGCAGTGGAGCTACAAAGAAGCCAGTTGGAATCTTGCATGTAAAGGTAATTAAAGCCCTGAATCTTCTCAAGATGGACTTTCTTGGCAAATCTGATCCCTATGTCAAGATGCGCCTGAGTGGTGAAAGACTGCCCTGGAAGAAAACCTCTGTTAAGATGAGCAACCTGAATCCTGAATGGAATGAACACTTCAGGTTCATAGTCAAGGATCCTGACACTCAAGTCCTTGAGCTTCACATGTTTGATTGGGAAAAGGTTTCTAGTTGTATGCAACTTACTTTTCTACTTCTGATATTCTCATAATGGCTCATTGTGATGGAATATATGTTTTTTTCCTGATTTGCATTGGCAGGAGAGACACCCATCGATAACCTTAGCGTATTTCTGATTGTGCAGGTTAAGATGCATGATAAACTGGGCATGCAAGTAATTCCCCTCCGCTTGCTTACACCTTACGAGAGCAAGTTATTCACACTCGACCTTGTTCGAAGCATGAACCCAAATGATCCGCAGAACAAGAAGAATAGAGGAAAGCTCATTGTTGAGTTGACATTTGATCCCTTCAGAGAAGACAATATGTCTTCAGATGGTGAAGGTAATGCTAGTGTAAGAAGGGAAGCAGACGGTGAATGCAGTGGTGGGGTGCTGTTGGTTTCAGTAGAAAATGCAGAAGATGTCGAAGGGAAGCGACATACTAATCCGTATGCTGAGGTACTTTTCAGGGGAGAACGAAAGAAAACAAAGGTAACACTACTAAATTATTATTATTTCTTATGTAGCAACGCTCAGGCCTTGTTTAGTTCACGCCAAAAACCAAAAACTTTTCAAAATTCCCCGTCACATCGAATCTTGCGGCACATGCATAAAGCATTAAATATAGTTGAAAACTAAAACTAATTATACAGTTTACCTGTAAATCGCGAGATGAATCTTTTGAATCTAGTTAGTCTATGATTGGACAATAATTACCAAATAAAAATGAAAATACTACAATACCCAAAACCCAAAATTTTTCGGAACTAAACAAGGCCTCATTTATTTTTAAAATCTGTATAGCAAAACGTAGCAAGCCCTAAAACCCTATTGTGACTTTTTCGTCTTTATTGGTTTTAGTTTTCATTTTTTAGTCAGATGAACTGAATTACCTAACTGGTAGCAATGTCTAAGCTGAGAATATGTAGATCCAGACTTCTGAGATCTTGGCCTGATAAGCTAAAGTTGTGGACAGCTAATTGGGCACAAAAGTTTAGAATGATAGGAGTAACTTCTCTGTCCATCTTATAGTCTCATTTGGAGAACTGATCCATAATTTCACTAGCATAACACTGCTTCCACAGAAAGACATTGCCACATTGCCGCAGTCCATTTTGCCATGACTATATCATCTACACAGAGACTTGCATCATAATCATTTCACTCAAAGGTGGCAAATAAAAGAACTGGAATAGCACTTGAATCTGACTAAACTGCCCATACCTCACGTTTTGCATGTTTCAGTTCTCGCACAACTTCAATTGAACCCTTTGGCACAAAATCAAGCAACAAAAACCCCTTACCGCCAATAACCTCCTCATGGTCCAATCCTGTGTACATTGCTGTTGCAGGTCATAAGGAAAACAAGAGATCCAAGATGGAGCGAGGAGTTCCAGTTCATGGTAGACGAGCCTCCAGTGGAAGACAAGATCCACATCGAAGTTAAAAGCAAACGCCGTGGACTTCCCTTCCGCAACAAGGCAAGTCATTCATGCTGCAGTTGCAGGCTGAAGCATCACCCTCCCTCTTTGCTGTCTGTCATAACTCATAACACATAGCTAAGGCTCGATCTCTCGAACTTCCAGGAATCGCTGGGGCATGTGAATATAAACCTGGTGGATGTGGTGAACAACGGCCGGATCAACGAGAAGTACCACCTCATCAACTCGAGGAACGGGATGATACACGTGGAGATCAAATGGAACACGGTGTGATAACCACTCTCCTTTTGCGCTCGTGTGATGCATCTTCAGCTCGTGTAATGTCCCATATGTAGCTGTTAGCTTAAAAATTGTAACATCAATGGGATACCAAGAGGAGTGTGACTGGTTTGTGAGTTGTTGCTGTTATTATAAGCCGATCAGGGCTTGTTTGGTCGCTTGCACTTGCAGCCTTGCGCTGGAAACATTTGGTGAGGCTTGAGTACCAAATCCTCAATAGTCAAACACTCAAACGTTACCACCACAAGAATCAGCAGATGAGAAAGGCAGACGCTGAAAGAAAAAAAATGAAATTCAACTTCACTGTAAAAAGTTAACTGTCTGGCAAAACTATTCCTGAATTTATCCTGGGGACATGTCGAATATCGTGGCTACTGGACACGCTTCCACTGGCGACCAAAAAAAAATCAGCATGGCCACGCTATTGACGACATGCTAATAAGATGCAAGAAACAGACCATTAGAGTGCGATGCGAGCTAACAGGCTGGCTGCAGCAAAGATTGGCCGGTATTTGAACGCTACAACAAACCTCGTCAAGAGATTATCCAAGCAACAGTGAATTGAAACACGCCTAGAGGGGTCATAGCAACTAGACAGGCACACACCACACGGACTGACTGCTGCTGCCACGCTGCAAAATAATTACTGAACTAAGCTGGTCAGTTGCAGAAATACTAGCTGGTGGTGAGCTACCGGGTCGGGATCATTACGCAGTGCAGTACCCTCCCGTGACAAATGGGCTGCCAAGTGACTAGAGCAGCCCAGCAACTAGTTAATAGATAGATAATGCAACCAGCTACCTTAGCTCTCCTATATTTACATGGAGTACAACTAAAGCTTAAATTAACCAACCAATAGCTGCTTCCAGCTCTACACGCTAAACTTTACAAAGCCTCCTGAGGTCAAAGGCAAAATATTCAGCCTCCTGCGGTCGAGGCAAAATATTAGGCTGATCAGTGCCCAGAAGCGCTGACCACTGTCCTCCAACAATCCCCGGAGCTCCAAGCTGCAAGCATCACACGAATTAGCTACAACTAAGACCGAGAATGTTTACATGTTCAGTTCGCCAGTAAGATCAGCATGTTTTCTTTTTCCAGAAAGCATAAGTGAGACGAGTACCTTTTGCTGGCTCCTCAATCCATGGGCCGTTCATAATGTTGAGAACGGTGCAGGCATCGCTGTACTCCAGATCAGGTAGAAGCTTGGGCGTCAGAAGGAAGCACCTGCAGGCAAAAGAAAGGGGAGGTTATCAGATGTCGGGAGGTCTGCAGATATGCATGCTGTACAAAGTGTTGAGTGCACCGTCACTAACTGTGGCGTGTTAATTTGGCTGGCAGCTCTAACAAGCTGCTGAAACATTTTCCTCTCGTTTATGGGGTCCATTCCTGCATATTCGGATGAATGCCTTAGACAACCTCAAAGCCACAAGTTAACGGTCATACAGTTGAGGGAGAAATGAAGCAATCCAGTTGTTTACCTTGATTTATCTCATCAACAACCCGAAAGGGGCAGTTGGTAAGATCTTGAAGTGACACAAGATACAAGATGGTCGATACTGATCGCTCCTATGAACAGCAAGGAAATAATAATGACAATAAGTAGGTGAAGAGAAAAGGTTTCACATTTGACTTGACACTTGTTGATCTTTCATACCCCTCCAGATTGGTGATGAGAGCTTAACACCTGCAGCTGACTAGTTTGCCTGACAACCAAGAGAGAATACATCAAAACCCTTGCTAGAAGCACAGCATAGTAAAAAAAACAATATCAGCAACAAATATGCAATCAAAAGAATAGATACTGGCCACACAAATAAAAAATATTTCTTCCATGAGAATTAGAATTATTTACATATACAAAATCTCCTGATAGACTCGGAAATAGGAAACATCACAAAAGAGGGAGAGATAGACTTGAGAAAGGATAAACCATCTTCATCTATGAACTGTGCTCCACTTTCAGTCATTTTAATTCAGTTGGACACTGGTTGCACAACTCTTCTGCGAATTGGAGTGGAACCTACTTCATATGATGGCCAGACCACTATTCACTTTTAGATGATAAGGACAAGAATAGTGGAACTGCTCAGAGCATGTGCGAGTGCTTCATAGAAGAGAAGTCCACTAAAATATAGCACACGACAAAACAAGGCAAGCCCACTTAACAACATGCACTGAGGAGCTCTGGGAGACTGGATAAGAGAATATAATGCTAGCGTGCTATTTCATTTCCATAACATCCAATTCTGATTTTTTTTAAAAAAAAAAAACTTTCACAAGATACAGGGATCACAGAAAGATCATCTGTAGGACAGACTAATACATCATCTGTAGATTAATAAATAATAATCATAAGATTTTGTCAAAATAAATTCTAAAAGTACTTAGTATCCCTTTAGTCGACTTGGAAGGGCTGAGTCTGGTACTCCAGGCAAATGTAATTAGTAGACAATACCAAGCTAGCTCACCATTACAAAACAGTACATTGATTAATATGGTGCAGAGTATGTTTTCAAAAAAAAATATGGTGCAAAGTGATGGTTATTTATTCATCCAGTTTCAGAAATATCAAAATTGCTCTCATTTGGAGAAAGCTCACCTAAATTTCACCTTTATAAGAATACCATAGTGATCAAAATCAAGACCGTGCTCATCTGCAAGGAAGTTTAGACACAACAATTAGTGTATTATCAAAGAAAACAAACAATGGTGAAGAAACAGAACCTATACATACCCAGTGAAACTTCTCCAGCAACTGCCATTTCTTGAAAGTTACGACTGAATGTGTCATTTATTTTTGAAACAAGAGTCCGCAGAGTTGGAAGCCATTTACCCTACAAAACGACTTAAGTCAAGTCGTAGGAGATGGATCCAAAAAAAGAAGTAAAATAAATCATTTCAATTCAGGTGACAAGATGAAGTATTCAAACCTTTACTGTTTCGATTTCAGAACAGCATATCTCATGTTCACCCTTATCATCCTTAAGTTTATTTGAGATTGATTCTATCTGTAAAATCAATATTGTATCAACGAAATTCTAGGCAGAGAAGATTGATTTAGTAGCTCAAAACAGATTATGATTCAATAGATGAACTGCTGAACTGTCCAAGGCTCAACTCAAATTTGACTTCTTTTGGACGGTTCAACTGTCCGAGGCTTCATCTACTATCCTAATTTATTTACAAATAACAAGAAGACTATGATTACACCCAAACAACAGCTTATTATTCATACATTGTTAGGGCAAGTGACAACAGCTTATTATTCATACATTGTTAGGGCAAGTGGGCCGGCTGTGGCTCTGGACAAGGTGCAGCAACAGCAGCTTAGGGATTAATTTGTAGCAGATAGGGTTGATTAGTTACATGGATAAGATTTATTAGTAGTTTTTTTACAAGGAGATTTGTTAGTAGGTTGTTAGACACCTGGTCAATAAAGGCATCCTTGAGAAATGGGTTAGGAAAGAAGAAAATAGATCAAAGAAAGCAGCTCAGAGTCTCTATGGAGGGCAAGTTAGCCGATCTATCCTGCTGTTCTTGAATCAGTTCCCGATCAACAGACCATATCATACAGAAATGGGTTAGGAAAGAAGAAAATAGATCAA
>Ga0182004_10004187_pt1 | contig 11601 bp, 11 predicted proteins | sample Sormic07211540_1_FD_120479 | JGI IMG/M metagenome (GOLD analysis project Ga0182004, IMG submission 120479) | Endophyte microbial communities from Sorghum bicolor roots, Mead, Nebraska, USA - 072115-40_1 MetaG | ecosystem: Host-associated > Plants > Roots > Unclassified | place: USA: Nebraska...
ATCAAACTGTGTAATTAGTTTTTATTTTCGTCTATATTTAATACTCCATGCATGCGTCTAAAGATTTGATGTGACCGAGAATCTAGAAAATTTTGCAAATCTTTTTGGGAACTAAACAAGGCCCTAGTAAAGTTTTGTGCAACAAGGGTCTGATTGGGACTTCCATGAAACTGACAAATTAGGCGTTGCTGTCATGTCGGGAAACTTGTGGTGAGGCATGCTTGAAATTAAGGTCTAGAAGCTGCTGAATTTCCAACATCTTCTGTGGTAGGAAATGCATTTTGCTGACATTGTTGGAAATGGAATGGCCGCTTGTGCTTAGAAAGCCAGTACTTGAATTGGTATTGTGCTATAACGGAGACATGCCTGAAGTAAGAATCTTAACAACCAGATTTATTCGGTGCCATACTTCCTGAGTTAACATGAAGAATGTCATCTGACTGGAACTCTGAAGATTCTTCTTATAATTAGGATATGGCTGTGCCTCTGTGACAGAATTCAAAGTTGGGCCTAGGAATTTCAAAGATTCTGATACTGTTGCTGACCAAAAAAAAGCAACTTAAATTGCAAGCTTGAAACCTGGACCACAGTAGCAGGCGAGACAAATACTGCACATATGCTTGGAGTATAGCAATCTTACCAGTCGACGCTGTCTCGTGTTGAGTTGACATTAAGCCTGGCCTGTGATTGGAGCACTTCAGACTTCACATCATTTGGATAACTCACATATGGCTGTAATAGACTTGCAGAAAGTTGGGCCAGTGTATTTCGCAGATTCTGGTACTGATCCTGAATTCCTGACTGAAGACAAATCAACTGAGGGCTGGAAACACATTACCAGGTAAGGCAGAAGAAACGGATAAACGCATAAGCATCAGCATCTTTGGCCTTCCTTGCATCCAAAGCAACTCACAAAGGGAAATTTCATGGTATTCTCCATGTCCAGCAATTCCGCGGCTGGCAGGGTAATTCTCTCCTCTGCCAAACATCTGTACGCTGATGCTGATCCCTGACAGGGAGAGGCACCCAGAGTCGGAGGTTGGCAGCCAGCTGAAGCAAGCCTGAAGGTGAGCTCGACTACCACAGTGGCATCTGACGAAGAACCTGCCACCGTGCACTTGTACAGGCTACAAGTATATATACAGGTTCGAAGAATGTACCAGATTCTCAGATACCTCTGCCGCAGTGGCGTTTGCTGCACGGCGGGCTGTCTGCCAAGAACAGCGCATGGCCGTTGCTTTCGGTCTTTTACTAGGGCAGCACTGCCAAGCGTGCAAGGCTCCAACTCATCTGCCGTGTCGACTCCAATGAGCGTCGCTTTCAGTCTTGGTTCTATGCTAATCTGCCTGTACATGAAGAATGCCATGACGATATGTGCACTTCTGTCTCTATCTCCCTGCTGAATGCTGATTGATAAAAAGAGCTGTTCTATGCTAAGCCAAATTTTAGAGCAAGTATGCCAAATTCCGTTGTAACTTATGACCGGGAAGTTTCATCATAATTTCTATGTGTTCTTTTTTTCTCTCCAATGAAGTCAAACTAATTCCTGGTAAATTCCTGATTCACGCATTTCAAACGGGTCCTCAAGAAGGTTCAGAAGAAGTTTCATCATAATTTGTATTCTGTATACAGATCTTGTAAAACCAATCTACTCCAATTTTTTTCAACTGGAATTCATGACCGTGGCCTGTGGCCCGTGGAGGAGCAGCAGCTGGAAGCATCTGGCACCGTCGATTTCCTCACAACCTTCATCTGAGCCGTTGCTTTCGCGTGTGGCCTTCCCGTTGTCGCCCGACAGGGTCCACCTCACCGCCTCCATGCCGCCACCGCAACCGGCGCCGGGGCCCGCGAAATCGCCTCGACCGCTGCTTTTCTTCCTCCTCGCCCCATCCGTTCCACTCATCCACCGCCACCACCACCACCACCGCCCTCCCTCCACTACCACTCCACCACCGCCGCAGCCGGCCTCCCGCCGCAGCGCCTTATCCGGCTATCCCCACCCGCCGCCGCATCGTCCACATGGCCAGCTTCGGCGTCGACACCCGCCCGGCCGCCGCGGCCTCCGGCGGCGGTGGCGGGGCGGGGACGACGGGTGAAGGTGCGCTCTCGTTCCTCTCCCGCGGGCTGCGGGAGGACCTCCGCCTCATCCGGGCGCGGGCCGAGGAGCTCGAGACGTTCCTGAGCGCGCCGGTGCCGGAGCCCGAGCTGTTCGCGCGCCTCCGCCGCGCCTACTCGTCCTCGGCGTCCTCGGCGCGGACGCGGCTGGACCTGTCCGCGATCGGGAAGGCGTTCGAGGCCGACGCGTGGAGTGGCGCCAGGGCCGCCAGGTGGAGGTGGGAGGCGGAGGAGGCCGAGGAGTGGGAGCCCGTCAGGATGGTCAAGGCCCGCCTCAGGGAGCTCGAGCGGAGGACGCAGGCCCAGTCGCCCAGCGACATGCTGCACAAGCTCAAGCTCAGCTTGGTAAGCTTCCTAAAAACTTTTGGTAATACTTCACTGTTGATTAGGAAGAGGATATACTAAACCTTGAGAAGCAAGCAACAGGCACAACGCAAAATCTAACATGTCGCAAATTGAGCAGGACTCTCAACTTACTTGAGTGTGTGTGTGTTTTTTCTTTCAATTGGAAGAAGTTGATTGTGGAAATTGTGCAGTTCCCTTGGTGTCAAATGGAGATGTTTGTTTGAATTTATATGGGAATAAACTCTCATGCGATTCAAACTGAATTGCTTTGTGGACACAAATTTAATGTGGAATCGTGCATATCTTTTTAGTAGCTTTGCTAAATAGTATTTTTATGATCCAAAGAGTACTTGTGAATTTGAAAAACAAAGTGTGAAAATAAAGATTTTGGTTAGTATACTTAACATATTTGGAAGAAAATGAGGCTAGAAGGAGCACTCTGTGACTGTTAGCTGCTCAATGGATTTGATATTTTTGTTATGTGCGGCGCCATATAATAGAATTTGGTTAGAATTGAAATTACAAATCGAGTACCGAATGAGTTAAGGAAGGTAGTAATATTATAATCAATTGGAGGTTCAAAGCTCATAGAGATGTTCTTCTGTGAAGTCTACTACAAGTTTAACCAATTTTATTTTCTCCATATTAGATTTATATAAACGGAACTTATAGAGCTTGACTAGAATTCAACAATGAAAAGTCAGCAGCTGGAAATTTAGTCATAGTCTTCACTTTTCAATAGATTCAGTATCTGCATATTCATGTAATTTACACTGGCTTGGAACATGTCAATCTTAATTAAGCTTATCTCGGGATATACATGATGCAGACTGCTCTTGTTCCTGTAGCAGATTAATTGATGCACCATTGCACTTCTTATTGCAGAAATCTATGACCTTTGCGCCTGAAACATCTGAGGTTAGTCCTCTGGATTCACTTCTTGTTGCACGATCCTGTCAAGGAGATTCACTTCTGAAATCTTTTGCTCATAGTGGCATCTTGTATTTGCTTAAAATTAATTACTGACTTCTGACAGTGACTTTTGCAAGAATGTTCAATCTAAATCAAAATCATTATGTTAAATGTTGCTTTCAATACATTACTTATGTAAAGTAATATGGTCACTATGTAACACTTTCCCGAAATCCTGGTACAACTAATCTCTTTTGTATATCTTTGTAAATCCTTATTAAGCAAAAGATGAACATTCCATCTTGTTAGAACACAGTCTAGTCAATCTTGTCCACTTTTGCATTCTCATAACTAGTATCGCTCTTGTGTCTTGTGCATGCAGGATGTTCCACCACTGGATTTAGGAGAACTTCTTGCTTATTTTGTAAAACAATCTGTACCACTATTTGACCAACTTGGTATAAAAAGAGGTAACATGCTTGATTTTTGTTTACAATAGCTATAATGTTTAGCTTGCATTGAGCTGATTATTCTTTCTCATCTGCTTTAGATGTATGTGACAAGTTGGTGGAGTCTCTATGCAGCAAGCGCAAGGACCACCCTGCATATAGGTTCTTGTCAGAAAGTGAACCATCTTCATTGAGAAATGACAATGTTGGGGATGAACTCGACCTAAGAATAGCTAGTGTCCTACAGAGTACAGGACACCATTATGAAGGTGGATTTTGGAGTGATGGCCCTAAGTCTGACATATCTGGCAAGAGACATGTTGCCATAGTCACCACTGCCAGTCTTCCCTGGATGACTGGAACGGCTGTGAATCCTTTGTTTCGAGCTGCATACTTGGCTAAATCTTCCAAGCAAGATGTAACTTTGGTAGTGCCCTGGCTTTGTAAGTCGGATCAAGAACTTGTGTACCCCAATAGCATGACTTTTAGTTCACCACAAGAGCAAGAAACTTATATGAGGAATTGGCTGGAGGAAAGAGTTGGTTTCAAGACAGACTTCAAAATATCGTTTTATCCTGGAAAGGTAACTTTCTTTTTCAGCACAATGTTTGAACACTATGTGCAATAGCTCATTTAGTTGCATTTTTTTCCAACTACAGTTTCAAAAAGAAAGGAGAAGCATAATTCCCGCTGGGGACACTTCACAGTTTATACCATCAAAGGAAGCTGATATTGCAATCTTGGAAGAGCCCGAGCACCTCAACTGGTATCATCATGGGAAACGTTGGACAGACAAATTCAATCATGTGGTCGGTGTAGTGCATACAAATTATTTGGAGTACATCAAGAGGGAGAAGAATGGTGCTATTCAGGCCTTTTTCGTTAAGCATATTAATAACCTGGTCGCCAGAGCTTATTGCCATAAGGTACTCAACGAAATATGTTATTCCTCTGATGTTTGACCCATCCGTGTGATGTGTGGTTGTAGGCTATATAACAAGCTGTCTATTGTTTGTTGTGGGCTGATGGAATTTGTGCTATGTAGATTTTGCGGCTGTCTGGTGCTACTCAAGATCTGCCCAAGTCGATGATCTGCAATGTGCATGGTGTGAACCCAAAGTTTCTGGAGGTCGGAGAGAGGATAGCAGCAGAGCGGGAGTCTGGCCAGCAATCCTTCTCTAAAGGAGCTTATTTTCTGGGGAAGATGGTATGGGCCAAGGGTTACAGAGAGTTAATAGATTTGTTCGCAAAGCACAAGAGTGATTTGGAAGGCTTCAAGCTGGACATCTATGGGAACGGCGAGGATTCACACGAGGTGCAATCGGCTGCCAGGAAGTTGAATCTGAACCTCAACTTTCATAAAGGCCGGGACCATGCTGATGATTCTCTTCATGGGTAAAAGACCACTCAGTTGCCTTTTTCAAACACCCGTCTGCCTGCCTATATGTGATGATGTTATATCATTATTCTCTTGTCAATTTGAATGCCTGTCCTCCTGTTCCATTTCCAGGTACAAGGTTTTCATAAACCCGAGCATCAGCGACGTCCTCTGCACCGCGACCGCGGAGGCGCTAGCGATGGGCAAGTTTGTGGTGTGCGCCGACCATCCATCCAACGACTTCTTCCGGTCGTTCCCCAACTGCCTGACCTACAAAACATCCGAGGACTTCGTCGCCAGAGTGAAGGAAGCCATGACGCGCGACCCGCAGCCGCTGACCCCTGAGCAGCGGTACGACCTGTCCTGGGAGGCCGCCACCCAGCGGTTCATGGAGCACTCCGAGCTCGACAAGGTCCTGAACAGCGACAGCAGCATCGAATGCACCAGCTCCGTCACCACCGAATCCGGCAAGAGCAGGGACACAAGGATGAGGAGATCCGCCTCGGCGCCGAACATGTCGGACGTCGTGGACGGTGGTCTGGCGTTCGTGCACTACTGCTTCACCGGCAGCGAGCTCCTGAGGCTGTCGACGGGCGCCGTCCCCGGAACCCGGGACTACAACAAGCAGCATAGCTTGGACCTCCACCTCCCACCGCCCCAGGTACAGAACCCGGTCTACGGCTGGTAGTAATTCCTAGCGTTAGCAGTATACAGGTGTAGTCGTATCTCTCTCTATATAGCTCTACAGTCTGTAACACTAGCGTTTTCATCTCTGGTGGCAAAGGCAAGCCATGTTCATTTTTGTTTTGTTTTTTTTTTTGAAATAAACGGTGGGGAGAGTTTCCCCCACCTAGCTGGAATTTTATTTCAAGAGAGCTCCATTGTCAAGCCACGGAGTTTTGAGCAGAGTTACAGAACAGGAGACATTGCAACCTCGTTCAGTCTGGGCAGATCGAAGTGTTGGGGGCTCCTCAGGGTTGAGGTGTATTGTAGCTGCATTTTATTGTATCGATGAATGAAACATGCACGCGCATGCTGCGTCGTGCTGTTGCTGGTCTCGCTGCCGTGTCTGGTAGCTACAGTAGCTACTACCATGCATGATGCATGCCATAGTACACCAAAGGTGGTTGGTGGCGACGGGCCTTGTTTAGTTCCAAATTTTTTTTAGAAAATCGACACCGTAGCATTTTCGTTTGTATTTGACAAATATTGTCCAATCATGGACTAACTATACTCAAAAGATTTGTCTCGTCAATTCCGACCAAACTGTGTAATTAGTTTTTATTTTCGTCTATATTTAATACTTCATGCATGCGTTTAAAGATGCGATGTGACGAAGAATCTGAAAAATTTTGCAAAATTTTTTGGAAACTAAACAAGGCCAGCGCACTGGTACTGCATCGGAACCCCACACGACGACCATGTCCCTGTGTTATATGTTTGCACCGCACTGCATTGTCCGATTCAAGTGCTGTGTACTGGTACTGTACTGTGCTACTGTTGATGCTGCCTACACTTTGTTCTAGGCTCTACCTACCTACTGCATGAACGTGGTGGTGTGCACTGTTTAGCTAGGGGCAGTGTACCATCGACTGTCATGATTGGTGAGCCATGGCTTTGGGGGAGAATGGAGCTGGAATGTCCGTGTGACCGTGCCTGGTAAGAGTACGTACAATACAGGAGGCCACTGATGATGGGGTTCAGTGCAGTGCCCAGTGGGTAGAGAGAGAGAGATTATGAGAAGAGAGCTCTAGAGCTTAGCCCTACAGTACCTAGGCCTTGTTTAATTCCAAAAAAAATTGTAAAATTTTCTAGATTTTCTATCATATTAAATCTTGCGGCACATGCATACAACATTAAATATAAATAAAAAAAAAAACTAATTATATAGTTACATGTAATTTATGAGATGAATCTTTTGAGGTTAGTTAGTTCATGATTCGACGATATTTATTAAATACAAACGAAATTACTACGGCGCGTATTTTGCTAAAAATTTTGGAACTAAGCAAGGCCGTAGCTGCTATGAGATGCGCCACGTCACTCTTTGCTGGGCATGTGTGGGTTGTGTGGTCCGTGGTGCCCTGCCCTGTGGGTATCTCGTTACAGGCGGCCAGGAGTGCAGGACGGGGCAGGGGCAGCGTAGCCTGTGGGCCTTTTCTCCTATCCCTGTTGCCATTGCCACCGAGCCCTGGCAGGGTAGGGTGGTGCCGCCCTGTTTCAACTTTTTTTTTATGCAGTATATTTGCTACTCGTACGCCCTTCGCGAGTGAAAACGAACTTAAGTTCACTCAAAAATCAATTTTTTTAAAAATTTCTCGTCACATTAAATCTTACGGCACAGGTATAAAACATTAAATATAGTAAAAAACTAATTACATAATTTGTCTATAAATCGCGAGATGAATCTTTTGAGTCTAGTTAGTTTATAATTAGACAATATTTACCACAAACAAATGAAAGTGCTACACGAAAACCAAAAAAGTTTTGGAACTAAACAAGGCCTTCATGTATTTCACTTTAAAACATGTGGCTGATGCCCACGGTGATTTGTTGTCAGAAAAAAAATACTATTCTATGAATGAAAAAGAGTGAATGATTCTGAACGCAGCTAACATTCAAGCCAAAATCAACCATACTTTTCCAAGTCATAGATCAATGTTTTTCTCTCGCAATAAATCAGCATCTGCCGTAGAAACGTTTCAGCGAATAGGGCAGAAGGAGGAAAAAGGTTAGCAAAAAATGAACGAAGTGATTGTCGAGATCCGAAAAACAATGCGGGAATGCTAACACATAGAATCAAGAAACATCACTTCGCATGTTGATCTTACTGACCCCACATGGCAATATTGTCAAGCCATAATTAATTGTCTTTCTTACCATACAAGCATCTCCAATGGTTTGCCATTTGCACTTGCTATCCTTGTTTATTTGGAAAAAACAACAAATTTAATTCTCCAATAGTTTGCTAAAGGACTTGCCAAATTTTGAGAAGTTGCTATTCAGGGGTGCTCCACGCGCAAATTTGCGCGCACTCCGCGACTTGCCATCGCGCCAAGAAGCCCGTGTCGCCCCTTCTCCCGCGCTGTCTCGGAATTTTCCGGACTCCTTCCTGCGCGTCTCCAAGTCTCCTTGCTCGTCATATAAATCGTCGCGTCGTTCGGTCTCCCTCACCGATGAGATTGAGTCCCTCGCGTCACTGAATAGATCGAGCTCGTCGCAGCGCCGCGGTGGTCATCGCTGCCCCGTCCTATTGCCTCCGTCGTCTGCGCAGCCGTCCTCCGTCGTCGTCCACGCGGCCTCCGTCCATCGTCGTACGCACGACCGTCGTCCGTCATCATCTGGGCGGCCTCCGTCCGTCGTCGTCCGTGCGGCTGTCCTCCGTCCCTCGTCCGCGCGGCCTCCGTCCGTCGTCATACGCGCGGCCATCCTCCATCGTCGTCCATGCAGCCTCCGTCCCTCACGTCTGTGAAGGTATGTTCCTGGAACTGGCCAACTGTGTAGCAGTAGGTAGCAGTACCGATGAAGGCCGATAGTTGTAGAGTTGCAGATTGATTGATGAAGGTATATGTTAATCGTCTTGTGCATGTATCTGCTAGATCGATCAGCTCCTTTATTTGTCCTATTGTGCATGTATCTCTGTTGTCTATCGCTATTGTAATTAGAGACTAGTGTTATTTTGTGCATTTACTTGTCCATCTGATACATTCATAATGATGAATAGTTGAACGGTTGAAGGATGTGGGCCTCCTTTTCTATTTTACCAAACTCAAATACCAAACCATTGGAGATACAAGATTATTTCACTTGCCATTTGTTTTAGCCACTTGCCAAAACACAAGATTTGGCAAGTGTTTTAGCAAATCTTTGGAGATGCTCTAATGTCCTTAAAATGACAAAGAGTACAAGAAAACAACATCATAACTCCACAACACTGTGACCCGATGACCAGTCTCGCTGCGCTGCATTATTGGACTTCCTAAAAAGGGACAGCTATCGTGGATAAAAATGGGATGTCTCAGTGAAAAAAGCGAAGATAGTGAGAAGACATTTCAAAATTGTCCAGAAACAAACAAGTGAGAACGGTCGAGATGACCATAAAGCGTAAATAAACTTCAAGCAGGTTCAACGTAGATAAATCAGGGTGGGATGAAATGGAACTTGTCTCAACCATTTTCACCAAGCGAGTTGTCTGGGTAGGCAGTTTTTCATGGTCCAATGAAAACATGGCCTTGTAGCGCCTTGGCTGTTGGAAGCGTCATAGATAGCAGAAAAAGGGGAACATATAACAATAGGTCTACAAATAAAACTTAAGCAAAATATAGAAAGATCTTGGAGTGAAAGAGAAATGGGAACACTAGGGCTCTATTTGAGAGGAGCTACAACACCTAAACCACCCCCACCCCCACACCCAAAAAATATAAAAACAAACTTCACACCCAATTTTCCAAGCAAAATACATCTATCTCCACCTACTCTAGATAAAAAAAGAAGAGATGGATCTACTTCTCAGATCCATAGATTTTACAGAGGTCCTCAAGAGGTGCTATGAAACTTCAAGATGTATAGAGTCGGCAAAAAGCTACTTCTCAGATTCATAAATTTTAAGGAGGTCCTCAAGAGGTGCTATGAAACTTAATAGTTCGCTTGAGCTTATCAAATCAGTGAACAGTACTTTCCGTCTTGGCTTATCACCCAAACGAACATGCTTGTATAGAGTCAGCAAAAGGCCCACCATATCACTAGTTGCACACCTCTGTTTATTTCTTTTCTGGACACCTCGCCAATGCTCCTCACTATTCATGTGCACGCCAAGAAGCCTCACCGTCTGTCTTTTTATTTTTAGCTTTTTTTTGAAAGATTTTCTCAAATATACCTTTGATAGTTTGATTTTAGAATATAGACCCAGGGCCTGGCGCCAATGACACTGGCACCAAGCTACCTATACCACATGGTCGCACACACTGAATCGAGGTGACGTGGTAGACAACTTGGCACCAACGTCATTAGCGCCAAGCTTGGCGTCATAGACCTTGGCTCCAAGCTCGGCACCGAGATCGTTAGCATCAAGCCTTGTTGTCTATTGGCCCTCTTCTTTCTTTCTTCCTTCTCTTGCTTGCGAATCCTTCCTCAGCCCCGTCTGAGCGTTGCCCTGCCATCGAGTCGCTCGACCATGTCCTCGCCCCGACTCTGCTACTTGGCCGTGGCCCCACCCCACCCCTCCGCCCACGCCCGCTCCCCTCTCTGTCCCCACTCGATTGCTGTGCTGCTCCGGACCGCGCCATGTTGCCACGACCAATCCCGACTAGCCGCCTCCCAGTGAGAAAGAAAAGGAAGAAGCCTTGGGGAGAAAGAGGTACAAAGCATTCATTTAAACATAACCTTAGTGCCAATTAAGCTCGGTGCCAACGACAAAGGCGCCAAGCTTGGCGTTAGTACTGCTGGCCCCAAGGTACCTGCCACGTCACTGCGAGCTCTGCGGTGTCGCCCGTGTAGTATAAGAGCTTGGCGCCAATGACACTAACCCTAAGATGTGTTACTTTGGCGCCAATGGCCATAGCGTCAAACCTTGAGTCTAATTTCTGAAATCAAACCTATAGAGACATATTTGAGAAAATCTTTTGAAAAAAAAGACTAAAAAACAAAAAAGACGGCCTCATCGCGCCCCTGAGCCTGTGGAGGCCGACCTCGCTAGACCCCTCCCCTGCGATGCACCCCCGTCACACCTTTCTCCCTGCCTCGTCCCATGCGACGAGCTCCATGCCTCCATGGCCCGCGCCGAGGTGCTTCGACGGCCGCACTCCGAGCCCAGCGTCGACGCCCTCCCTTGGCTGTGAGCCCGTGCATTTCCTTTTGCAATGCTCACTTGTTCAGGACAAGGATCAGCTGTGACAGACTGTGTGAGTGTGTTCGATTGGAACCCCACCTAGGTCATGCATTGATCTGGTATGGGGTACGGTGTGAGTGGGTGGGCCCGGCATCGACATGGCCCGAGAATCTTGCCCTGGTGGAGTGCTGGTCTGATGCCGCATCCGATCTGCAACAGGATCATGAACCCTGTGTTTCGCTAAGACGCCGTCGTAACGGTGCTAATAAACCCTCACTCACTCACTCACTCACTCACTGAAAGGTCCTAATATGGCTAGAGGGGGGATGAATAGCCTATTTAAAAATTCTACAAACTCACTAGAGCAAGGAGTTAGTAAATAACAAAGCGAAGCTTTTTGCTCTAGCTCTAAAGGGGTGTTTGCAAGCCACCTACCCAACAATTCTATTTGTTATGATCACTATGCACACAAGAACTAAGTCTCTACAAGTTACACTAGAGAACTAAGCTACACAAGGCAAAGTATGCAACTAAACTAATTACACTAGTTTGCGGTAAGTAAAGGATAGGATGAG